>ERZ773178.1218-NODE-1218-length-28255-cov-4.402092_pt1 | contig 28255 bp, 26 predicted proteins | sample MGYA00580533_ERZ773178 | MGnify/ENA primary metagenome ERZ773178 (study PRJEB29015, sample SAMEA2737859) | human gut metagenome | biome: human gut; feature: human-associated habitat; material: faeces | place: China | collected 2012 ...
TTAGAAGCAAAGCTAAGGATATAGACATCAAAGCCTCAACCTTGCTAGAAGTTGACGTATTAGCGTGGGAAAAGTCCCAAGAATCAGCTATAAAAAGGAAAAACTACAGGAATGATAAAAACAATAAAGATTTTTTTAATAAACTGGATTTGATAGAGAAAACTCTAAATAACATCCTTGATTCAGATACAAACGTTACTAATGAGCTTGTAAATAAACGTATCTATGAGATAGTATATGCTGAACAGATAGCAGCCGAAAAAGAACGAGCAGAAGCCGAAGCTAAAGCTCTGGAAGAAGAACAAGCTACCAACTTCAACGACTTCATAGCACAATTCATTCACGAATGCGAAACAGGAAAACGGAAAAAGAAGGGAGGAACTACAAATATATCTCCTGGAACAATCAAAAGCTACAAAGGCTTTCAATCCCAGTTTAAAGCGTATCAGGAAACAAGGCTAAAGGTTATTGATTTTGAGGATCTGACAATAGAGTTTTATAATGACTTTCGATCATTCCTCACAGATAAGGAATATTCCCCTAATACTATTGCCCGGATGGTGAAGATATGCAAAACGATATGTTATGCAGCCGAACAGCTTAAACTGATGGATGCGGCAAACGTCCGGTTTGGTTTTGATGTGATCTATAAAGATGTTGATAATGTCTATTTGACTGAAGAACGAATACAGGAACTTTATGAGTACGATTTATCCAATCGTCCGGCATGGGAAAAGATAAAAGATGTGTTTGTAGTCGGCTGTCTGACCGGGCAACGAGTAAGTGACTATAAGCGTATAAATGCCAAAATGATAGTTACTCTTACTGATGGCAATAAGTACATCAAACTTAAACAGGAAAAGACCGGAAATATCGTTTATATTCCTCTTGATTATCGTGTTGCGGCTATCCTTGACAAATATAACGGTGCACTTCCCAAAGTCCACGACCAAAAGATAAACGACCATATCAAAGAGATTGGCGAGGCCTTAGGATGGACGGAAATAGTAGAGTTAGACGAACAACGGGGAGCGATGGAGTATACAGCAAAGAAACGTTTCTGTGACCTTCTTAAAACTCATACCTGCCGAAGAAGCTTAGCAACCAATATGTATAAAGCCGGGGCTTCATTAAGTTCTATTATGGCTATCACCGGACACAGTAGCGAGCAGCAGCTAAAAACCTATCTCAAACTGGATGAATCAGAAAAGAGTATGATAGCAGCTAAAGAGAATTATTTCACGAAATTACGAATAGCTAAATAATTATTAAAAAACAACATGAATAAAATACTCAACTTTTTGCAAGATGCATCTGATTTATATATAACGTTTACTGAAAGTCAAATATGTTTAGATCTTAGAAATAAATCGATTATTAAATTTGAATCGATTATAAACTCTACATCCCCCGAAAGTAAAGATGTACTGTATGAAATGCTTTATTCCTGGGCAAAAGACGCCTCTTTTACCCCTTTATATGGCCCATTTTCCGATAAAATGTTAGAAGATGCAGTATCTCAAAATACTATTAAAGAAAATACAGCAAGAAAAATTATATGTAGTATAGAAGAAATTATTTTCTCATTAAATAAAGACGATAGAGAAATCTTCATTAAAAGATTGTTTAAAAGAGTGCTTCCTTTTTTTCACAATTATAATAATTTTAATTTTGTCAATATGCTTCCAGCGTATGTATCTCAAGTATATACCCAAAAGGAGGAAAGAGATAATGTCTGGTATTTATTTGAAAATATATTCTTAACAACCCATTGTATAAAAGATCTCATTTTATCAACAGTAGATATATGCAAGGACTTCGGAATAGATATTTATAGTATTATAAATGAAATTGGAATTGTCGACTTTGACTGTTTTCTCCTTAAAGAAAATAGTCTACCCTTAAAAATAGAAGAAACCCGTAAAAAGCAAGCCAAAGGATCATTATTACAACAATGGGTTGTTATTCGTAATCTAATGGAATGTGCAGTAGACTGGAGGTTAACAGACGATAATAACAATCTTATGTACAACAAGACTGATGTAGCTAGATTTTTATCATTTATCTGCGGAGGCAGTGAAGATAGAATACGAAAACGTTTAGATGAAGAAATTTCTTCTAAAGAAATAAATGAAATTATTCCATATTTGGAAAGCATAGGCCTTCACAAAATCATCGAAAGGTTAAAAAAATAAAAAACAATAATATTTGGGACGTCCCAAAGGTAGTCCCACCCACAAAAACCGATTATATATTTGCGTCCATAAGAACTAAAAATGTAAACTTATGGGCGCAAAATCTTTTTATACACCTACTTCAATGCTTATTCAAGTCATATCAATAGATGAACTTGAAAGCATGATGAGCCGTTTACTCGATAAGAAATTGGCTCCTTCTCAAAATTCCACCCCGACGGTAGAACGATTCCCTGAAAACAAATTGTATAGACGTAAGGAAGCAGCCGAAAAATTAAACATCTCTCCTACACTATTAGAGAAATGGACAAAACAGGGATTAATCAAGTCTCGAAAAATCGGAACTCGCATCTATTATGTTGAGAAAGACATTAACGAAGCTATCAAAAATGCCTTTAATTCTTCTAAATCCTAAAGACATGGGAAAGTCAGACATTAACATTACCCAGACGCAACAGATCGTTATGGGCTTCATCTCCCCTATTATTGACGAAATAGTAGACAGAGTATCAGAGAGAGTATTAGCTGCATCAAAGAAAGAACCAAAATTCTACACTCGAAAAGAAGCCGCTGAAATCCTTCATGTCACCTTACCAACACTGGCGAGAATAACAAAAGACGGACTTCTTATCTCCAAACGTGTAGGTAGTAGAATCCTGTATGAAGCGGATGCTATTGATGAGGCAGTAAAAAAGCAGGTCGTATTCAAATATCGGAGGGCATGACTATGAAAGAAAAGAAAAAGGCAGCCTCCACGACCGCCAATCTCCTCAACAACAGGAGCAAAGATAACAAATCATCTCGAATAATCCAACAGGTACGATCTATTTTCTTATCTGGCCGGAAAGTAACGGCAAGAGAAATCAACGCTGAAACAAATTCGAATGATGCCAGACGTGTAATCTCCACCCTCCGTAATGATGAAGGCTGGGATATTAAAGACGTTCGTCTGGACGATAGAAGAAAACTATATTGGTTAGAACCGGACAAACGGCAAATGTCTATTGATTGGAAAGGAGGTAATAATGAGTAGAAAATCATTTGTACTTTATACAGAATGGGAAGATGCGTTCGACGGACAGCCCAACGACATTGCGGGCGAACTCATTAAAGCAATATTCGACTATGTTAGAACAGAAGAAATGCCGCAAACAGACAATACTGTAGTCAATGCAATGTTCTCCATCTTTAAACCGGCTATTGACCGTAATATAGGCAAATATGATGCTGCTATCAAACAACGGAAAGAAGCCGCTCTCAAAAGTGCAGAAAGCAGAAAACATCAAGCGAACGACCGTAAACGAACGTCAACGACCGTATGCGACCGTAAACGAACGTCAACTGTAAGTGTAAGTGATAGTGTAAGTGATACTCTCTCTCTTAATGGAGAGAGTGTGAGAGAGGGAGCAAATAAAGTTCTCGACCTTCAATCAATCAAAGAGCAACTACTATCTGACGAAACATGGAAAGAATCTGTTTGTATGCAGTCTACTTTAGGCGTGTCTTTTATTTCTATGCTTCCCGACCAGTTAGATAAGTTCATTGCTTATATCGTTTCAATCGGAGAAGAACGAAGTATATCGAATATATCGGATGCAAAGAGAAGGTTTACTTATTGGTGGCAGAATCACGGAAGAAAGGAGGTGCAGGATGAAAACAAACAAGTATACACCGTCCCCAATTAAGGGAATGCCGAACGCACCTGAAGCAGAACAAGCCGTTATCGGTTCACTTCTTAACTTTGGCGGTGACAAAGTATTCGATGCCATATCTCCCGAACTGAATAAAGATATGTTTTATGATAACCGGTACGCTGTATTGTATGATGCTATCCAGTCGCTTTATGCAAGCAATAAACCATGTGACATCGTATCGGTATCAAATGAAATCCGCTCAATAGGAAAGATCGAGGAAGTGCCTCCACACTTCATAGCGGAAACCCTCAATTACGGGTTTGATTCGTTTCATGCCGTCGAACATGCTTTGATGGTAAAACAGAAATATCTACAACGGAAAGCTATTGAATTATCTCATATACTCCAACAACAAGCTTATGACGATACGGAAGATATCGGCGACGTCCTCTTCAATGCGGGGAAAGCACTGGAGCAAATGCAGCAGGATTTAATCGGGCAAAGTGAATCCCAGTCATTTAAAGACATTGCACAGTCCGCATTAAAAAACATAGAGAGGAAGATGGGATTGTATAGTAGCGGGAAACAGACAGGAATAACAACCGGACTACAAGACCTTAACGATATAAATTCCGGTTGGCACGGTGGCGAGTTGATAGTATTGGCAGCACGCCCAGCCATGGGAAAAACTGCTGTATCTCTACATTTTGGAAAGTCAGCGGCTAGACAAGGTATTCCGGTAGTCATTTTCTCTTTAGAAATGGATTCTGTCAGCCTGTATGAACGTTTCATTGCTTCAGAATCCAATGTACATCCCAGCAAATTAAGGTCCGGCAATATAAGCCAAGATGAGCTACTGCAAATAGATAAGGCAATAGGGGGAATTTTATACAGCTTACCGATAACAATAAACGATAACGCAGCTATAGGAATGAGTTACATCCGTGCAACGTGCCGTTTATACCATCGACAAAACAAATGTGGAATGGTGATAATAGACTATTTACAGTTGGTAACTGAAAGCTCAAATGGGACAAGAAACAGAGAACAGGAAATAGCCCGGATGTCCCGGGAAGCAAAGATTATCGCTAAAGAATTGAATGTACCTGTTATCCTTCTGTCACAACTCAACCGGGAAGTAGACAAGAGACAGGATAAAAAACCTATTCTTGCAGACCTTCGGGAATCGGGAGCCATTGAGCAGGATGCGGACATGGTTATATTCGTCCATCGTCCGGAATATTACGGAATCAGTGTAAAGGATTCATCCGGGCATGAGATTTACAACTATGGTGAATTGATTATAGCCAAACATCGAAACGGTTCTGTCGGAACTGTTAAATTCAAGCACAACGGTTCCCTAACTAAGATATTTGACTACGATACGAAAGGTTATACGGAAAACAATCCCTTCTAATGAAGACTGATTTTATTCTCTAACTATTTAGAAAATTGTGAAAGATGAAAGCAATAATAGATCATAACCCGCACATTGCACTATCTGATTTAAAAGAACTATTCAGACTTTCTGAAGGATCGGCAAGTTTTACCGCCAACGGGGTGCAATACACTATCATTTTTTCGCTAGAGGAACAGATATGCGCCTTTATATGGGTGTATAACGGGAAGAGAAAGCAGGAAAAGATAGAGTTAAGAAAAGAGCCCAGTAATTTAGGACAGGGCTATGTGTGGTATTTTGTTTGTCCATGCACAAGGCGCAAATGTCGAAAACTATTTTTAGACGGGAATATTATAGCAAGCCGGTACGCATTTAATCACGTCTATAGCATCCAAATGGAAAATAAGCAAAATATATTCTTCCGCAAGTTAGGCAAGTTGGATGATCCTCGCAAGAAGTACGGGAAACCATTATACCGGGGGAAAATAACACTCTACGGTAAAAAAATACAGAAGTACAGGAAAAGACAACAAGTCATCAATGAAAACATAGGGAAATATATTCCTTCATTCATGTTCAAAACAAAGAAAAATCTATGAAACTAAGAGAATATCAAAATAACATAGCTATCCAGGCAGCCAACAAGCTAACGACTTTCGGATGCTGCTACCTATCGATGGAATGCCGGACAGGGAAAACACTCACCGCCTTATCTGCCGCTGATAAATTCAACGCAAAAAGTGTTTTATTTATCACCAAATTAAAAGCCATCCCCAGCGTAAAAAGCGACTACATCGCATTACAGCCTTCTTTCAAACTGGAGGTTGTCAATTTTGAAAGTAGCCACAAAGTTACAGGGAGGTATGATCTTGTTATCATTGACGAGGCTCATTCACTTGGCGCATATCCCAAGCCAAGCAAGCGTACACAGGAGATAAAGACCATTTGCGAAGGTTTGCCCGTGCTTTATTTGTCCGGCACACCTTCACCAGAAAGCTATTCACAACTGTATCACCAATTCTGGGTATGCAGCAAATCACCGTGGAAAAACTATAAAAGTTTCTATAAATGGGCGAAAGAGTACGTATACACACGACAGAAGAAAGTAAACGGGTATCTCATAAACGACTACTCATGCGCTAACAAACCAAAGATAGACAATGATACTAAAAACCTGTTTATCTCTTACTCCCAGGAACAGGCGGGATTTGAGGTAAATATCAACGAGCACATATTGCAGGTACAGATGGAAAACAGGACCGGAGAATATATCAGGAGATTACAAAACGATTTGGTTGTAGACGTTAACGGCTATACAGTTCTAGGAGATTCACCGGCAAAGCTTTTGACTAAATTACATCAACTATCTTCCGGGAGTGTAATTTCCGAGAATGGCGAGCATTTAACATTCGACAGCAGTAAGGCGGATTTTGTGAAGAGCTATTTTAAAGACCGGAAAATTGCATTATTTTACGTGTACCAGTCTGAAGCGGAGTTATTACAGTCTGTTTTCCCGAACTGGACGGACAGCCCGGAAGAGTTTCAAGCCTCATCAAATAAAGTCTTTATATCGCAGGTTCGCCGGGCACGTGAAGGTGTGAGACTTGATACAGCGGATGCTTTGATTTTCTTTAACCTCGAATTTAGTTATCTATCATACGAGCAAGGCAAGAACCGCCTAGTTTCAAAAGAGCGCACGAGCCCGGCAGATGTTTACTTTCTTTGCTCTGATTGCGGGATTGAAAGCAAGATACTGGAAGCGGTACACGGAAAAGAATCATTCACCGCCTCTTATTACTTCAAACGTCAAAAACAAAAGTAGATGACATGGCAGAACTGGAAAGCAAGATACAAAGCCGGATCATCAAACGGTTAGAGGCAGAAGGTTATTATGTGGTTAAATTGATTCTCACGAATAAACCGGGTATTCCTGATCTACTATGCCTAAAAAACGGGAAGGTGTTGTTTATCGAAGTGAAAAGGCCGGAAGAAAAGCCCAGACCTTTACAAGAATACCGGATGAATGAATTAAGAAACCTAGGTTTTGAATGTGAAGTAAGAAGAGAATGAACTACCGAAGTTTGACAGATAAAATATATTCAGCCAAAATAAGACGAGCAAAAATCATTTTCACCTGTGAGATAAGCAAGAGTACCAAAAAGAATAGATTATCATTTTCGTTCACCTTAAAATGAGCGAGAGCGGCATTTAAAAGTTATGGAAGCAATTAAAAAATTCATTCAGCCCAAATAAAGCGATTTAAGCCATTTTCTTTTGCGGGATGATAAGATGTTCATCTTTGCGGAAAAAGTCGCTAATACAAAAACATTATTTGAATATGGAAAGATTAAAGAATATAAAACGTCCACCATTAAAGGACAAATTTAAAAAGTTCGGTGACACGTTCGAATTTGTGTCTAAAAATGAAAGCAACCGAATGTACTGTTACCGAAGAACTACCCCGGAAGGGATTGTATATTTTGAGGTGTTTCGGTCGAACTTAGAGAAAGACGAAAACGGGAATGTTTATGAATCCTATCCCAGCACATCGCAATTTGGTGATACAGCTTGGTGTATCAGAGATGGCGAGAACGCCCAGAGGAAAATACAAAAGTACATGCAACAGGAATATAAATAAAAAAAAGGGTTTGCGAATTAGGCATTTTCTTTTCTTGAATGAATAATCTATCATCTGAAACGAGAAAATCGCTTAGACGTAAACAGGATACTAAATAAAGGCAATTAAGAGAGCATTGCTCAACTAAATAAATTATTAATCAATTTAATTTTTAAAATCATGAAACAAGAAACATTTTTCGGAGTAAGAAAAGACAGTGAAAAACATCTTTATGTGAGAAGAGGTGATAACAACGAGGTCCTTATCACTAAAACAGTAAACGGGGGATCCGTAACGGAAGAAAATACCGTACATCTAAATACGGAAGAAGCCCGTAAACTGGGGATTCAGTTGCTAAAGTTAGGTAGTGAAGAACTGCCAAAATCCGGAATAGACCTTAAAGCGGAATCTTTCGTAGACAAAATCACGGTATACAGAGGAATAAACCCGGACGAAACACCGGCCAACCTCGCAGTTATCACCATTGATGAAAGCGATGAAGCCAGACAAGTAAGGGAAGATAGCGGAGAGGAACCCGGCTTTTCCATTGAAGGGGAAGAACTGGAAAAACTCATTTCCGCACTGGCAAAGATTGTATGATTACTAACAAATTCAAGACCAGGCAATGAGCATTAAAAATTATACAATAGAAGATGTCGGTATTGGATTAGGGCTTTGTACCGACAAAAATTTTATTCCTGTTTCATACGCTGAAGGGGAAGAGCTAGCAGAACACCTACGTCGCACCATCCCGCTAAAGACTAAGACAATTATGTATGAACACCCGGATGCGGGATTGATTGAGATTCTCCGGGAAGATGCTATAAAAATGCTGAAAACATTAGATAACATCTCCTGACACTAAGATTGTATAACCAATACCGGGCAGAGATGCTTTATTGATTCTCTGCCCGGAATAAACCTATAGGATTTATGAATAAAATAAAAGAAGATGAATGCTACGAATATTATGAAGCATTGTTTGAAGGCTACAAAGTTAGCTTTAAAGTGGAGAAAAACATCAAAGAATCCATTATAAATCTTTTAATGATTGAGGATCTAAACGATGTTGATAATTTGCACCTTGAGTATATCAGAAGTTTTAAACTGGATATAGCGATGCTAGAAGCTTTCTTTAAAACAGATGAAGGACTGGATTTTATTACTAAATGGAAAAAGGAGCACCCCGGCGAAACGTTTTTCTATGATGAAATGATGAAAACGCTCAAAGAAGATATAAGGTCAGCCTTAGCTACTTTAATTGAATGCCAAAAAGAAGGTCTAAAGCAGATAAATAAAGACGTGTCTAAGGAAATCTTCAAAGGCAAAAACTTTTTGCAATAATGCTATAATAAAGCAAATCACTTCTCATTTTATAACCTGCCCGGTGAAGGAGCCGGGCACTAAATTTAATTGATATGAACGAATTAAAAATCACTGATGTAGTCGATCAGAAGGCGTTTGAGCAATTAGAAAGACTAAAATCCGAACTTGACAGCACTTTTGTGGCTTATAAAAAGGCTGGGGATGCTATGGCGGAAGGACTAAAGATAAAACCGGGTCCGTACAGCGAACTGATAAGCAAGGCCAAGAATTATTATGCCGCTATAGAAAAAGTGTATGCTCTGGAGGATAAGATAAAGAGAATACAAGAGGAACAGAAGAATGTATTACTAAATTTAAATGCAGAAGTACAAAAGCGGGTTAAGGCTATTCTTGATGAGGCTGCCGCAAATGACAATCTTAAAAAGACAATAACCACTACCAACACCGCCCGTCAACAAGGCTCCTCTCTTATAAGCAAAGAAGCCTCCGAAATTGAAAAAGCGAATACCGCTAAACGTGAATCTTATCAGGTAGACCAGGAATCATTAAAAATAGCTGATAGTATACTAGGAACCAGGCAGCAAAATATTGTCCGTCTAAATCAACTAAACAAAGAGCTAAAAGCAGTTGCCGCTTCTCAAAAAGATTTGGAAGAGAAAGAAAAGAAGGGGTTGATTACATCAAGCGAAGCGGGTAAACAACGTTTGGAACTCGTATCACATGAAAGAGAATTGAAGCAGTCTAAGCAGGAACTTAACAGAATCTTAGTAAACGAAGAAAAGACTATTCAATCATCGGAAGGAAGCTATCAGCAATTATCCCTTCAACTTGAAAGGATGAAGATTGCCTACAAACAAATGAATGATGAGGAGGCAAAATCTACAGGTGGAAAGAAATTGGCAACCGAGATACAACAACTTGACACCTATCTGAAAGAAGCATCCGCTTCCATGGGAGAACATCAAAGAAAGGTGGGGCAATACGAGAATGCCGCTAAAGGACTAAGAACCGAATATAGAAACATGATTGAAGAGATAGCTCTTCTAACATTGCAATATAGGGCCTTAACAGCAGAAGAACAAAAGAGTGCGTCCGGCAAAGAACTTCAGCAGAAGATTGATGAAATGATTCAAAAAGCCTCAACCCTGAAAGATGCTATGGCGGATGTACAAGTCTCTGTATCTAAAGGTGCAAGTGATACGTTTACATTCGACGCAATATCACAAGGGATAGACGCCATTGTGTCAAGCATGGGAGCAGCCACCGGAGCCGCCCACTTATTAGGAATGTCGGATAAAGAACTGGAAGAAATACAGACCGATCTTCAAGCGGCTTTTGTTATCAGTAATTCGATTATCAGGATTCAGACAGCATTACAAAAGCAAAGCTCTTTGATGAAAGGTGTGGCCGCTATTCAAGAAGCTGCATTGGTTAAAGCTACAAAATTGAATACTACCGCCCAAGGGAAAAATATCATTGTAACCAAGGCTGCAACAGTTGCACAAGCGGCTTTTAACCTTGTGGCTAAAGCAAATCCTTATGTTCTTCTAGCAATGGCATTAGTTACTGTTGTAGGGGCTTTGGCTTTATTTGCAAAAGGTTCATCTAAAGCAGCAGAGGAACAAAAAAAGCTATTGGAATATGAAGAGGAACATAGAAAGTATCTCGAATATCGTGCCCAACTACTTACAAACAACTCTGATGAGAATATAAAAAGCCTTCAAAGAGAGCTAGCTGTTGCCAAATCCCGCAAAGCATCACTCTCTGAAACAAGAGAGCTGGAAGATAAGATATACCAAGAACGCCTCATTAGAAACAATAAATTAATTGGGTTCTATAGCGATGAAGTCCATAACATCGACAACAATAGAAAGAAACTAGAAGCTTATTATGAGACATTAAATAGAATAAACAGCGCAGCCTTAACCGGGTCAAAAAATATTCTAATAGATGTTGAACTAAACGGAAAGCTGACAAAGGCGGATATAGAAGAAGCAAAGGACATCATTCAAAAGAAGGTAGATGAAACCCAAGCAAAAATACAGCTAGGAGTTGAGCTTGTTACGGAAAATAAGGACCTGAAAGCAGAGCAGGAAAGGATCATAAATGAACGGATAGAGGAAAACCGGAGAATTGCAAGTCAGGAAAAATCCCTTATTCGAAAGGCGGAAGATGAGAAGGTTCAACTAATCGGAGACGGCTTCACCCGTCAACGTCTACAAACAGCTGCATCTTTTCAACGCAGAATAGAAGATTTGAAACAACAACTGAAAACAGAATCCAATCTAACAGTCAAAGGAAGGCAGGCAATCAACGATCAAATAAAAGCATTAGAGCAACAACAAGCTAAAAACTTGGAAGATATAAACCGTAAGCAGCAACAAGCCGAACTGGAAGAGTATCGACGTACGCAAGATGTTGCCATCTCCATACAGGAAGAAGGGGTTGAAAAGAAATTAATGATTGCACAAGTTGAATACGAGCGTCAAGTTCAAGACCTTCAGAACCTAATAGTAAACGATGACACTCTGACAGAGAAGCAAGTAGCCGCCCTGTATGACAGAATAACGTTACTTGGAAAACAATTCCAAAAAGAAAAGGCTCAAATAATCATAGATGAAAACAACCGCCTTGCAGAAGCGGAAATTTCCAATCTTACTACTTCCGCCCTGAATGAGCAAAATATTCTTGATAAGAAATATAAAGAAGGGAAAATAAGCAGAGAAAACTATGAAAAAGAAAGCCTTGCTATTACTGCCAAATACTCAAAAGAAGCTATACGCCTACAAATTGCTCAAGCCGAGGCCGAGCTTGCTAAACTTGATGTTAATTCAGAAAGAGCAAAAGAGCTACAGGATGCAATAGATAGCTTAAAAGCACAACTTGATAATTTAGATATAGGAACATTTGACGAAAAGGATAAGGCTATTGATAAATTCACTAGTGCTCTTCAAAACATGCAAAGCGTGGCACAGGATTCACTAGGAGGCACAGCTGACATCTTTAGTGCCTTCACTGATATAATCAACAAGTTTGTAGAAAGCGGAGTAAGCAACTTTGGGGAATTCTGGGAAGAGCTTGATCCCACCGAGAAAGCTAGTATGATTCTTCAAGCTACCGCCCAACTTATGAACGGAATAACCTCTATTATGACATCTGCCTTTGATGCTCGTATTGAGCAAATAGAAGAAGAACAGGAAAAGAACGAGGAAGCCGGGGAAGAAGAGAAAGAACGCATTGAAGATCTAGTTAATAGCGGAGTTATAACCAAGGAAGAGGGTGAATCAAGAAAGAGAGCAGCAGACAAAGCAACAGCAGATAAAAACAAGGAACTGGAAAAGCAAAAAGCCGAATTGGAGCAAAGGCAGGCCAAGTGGCAAAAGGCTAACTCTATTGTTCAAACTACTATTGCCACTTCCCTAGCAATAATGCAAGCCTTTGCGCAGGCCGGTCCTATTGCCGGACCTATCCTTGCTGCTGTTATAGCCGCTATGGGAGCCGCCCAAATTGCTATTATAGCATCCCAGTCTATCCCCAAGTATGCAAAGGGAACCAAAGACCATCCCGGAGGATTGGCTATTGTCGGTGATGGAGGCAGACAGGAAGTGATTGAAACGGATAGCGGTGCTTATATCACTCCGTCTGTCCCCACATTGGTAGATATTCCAAAGAGAGCAAAAGTTATCCCTAATCTGGTGGATTATCGCAAGATGTCTTTGCACTCTGACGCTCTGATGCTGGATAGGCAAATGAGAAGCGGAGATAATGGAGAGCCGATAATAGTAAATGTAAATAATAACGTTGGTAGATTAGAACAAAAATTTGAGGATATAACTGGCGAAACAAAGAAAATAGTCAAATACCTAAAGAAAGGAACTAATCTATCCGATTGGAAAAGAAGTGAAAGAAATATTTAAACAATTATTTAATAGGATATTAATATGATATACACCGACCTAGACAAAATCCCCCTAGATACATTCATAGATGTATTTACCGGAGATAAAAGCAAGCTTATTATCGAAGGGGAACACTCTGAAGAAGAACTTTCTGAACAATTGGAAAAGCTCATCACCGAATACGTGGAAATAATCGGAGGAGCTTCTTTTCTTTCAGAAATGTCCCAAAGAAACAATATCATCAACCTTCACATAAAGATTGAATATATGAAAATTGTGGAAGTCATGATTGCTAATAACGATTGGGAATATGCAGCAGAAGCTCTTTCCCAATTGGGATTTCCATACCCTTCTTCCGAACATGATAAGATACGCAAGAAAGCGGCTTCAATCCTTTCTATGAGTAAATACACGCTTGAGCGGATAAATGCCAAAGAGAAGCCGGAAAGTGCCTCAAAAATGGATAAAAACTACTTTGTCCGTGAACGTGTCGCCGTTATGTCTCATTACGGGATGCAGATCCGGAAGAATGAGATCAGCGCAAAGGAATACGCTTTCATGGTAAAGCGTATGTGTGAAGATATTAAATTAATTAATAACCGTAAAAGAAAGTAATTATGTTTAGATGCCAGATATTAATAAACGGAATATCCTACGAAGCAACCGACGATCTCAAAAACTGGGATGATTTCGGTATATCACAGAAAAGACCAAATCATGATGGAGTAATCCGATCTTTTAGTACACAATTTGAATTTGTAAAACGCTCCTACAATCTTTTAAAGGAAGAGTTTGAGCAACATTATCTATCTGCAAAGGCTGCAATAGTATTCTACTTACGGAATAACAGTTGGAACTGGGACGAAGTTTTCCGGTGTGCTTTGGATTTTTCTACTTATTCGGATAATGGCTATGTAATCTCTATTAATGCTATTGATAATACTCTGGCCGCTATTATTAAGGCAAAGAAGAGTATTCAATATGAATATCCGGTAGCCGATCTTGAGACTAGCAATTTAAATTATGACAGATTGGTAAAGAAAAATAATGCAAAATGGATTATAACAGGAGATAATATAGAAATAGATGATATAAATTATGTAGAAAACACGTTTTATGCATCTGGAAGTCCTACCGGAGCGCAAACGACATACACTATTCCTATTTATATTACCGGTAATCCGGAAATAGACATAAAAGATATAATAGAGATATATGATGTAGATAAAAAAGTCGTATCTGCCTATGATTATTCAGATAGATACTTTATCAAAAATATATCAGAAGAAAACGTATCAGTTAATATAAAACTTAATTTTGAATTAGATGTAGAATTTGCTGGGGAGGGTACCCCAAATATTAGGTTAGAAAGTTATCCTCATGATGGGAAGGTGTTATTTTATCAAGCTTTAGTTAATGGGAAAAATACAATAGAGTTAGATAAAGACTTTATTATCCAACCTGGAATGATTTTCTTTTTCGGAGTAATGACTACCACAAACTATGTGAAGATAACTCAAACTTTGCCACATGCCTCAAACGAATTTGTTGAGATCTCATTTTTAGGTAGAGGGGAACCTGTCAACATCGACGTAATCTCTCCCAGCACAATCCTTTCCAAGCTATTGGCTAGCATGACAGAAAACACGATAGAACATTCATCCAGTATTGATTATATACTTTCATCGGAAGGAACTTCTATAAAGTTTAACCGATTATTAGAGAGAACGTATATCATGGCTGCCGAAAGTGCCCGTGGACTTCCTAAAGCTAAAATATACACCTCTTATAAGAAGTTTTGTGAATGGATGGAGACAGAATTTGGATACGTCCCTGTTATAAATGAAAACACTGTAACCTTCATGCATCGTGATAAGCTGTTTAGTTCAACGGTGGTTAAAGATTTGGGAACGGAAATAAACGACTATGAATTTTCTGTGAACGATTCTTTAATCTATTCCTCTGTGAAAGTTGGGTATGACAAGCAGGATTATGATAGTATTAACGGGCGTGATGAATTCCGCTTTACCAACGAATTTAGTACAGGCTTAAGACTAACAGACAATACACTTTCTCTTATAAGCCCGTACCGTGCCGATGCTTACGGGATAGAGTTTCTGGTACAGAAGAGGGGAGAAGATACAACGGATAACGACAGTGATAATGATGTTTTCTTTGTAGAGTGTATAAATAATCTGTCTACCGGAATATTGGATTTGAACAGGCCGTATTCTGAAGGTCAGCTTTCCGGTCTGCTAAGTCCGGACACAATGTTTAACCTCAATTACTCCCCACGATTCATGTTGGAAGCCAATAAGAAATATATTGGAGCATGTACTGACCTTCTTAAATTCGCATCTTCCGACGGGAATAGTGACGTTTCTATAGACGGAGTAAAGGAAACGGATGATTTCTCAATCCCTGAAAGATTATTTACGGTATCAGAGGTTGAAGTAGAGACTAGTGATATTATTTCTCCGGATGATTTGCTGGGGTTAGTGTCTTTGAATAACAGAGGGAGAACTGTTACAGGATATATTAAGCAAATAAAATCCTATATTGGTAAAGCAAAATCATCCTCTTACACATTGATTGTAAAAGATATAAATATTTCAGGTGCACAAGAAGATAAAAGTATTACAGTCACTCCCCAAAAGCTTGCGTTCGAAGAATACGAGTCTAAAAAAGCGAATGTTATAACAGATCCGCATGAGATATCTTGGACAACTACAATAAAAGATAAATAATATGATATTTATACATCAATTACAAAGAAGTAACAGCATTAAAAATAACATGATATTAACTACTAAGTAATTACACAAGATTTGAAGAAGATATTTTGTTGTTTTTAATATAATCAGTATATTTGTAATGTAGTGTTGTGCGACACTATACTTCGTTTTAACAAAAACGACATTAGCCTAACGTGTTAAAATCCCCTGCTATCAAGAAAGACAACAGGGGATTTTTATAATATATAAGAATTACATAATCTCTACATAGCAACAATAGGCACGGAAGTATTTATTACGCTAGAACAATCTTTATTTATATAAAAAGTCTCCTCATTCAATATTAAAGCTCCAACATTATTAGAAGCTCTATATTTGTGGTCTATAACCCAGCAATTATGGTCAGGATATGCAGTTTTCAAATAATTAGATAATTTTTCCTGCTCTGATTCATATCTGGCCCTACATCCTTCTATTTGTGCCACAATTTCTGCATATTCTATTGACATGGTATCTTTTTTACTTTTATATGAATCAATAATAATTAGTAATTCCTTACTTCGTTTTAATGCTTCATTTGCAGAATGTAAATGTTCCTGATAATAAGAATCATTTTGTTTAATACTATCGATAGAAAATTCCCTTAGATTTCCCCAAGATACAGGTTCATAACTTTTAAAATTGTCCAGATTTTCTTTCAAGTAATCTTTTACGGCTCTTTTAGCTTTGTCCTCATTTGATGAAGAACAAGCCCCCCCAATACATACAAAGCCTATTAATAAAATTATTAAATTAAGGCTAACTCTCCGTTTTCTTTTACTTTTAATCATACCAAATACTACTCTAATTAATAATAATGTGTTTATATTATACAATGCACAAACATACAAAAAGCCAAAACAAAAAACAAGCCTTGTAGATATTTTCCGAATTATAAAGGTGATTATTCTCACCTTCTATATGAAGCAAAAGCTATTAATAAGGTAATAAAAATTGTAATACAGATATTTTAAAATAAATCATTTGCTATTGTCGGGTATAATATCTAATTTTGAACGTATCTAAATAAAGAGCGTATGAAGCTATACGCAACCGTTGCCAGTCCTTCGGGGTTTCTACTTTTGGAACCCCTTTTTTACGCCCTATACAGGCTTTTTCATTGCTAATATAGTCAAGGTTCAGTCAAGGGTAAACGCACAATCACCCTAAGATGAATTACCAAATAACGGCAAGATTACGGCAAGGACAAAACAAAAAAATAACAAGGTTTTGACAAGGGTAATTAAGCAAATCACCGCAAGATTACCGCAAGGATAAAACCAAAAATATAGTAAGGTTTTAGTAAGGGTAAAATGTGAAAAACAACCCAAAGGTTACCCAAAGGATTATTTGCATACGCAAGATTCTACGTGTGTAAATTCCGGAAAGCTGCCCCAAACATTGTTTGTATCAGATTCAATGATAGCAATAACAGGGTTTAATGATTACCCCCCTCAAAATTGAGCTGGTTAAATATGCCTTCTCGCTCCTCATTCATTCGTCCAGGAGCTTTTAATGTCGCCAATTTTGGCGTTCCCCCCCCTTGCCATTTCGGGCAAGGGAGTTCCGGTAAGCCTATATTCATTTGTCGGGCGACCTCCTTTGAGGTTTTCCCCATTTTTGGGTGACTGCCTGATAATCATACTTTTTGCCCCATCTTGGGCAATAATTTGATTATTCATAGAATTATGAAAAACAAAACCTTTGCAATTTCGCAAGGATGCGCAGCAAGTTTTAAGGTAAAATCCTCAAAACCGATCCGTATATGAATTGGTTAAAGTACTGAAGGAAATAACCTATCCGGTTTTCGCCAGAATTGTTGAAAACTTGCTTCATAATTTTATGAAGTATGAAAACCTTTTTGCCATTTAGGGCAATAAATTGATAATCAGGGTAATATAAAAGGTGATTATTCCCACCTTTAAATATGGTTTAATCACACATTTTAAATACCCGGAATTCTGCCTATTTACTTACAACTTACTGAATATCAGACACGACAAAATTAGCGAGTCTGAAAATCAGCAAGTTAGCAAAATAGAGTCTGCCCTAATGATTGTTGAGATTAGCCTACTTTGAGATTGATTTAAAAGGTAACCCAGAATTACCTTTTAAAAGTAAAATATGTGCTCAAACCATATTTAAAAGTGCTATGGTGGCACTATTAAAAGCAAAGGTTTCAATCTTAAAATATGATACTCCCTGTTATTAACAGCAACCTAACATTACCTTAAATAAGATATAAAAAAGCCCGCACTGGTTAGTAAATCATGTACGGGCGTTTTCTTTATTTCTTTTCAGGTTTGATAAATCCGATCGGATTACGTAGCTTATTCTCCATCTTCTTTTGTGCCTGAAGCTCGGCTAACGTCTGGTTGATTAGTTCCAGCTGCATCCGTGTACTCCATTATAGACAAATATCTTTGCAAAGAGGCTATTTCGGCCTCAACAACAAGCTTTTGAAAGGCTTCCGGCTTATTCTCTGTATGAGATTCTTCCAGTGCTTTATAATAACTTATTTTATCCTCATTGCTACCTTTTAAAGTAACCAATGTATACCCATTCCGTAAAAGATAAAGATTCATCAATAAACGTGACGTTCTCCCGTTTCCATCAATAAACGGATGAATACGTACAAGTTCGTCGTGAAGATATGCGGCTATAAGTACTGGATGTACTTTTTCTTCCTCCATCTGCCGGTACTTTATCATAAAATCCTCCATTTGTTTCTGTATTAAATAAGGTTGTGGCGGCATGTGGGTACTACCGGAAATCATGACGGGAACGGTGCGATACCGCCCGGCATTTTCACGGTCTATTCCATGCAAGATAAGAGCGTGTATTTCTTTGATAGTACGTTCACTTATCTCTATATCCTTCTTCGCTATATCTTTGATATAATCAATAGCTTCGCTATGATTGATAGCTTCCAGATGTTCACGCATAGACTTGCCGGATATGGTAACTCCTTCATTTACTACTAATGCGGTTTCCTGTAATGTAAGGGTATTGCCTTCGATCCGGTTACTTTCGTAAGTATATTCTATATCTAGAGCATCCTGTATCTTTTGCAGCGCATCTTCCGGTAATGGACGTAAAGCGGATAACTCTCCTTTGAGTGTATCGGCTTTATCTAACAACAGTTTTAAATCTTCATTCATGACTATTCTACTTTGATATTATAAAACAATTTCTCCGCTTTCTATTCTATCCAGCAACCGTGACAAGTCCGATACGCTATTTATATTGTAATTGGTATCTCTTATGCGGATCACTCCAATAATACCACCGGAAGAAGAAGGTGCAAACAGTTCTGTAATATCAACCTCTAAAGCATTGGCAATCCTTTCCAGTGTTTCGAGAGAAGGTGTAGATTTACCATTAACAATATTACTCATATTTGGCTGGGTTATCCCTATCATTCCTGCAAGTGATACAACGGTCACTTTTTTTTCCTTTAATACATCTTTAATTCTTAGTTCCATATTATATCGTTTTAGATTATAGTACAAACATACTACATTATATCGAATAAAAATATAAACAAAGGTTAAATATACTCTTATACATGATATTTCCGTGCTATTTATTTTGATAATATATTTTATTACGATATATTTGCATCATAATAATAATGCAAAACGATATAAAGATATGGCACGTTACGATTTAAGCAAAATAATGAAGAGAGCGCACAACCTTTATAAAAACGCTCATGCAAAGTACCCGACATTCGCCGATGCACTCCGTAAATCTTGGAGCATGGCAAAGTTTGAGGTTAGAGTAGCCGAAGAACGCCAGGCAATCGAAGCGGAGACTAAAGCACGTGAAGCAAAGGTACGTGAAGAGAACGAGCAAGCCGCTATTAGTTCGGTTCTTCTTCGTGCACAAATCGAAGCCGACCGGATCAGAAGAGAAGCGGAAGCCAAAGTGGAACGCATGAAGGGCGAGATAGCAGCACGCAAAGAGGGTATCTCTTACAATGAGTATCAAAACCGTATTAGTCGTGCAATGGGCTACGGGTGTGGCTCGTATTGCGGTGATTGATTAGTAACCCGATGGGGGTGGTTTCAACCCAACCCCTATCATAAATTATACTATATGACAGAAACAAAGGTTTACAAGCTCCACGAGAGCAAGCAAGTAGAGGATATCACTACCATGCTAAAGATAGAAGGAATAAAGCATAAGGTATTCGAATACGAAGAGTACACAGCAATAGAAGTGACTGGCACACCATTAGAGATAATAAGAGCCTCCACGATATACCAACAGGTTACAACTATTAAGCTATAACGAGATGGAGATATTGATAGTATTTGGATGCCTATACACTGGCTATAGGATATTTAGGAAGAAGGGAGAACACTTCTTTGATATTTAATCAATTATGAATGCTACACTAATTATTTGTATCATCCTTCTTGCTTTCTGTGTATGGGATGAAATGTTTAACGATAACAACAGAAATCAATCAATATAAAATATAACTTTAATAACAATGGAAACAATTGATTTACAAGATTTAATCACAGAGAAAAATGTAGAATTACAAGAGTTCATCAAAGAGCAAATGAGAGTACACCAGCTTAGTAATTTATCAATAGACCAAAGAGAGTTAATGATAGATACTCCAGCAATAAGTACAAAGCAAATGATTGATGCTTATTATTCCACGATCCAACATGTGGCAGCTCGGCTGATTGAATTAGAAGGCAATAATGAGGCATGGAATAAACATCGAGTTATTATTATGAAGAAAGTAGCAAAAGAAGAAAAAAAATGTAAGAGAATAGAGAAGAAAGCCCGAAAACATGAAAGATATAGCCGGAAACTCACACGAGAGTATAATATAAAATATAACGCTCATATACAACTTTAGATATTATGTGCACATCATTAGAAGACGAAATACGGGCTGTAGTAGCCGTCATGAGACAGCAGAACAGAGAAATAAGAAGGCTTATTTTAAGAGAGGACAGCATGAAGGTAACAAAGTGTACAGGAAAGTCTAAACGTCCGAAATTTGACCTTAGAGAGCTTAACAAGAGAAGTAAATAACCATCAAGACTATATCACTATGGACTTATACGAGATATTATTGCAAAGAATAATCTTACTAACAAATGAATATTTGCAGTTAAAGGAAAGAGTTAAAGAGTTGGAGAACGAGGCAAGAATGAAGAGCTCAACGGCTCCAAGGATAATAAAGATGAGAATAGAGAAAGCAAAATAAGTTTGTGTTAGGGGTTTTCGGACCGGCACATTAGTTGACGCCATCAACAAAGACGTCCCGGTAACAATACGGTTACCGGGTTTAAATTTAAGCCTATTAGAAGCATTTAAGCATTAAAGGAGTAAGTTTTATAATGAATAGGACCAGGTGAAACCTTGCAAGTTCTTGAAGAATATTCAAGGATTCATTAAACTTTCGAATTATGAATATACATCAAACATCCCCCAGATCTGATTGCACCCACTTCGCCAAGTGCGGCAAGCGGTCTATAGCTTACTGCCGGAGATATGGCGCACATGAGTGCCTTTCGTGCCAGCTAGTTAAACGGAAGCCAAAGAACCGGGTTACAGTGGAAGGAATAGAGCGGAAGAGATGCACACATTGCGGAAAGGTTCTTCCCCTTCATCGCTTCTATGATCGCACGGTGTTCCGGAACGGCAAAAGCTATCATTTAAAAACGTCATGGTGCCGGCTGTGTATGTCCGGTGCTCAATGCGAAAAGAACAAAAGAAAAGTAGCCGCATCCAAATTTGGTTTCGGCTGAATATAAAACAATAGCTTTTAAATATAATCGATTATGAAAACAAGAATCATTAAAAACACTGAACTCAAAAATGAGCCGAGTGCACACAAAAGAACTATGTCATCCGTGGATATTGCGGAAATGACCGGAAAGAGACATAGTGATGTTATGCGCTCTATCCGAGCAATGGAGCCGGCATGGATAAAAATTAGCGAACGCAAATTTGCGTCGGCCTCATACAAAGATGAACAAGGTAAGCCAAGACCCATGTATCTACTAGACTACCGGGAATGTATGTACATCGCTACCAAGTTCAACGACGAAGCCCGTGCAAAGTTAATCCTACGTTGGGATGAACTAGAGAAAGAAGATAGGGCAAAGGAAAGTAACGCCCTACCTGGTCCGACAGATTACGGAGCAGGTCATACGATACATGAGCTTATCGAATGGGTAGGCGCTTTGCAAAGGTTAGGAGGAGCTGATAAAGCCGCAACCCTGGGAGTAATGAAGAAGATAGCGGAAGAACGAGGTTTGCCAATGGTTGATATACCCGTTTCTACAGAGAACACACCGGCAGAAAAACGCCCAGGTATAGAAAAGCTTACTCCATCTCCTGTAAAAGAGAAAGATAAATGTAAGATAGTACGCAAAGCATACACCTTGACGGATCTATTAAAGAGCCACGGGAAAAAGTACACGGCAGCACAATTCAACCAGTTGTTAATAGAAAAAGGCTTCATGGAGATTCTATACAGAAACGGGGAACCATACAAAGCAATAGCCTTAAAAGGACTGAAGTACGGGGTGAATAGTATACGCACTGATTAGCCGGACACGTTACTACCTGTTTGGTATAGCGATACTTTCCCAAGGCTTGTGGAATTGATAGAAGAGCCGGATCCGTTTTGATAGAAATTTGTATCTTTGTGATCTATGGAAATAGGAACGACTATCAGCACAATATAAGGAGAACGTTACACAAAAGGTTTTCGTATTGTTGTATGATAGTCGTTCTACTTTGTACAATCAATGCTTTCTTATATCTTTGTATTCGTATTCTTTTAAGTCGATGAAAACTAAATAGATTCATTCATTAATATTTTGTGTTTGTATGTTTGTGCGCTTATGCTGTTCCGTCGTGAGATGAGGCAGCATTTCTTATTTACCCGTATACCCTTCAGGGTTTGCGATTTTAGGGCTTTCTCTTTTCGGATGACAGCGACGCTTAGACGCAAACAGGATGAGAAAACGAGCAAACACCCTAAGGTTACCCTAAGAATAAACTAAAAATAACGGTAAGGGTAAAACAAAAAAACGGCAAGATTACGGCAAGGAAAATGTGATTTTTGACAATCCTAATGTTCTATAACTCCAAATAACGGTTATTTGGAACTGATACACTACAAAGATTTTTCCGTAGTCATTACACATGTGAGAAGAAGAGTCCCATTTCTCCGACTCTAACTTTGTAGTACCATTATTCTCAATACAGCTTTAAAAAGGTGGGAACAAAGTGGGAACATTTTCAGTTAAGAGCAAAGAAAAACCCTTCCAGAAAACATCTGAAAGGGCTTCGTGAGGTTCCTGGCGGATTCGAACCGCCGTACACGGTTTTGCAGACCGCTGACTAAGCCACTCATCCAAGGAACCATTTTTTCTCTTTTGCGGTTGCAAAGGTAGTACAAATTTTGAAACTACCAACTATCCGCAGCAATTTTTCTTTGTACTTTTTTTCTTTACATCGCACTCTCCGCGTTTCTTGTCCATCATATCCTTTAGTTCACAGCCACTTACACAGCTGTCACAAGGATTCTGATTTTCTCGCGTACGACGAAAAAAACGAAATATTCCATATATGACGCGGGCAATGCAGAGTACAACCAGTACTCCGACTACCCAATCTTGCCAATTATTCATACAAACAATCCTCCAATCTGATAAACAGCAAATGATACAAGCCAAGCCAATCCCGTTGTGTAACAAGCAGCAAAAAGCGCCCATTTCCAACTACCCGACTCCTGTTTTATAGCCGCTATCGCCGCAATACACGGGAAGTAAATCAATACAAACAACATATAACAGAAAGCAACCAATGGAGTAATCGGAATTCGTTCTGCCAAACTTACTGAATCAGCATCCGGATCATCTGCATATAAGACACCTAATGTACTTACTACCAATTCTTTCGCTCCCACACCGGAAAGCAAGCCAATACCTAGTTTCCAATCAAATCCCAGTGGTTTTATAACTGGCTCTATACCACGTCCCAACTGGCCGATATAAGAATTTTCCTGCTGCTCGGCAACTGTTTCATAAGCATCATGATTCGGATAATACCCCAAGAACCAGATTATAATAGAAGCAATCATAATAATGCCTCCCATCTTTTTCAAATACTGCGCTCCCTTTTCCCATGTGTGACGGAAGATCGATTTTGCTGTCGGCATCCGGTAAGGTGGAAGTTCCATCACAAATGGAGTATCATCACCCTTCACCAGAAACTTGCTAAACAAGCGGGCCATTACCACAGCCAGTACAATACCAATCACATAAATACTTAACAACACCAGACTTGCATTGTTCGGGAAGAAAGCACCCACCAACAATAAATAAATTGGCAGACGCGCACTGCAAGACATCAAAGGATTTACCAACATTGTAATAAGACGGCTCTTCCGGTTCTCAATAGTACGGGAAGCTATAATAGCAGGTACATTGCATCCAAATCCCATAATCAAAGGAATGAATGATTTTCCGTGCAATCCCATTTTATGCATGATTTTATCCATGATAAAAGCTGCACGAGCCATATAACCCGAATCTTCCATAAGAGAAATGCAGAAATACAAAATCAAGATATTCGGCAAAAAGACAATAACCGCTCCTACCCCACCAATAATTCCATCAATCAGCAAATCTTTAAATGGACCTTCCGCCATATTATTGCGTAACAAGTCACCAATCTGCTCGACAAGCCATTCAATCCCCATCATCGGATATTCTCCAATGACAAACGTACCTTCAAACATCAGATACATAAAAAGGAAGAAAATAGGAAATCCCCAGACACGGTGAGTTACGATCGAATCCAGCACTTTTGTTGTCTGCGCCTGCTCCAAGTGATTATCTGTGAATGTCTCCTTCAGTGCACCACTGATAAATCCATATTTAGCATCCGTAATAGCCGATTCACAATCCTCATTCATTGTGTCCTGAACACGCTTCGACATCTTATCACGGACATGGAATATCTCATCCGCATTTGGTAATGTCCGCACAATGCGCTCAATGTCAGGATCATTCTCCAACAATTTAATGGATAGGAAACGGGTAGAATATTTATGACGGATAAATTCGTTTTTGGACACTTCACTTTTTACAGCTTCAATCGCTTTTTCGATATCAGGACCATGATTGATATGAATATGCCGGAAGACACGCCCCGTCTTTTTATGTTCACGTACATAATCTTCCAAATGCTCTTCCTCGTGGTTCTTACGATCTTCCAGAGAATCATGCCATTCGGTCAAATCCTTAAGAACTTCCGGATTCATATTTCCCTGTTTATCAAAGAAGTCTACTCCTTCATACAGATTGATAACAACATGAAACAAGGTATCCAATCCACGATTTTTCTTACTGACAGTAGGCAACATCGGCACCCCGAACAACTTACTCAACAGATGATAATCCAATGTATTTCCACTGGCTTCCAACTCATCATAAATATTCAGAGCTACCACCATGCGGACATTCATATCTATCAATTGAGTAGTCAGATATAAGTTTCGCTCCAGATTAGAGGAATCGACTACATTAATAATCACGTCCGGAGTTTCATCGATAATATGACGACGCACATAGATTTCTTCCGGCGTATAAGCAGACAAAGAATAAGTTCCCGGCAAATCGACAATACGGAAATGATAGCCTTCGAAATCAAAATAACCTTCTTTGGCATCCACGGTTACGCCGCTGTAGTTTCCAACATGCTCATGAGCACCGGATGCAAGATTAAATAAAGAAGTCTTGCCACTGTTCGGGTTTCCGACCAAAGCAACATTAATGGTACGGCGTTTACCTAACGCCAACCGTTTCATATCTTCTTCTTTTACTGAAAGGTCTTCAGGCAATCCTTCATGATAAACGGTCTTCTCGGCCAGTTTCTTTGCTTCCTCTTCGCTGATAACTTCGATCATTTCAGCTTCCTGACGACGAAGAGAAATTTCATAACCTAAAACTTTATATTTTATGGGATCTTTTAGCGGAGCATTCAACAGCACTTCAACCGTTTTACCTTTAATGAAGCCCATCTCCACAATACGTTTACGAAAACCACCGTGCCCCAATACCTTTACAATAACACCTTTTTCTCCTGTTTTTAATTCGGACAAACGCATAACTCTCAAAATTTTTGGCAAAGATAATTCATAACTTCGGAGCATGCAAATTATTTAGAATGTTTTTAAATAGCAGCTTTTTTCATCCTCTAAAAGATTCAGAAAAAATAAAAAAACTTATTGATAAACTCGTATCTTTGCAGGTATGATACAACAACGCGTTACAAAATATATAGAAAAGGAACATTTATTCTCACCGGATGATAAAATCCTGGTCGCATTGAGTGGTGGTGCCGACTCGGTGGCATTACTATATATTCTGCATACAGCAGGCTATCATTGCGAAGCCGCACATTGTAATTTCCACCTGCGAGGCAAAGAGTCAGACCGGGACGAGTTATTTGTCCGCCAACTTTGCGAAAGAATGGAAATCCATTTACATACCATTGATTTCAACACGACCCAATATGCAACGGAAAAACATATTTCGATTGAAATGGCCGCACGGGAACTCCGCTACCAATGGTTCGAGAAAATTAGAAAAGAATGTCAGGCAGATGTTGTCGCTGTGGCCCATCACCAGGATGATAGCATAGAAACTATACTACTTAACCTGATTCGGGGAACAGGAATTACCGGTCTGTTAGGAATCCGCCCCCGTAATGGAACCATCGTACGCCCTCTGCTTTGTATCAACCGGGAAGAGATAATTCGTTACCTGCAAAACATCGGACAAGATTATGTGACAGACAGCACCAATCTGGAAGACGAATATACCCGTAATAAAATCCGACTCAACCTCCTTCCCCTCATGCAGGAAATTAATCCGTCAGTCAAAAACACTCTGATAGATACGAGTAATTATCTGAATGATGTAGCCACTATATATAATAAATGTATAGAGGAAACTAAAAAGAAAATCATTACAGCAGAAGGTATCCGAATCAGTGATTTAGTAAAGGAACCGGCACCCGAAGCCATCTTATTCGAAGTCCTGCATCCTCTAGGATTCAATTCCGCACAAATCAAAGATATCACCCATTCGCTTCATAGCCAACCGGGCAAGCAATTCTGTAGCAAAGAATGGAGAGTGATAAAAGACAGAGAATTCCTATTAATAGAAACAGCTGAATCTGAAAATGAGACTCTTCCTCCTTTTCAAATTATCAAAGAAGAAAAAGAATACACCCCGGATTTTCTCATTCCACGTGAAAAGGAAATTGCCTGTTTTGATGCCGACAAACTGAATGGAGAAATTCATTACCGGAAATGGCAGCCGGGAGACACTTTTATTCCTTTTGGAATGAAAGGAAAGAAAAAAATAAGCGATTATCTGACCGACCGCAAATTTTCTATCAGCCAAAAAGAACGCCAATGGGTACTCTGCTGTGGAGAACACATCGCATGGCTGATAGGCGAACGAACAGACAACCGCTTTCGTATTGATGAAACGACTAAGCGCGTCGTGATTTACAAAATAGTCTGAGGCAACTTCTGTTTCTTGAAACAATCTGATAACAAAGCTGCAAAAGGAGTTTCATACACCCTTGCTTTCCTAACGCAAGCTTTTACACAAGCGCAACATTTGATACATTTAGCCTCATCCGTATGTAGCTCATCCCCTTTCGTTATAGCCCCTGCCGGACAACGGACCACACATAACCCGCAATGGGTACACAAATCCTCATCTTCCACCCAAGGAACGCGGGGAAGCGGTGTACCACTTTTACGTAACTTGATGACTTTCCTCAAAAAACGGAACAAAGGAAAGAATGGTTGACTCGGACGTTTGATAGTACGTACATCCACCGGATAAAGGGTATCCATACTATCAGCTGTCTGTATTTTTTCCATGATTTTCTTCCCAAACTCCGCAGCAAAGGCTAAATCCGATTCATCAGGACGTCCCACTGCAATCGGGTATTTGTCGGTACTATATGAATGTTCTCCAATAAAAGTTGCCCCGGCAATTACTTTAAATCCATGAGGAATAGCAAAAGCATCCAATTCCATTAAAGCTTTTTCATAAGCGCGATTTCCGTAAACCACTACCAAAACGGTAGGAGTATCCACTCCACGGATATACTGTAAACGTTCCATTGCCAAAGGAGCGACATGTCCTCCATACACAGGCACTACAATAATAGCCAAAGAAGATGTAGGAATCACAATTTCATCCGCAATCTGCTGCGTTACATTAATAGGAAAAATATTTTTTATGCCCGTCCCGTGAACAATCGCCTCCGCAACTTGTTTAGATGTGTGTGTAGGCGAAAAATAAATTAAATGAGCTTCATTTACTGTCATACTAT
>ERZ773178.1220-NODE-1220-length-28226-cov-5.519648_pt1 | contig 28226 bp, 29 predicted proteins | sample MGYA00580533_ERZ773178 | MGnify/ENA primary metagenome ERZ773178 (study PRJEB29015, sample SAMEA2737859) | human gut metagenome | biome: human gut; feature: human-associated habitat; material: faeces | place: China | collected 2012 ...
GATGGCGGAAGTACGGGCCATGCTCGAATCCATACCGATGGCAGGTTACGAGATTGCATACATGAAGTTCAGTGAATATTATGCGAATGAGGTGCAATGCAATGTGATTATCCGCGAAGCGGGAGACGGCATACCTCCTGTCACGACCAAGATATTCTTCAAACCGGTGTTTTATCTTGGTAATTGGGTGCTTTGCCTGACCAATACGGAATATGGGGACAAGTCGTTAGGCCGTTAGTCGGATGAAGGATGTTTAATATAAAAAAAGAATGACTATGAAGAAAAAGAATTTAATGTTCGTGAGCGCAAGCCTGTTGATGTCGCATGCGGTATCTGCGCAGTCCAAGGGTGAAGAGATACAGTTCCACCGGCATGGTAGCCTGCAACTGCAAGGCGGTGCGGCTTACACCTTGGGTGAGGCCGGGTTTGGCGACTTGGTATCTCCGGCTGTGGGGGTGCATGGCAGTTACTATTTTACCCCGGTGTGGGGACTGCGTGCCGGTGTGTCCGGTTATGAATCCAAAGGAGTGTGGGTGAATCCTCTCCAAGTATATAAGTATAATTACCTGCAAGGAGACATTGACGTGGTGGTGGACCTGGCCAACTGTTTCAAGTATAATTATAAACGGGTGGTGAATCCTTATTTGTTCCTGGGGGTAGGACTGAACGGCGCGTTCGGCAACGACGAAGCGGTGGCCGTCAATGACGGTGGTCATACGTTGGAATATTTATGGCGTGACCGCCAGTTCAATCCGGTAGGTCGCGGCGGTATAGGAGCTAACATTCGCTCGGCGGATTTTCCATTGTTTCCGTCCAGCCCTGCCCGTTCCAATTCCATTCTGGGTCAAAAGTGGGTCAGAGGCTGTAATATCCGGAGGGACTGGCGAACTGCAACCTTGCGCCACAGTCCACACTATCTATCCTCATACCACAAATGGCGTAAAAGACAGCGTTTCGTGGGTATATTTTTCCCGCACCGCGTTCGCCTCGTCCTCGCTGACAGGGCGGAAGCCCTTGCCGCCAACATAGTGGTCGGTCGTATCGGAGTAGAGCCAGCCGTCTAAAGAAATCACAGTTTCCAAATGCCGCAGCGCGCCGTTTTCATAGCGGTAGTAAGAGTAGGTCCCCTCGCTCGCACCGTCGCTGCCCTCGTGGGCGAGACTGCCGTCGGTGCAGAGGTACCAGCGGCTGCGGCTCCAGCCGTCCACCACGCGGACGGCCTTTGCGCCGTCGAGCCGGTAAATATTGAAGATCACGCTGTGGCCGTCGCCCCAGTCCGCGCCGAGCAGCAGCTCAGGGATCCCATCACCGTCAAGATCACGCAGCAGCCAGCCGGGCGTCTGGTAGTAGTCATTCACAGACAGAAGATCGTGGCTGAAGTCGGTCTGCACGTCGCTTGCACCGGAGCGCCGCAGGCCGCTGATCTCGGCGAGCAGCGCGTCGTAGGCAGCATAGCCGGTCGTGCTTGCCGCATCGCTGTGCCCTGCGACGGTCTCAAGGTCTGGCAGCAGCGTAGGCGGGGAATGGAGGGTGTTGATACACGCCATCAGCGCGGGACTGTCAATCCAGAGCGTTTGACGGTCGCTGGGATAGCTTGAGGAGAGCCCCGGCTCAAAGGTGGGATGCAGGAGCCGCACGCAGTCGAAGCCGCAGAAAAAACTGTATTGTGTACCGTCCCGCATATTCACCGTGAGCGTGTAGTATGCGGAGTCTCCGTAGCCGCGCTGCGTGTAAAGCTCTGCTTCGGTGAGGGCGTTGAGGGCGGGCACGAGCTGCGCCGAAAGTGCGGTCAGCTCTGCATCGACGAGGAAGCGCGAGCTGCTGCCATCGCGGAATTGCAGGTTGAGAATGTCCTCTGCGCGCAGAGCTTGCGCCCAGTGCAGAAATTCGTCGACGACGCTGCGCTCGGCCTCTGTCAAATTGCTGGGGAACGCAGGATGGATTTGCTCGGGTGCCGCATCGCCGCGCAGATACGCGAGGAATGCGTCGATCTCCTCTTGACCGGAGAGGACCTTATAGGATTTGGCAGCGTCCCTTGTGCCGATGTTCAGCGAGTAGACCGCCTCCGTGCTCCCCGGCGCGTCATACTCCCGAATGAAGTTGATGGTCAAAGGCTCGGCAGCGCCCCCGTCAGCGTTAGGCAGCGTAAGGTAGAGCGTAGACCACGCGGGGTTGACGGCAACTGTTTTCTTCGGATGCGCACTGCCGATGCGAACGAGCGCAAGGTGCTCGGAGAGCCGCACCGTCCCGTCGGCGGGGGTGTACCGCGCGTCCACGTCGGGGCGCTCCTCCACATAGGTGCAGGTCGCTTCCGCATCCCAGAAATCACCGCAGACCGCGCTCAGCGGACGGGAGCTTCCGGTGAAGCTCACCGCGCACACGAGCGCCGCGAGCGCGACGACGGCGAACACCGCCGCGGCCTTGGCCTGCCGGTTCTCCGCGATGCGTGTGATGCGCTCCTTGAGGCCCCTTTTGCCGCTGGTCATGGTCGTCGCGCCGAGCAGTGGGTTCTGCGGCTTATCGCACACGGGCACGAGCGAGAGCAGAGCTTTTCCGTAGGCGGCGCGCTCGTCCGCGCCGAGCGCGCGGAGCGTTCCCTCGTCACAGGCCAGCTCGCCGTCCTCGCGCGAGAGCACCGCCGCGAGCCACACGAGCGGGTCGAACCAGTAGACGGTCAGGCACACGCCGCGCAGCAGAGACCACAGCGGGTCTAAGTGCCGCGCGTGCGTCTGCTCGTGCGCGATCACGAAGCGCAGGGCGTCGGGGTTTTGCAGCGCCTTTTCGTTCAAGTAAACGGCGGGGCGCAGCACACCGAACAGGCACGGGGAGGGCAGCGCGGACACGAGATAGACCGGATAGCGGCAGCCCTCGACGCGGTAAGGCGTGCGCGCCTTGCGCAGCGCGCGGGCGAAGCGCAGGTTGGTGAAAAGGAACCACGCGCCTACGCCGACCATTCCGGCGTACCAGACGTAGGTGAGCGCTTCGGAAAGCGTGACGGTTCGGTAGGTCGGCGTCACAGTGTAGTATTCGTCGGCGGGGGCGCTGTGCGCTGCGCCGGACGGCGGAGACAGAGGCTCACCCTGCGACTCCTTGCCGGGCAAAAGCTGTGCGGGGCGCCGCTCCGTGTCGTCCTGCGTGTACAGGATGGGCGTTTCCAGCCGCTTTTCCACGGCGGTCTGCACCGGCTCAGCGGCAGAGAGCACATTGTGTGCCAGCGTGCCGACGTTCAGCGGCACAAGCAGCCGCACGAGCACCAGCGCCCAGAGCGCGTACTGCATCCGGCGCGAGACGGTGCGGCGGAACAGCTGCCGCAGCGCCAGCAGCGCAAGGATCAAAACCGAGGAAGTCAAAAGGATCTCTTTCATTTCGTGTTCCCTCCCGCTTGCTCCAAAATGGCGGTCAGCTCGTCGATGTCTTCCTGTGTGAGCGCGCGGCCCTCGACCATGGCGCTCATCATCAGTCCCAGGCTGCCGCCGTAGACCTTACCGAGAAAGCTCTCGGTCTCGGTGCGGGCGGCGTCGCTCTGCGCGACGGCGGGATAGAACTGCTTGGCGCGCCCGCCGGTCTCGTGGCGCACCGCGCCCTTGGCCTCCAGCCGTGTGAGCATGGTGATGACGGTGTGCTTCTCCCAGCCGGTCTCGGCGGAAAGCGCGGCGGTGAGCTGCGTGATGGTCTGCGGGGACTGCTCCCAGAGACGGTGCATCAGCTTCCACTCCGCGTCGGTCAGATTGCAGGACACGGGACATTCCTCCTTTCGGTATACGGCTGTATACCTGCCTGAACCCAGCATAGCAGAAAGGTATACAATTGTCAACCAAAATTTGCGGAGAAAAGCCGCTCCCTCGGGAGCGGCTTTGGGTGCGGGCTTATTTTTTCCGCCACACGGACGGCAGGAACAGCACGAGCAGGGGCATGATCTCCAGTCGCCCGAGGAGCATCGTAAACGAGAGCACGAGCTTTGAGAGCGGCGAGAGAAAGCCGAAGTTGCACGTCGGGCCGACAAGGCCGAGGCCGGGGCCGACATTGCTGATGCAGGTCAGGGATGCCGTGAAGGCGGAGGTGAAATCCAGCTCGTCGAGCGAGACGATCAGCGCGGAGAAAAAGAGGATGATCATATAGGCAAAGAAGAAGAGGGAAACGGAGGAGATGGTATCCTCCTCCACGCGCTGCCCGTCGAGCGTGATGGGGCGCACCTCGCGCGTGTGCAGGATGCGGCGCAGGTCGCGCTTGAGTCCCTTGAAGAGCAGCACGATGCGCGAGACCTTGATGCCGCCGGCGGTCGAGCCGGCGCAGCCGCCGACAAACATCACAACGAGCAGCACAAGACGGCTGAACTGCGGCCAGCGGTCGAAATCCTCTGTGCAGTAGCCGGTGGTGGAAATGAGCGTTGTGACCTGAAAGGCCGCGTGCTCGATGGCGGAGCCGACGGAACGGCCCGTTTTGAGAACAAGATCGAGCGCGATGAGCGCGGACGAGCCGAACACGATGCCGGAGTAGACGCGCAGCTCGTCGCTGCGCAGGACCTCCCGCCAGCGCCGTGTACCGGCCAGAAACAGAAGCGTGAAATTGACCGACGAGACGAACATGAAGACCACGATGATCCAGTTGACCGCCGAGGACTGGTAGTAGGCGATGCTTTCGTTGCGGACGGAGAAGCCGCCGGTCGAGATGGTCGTGAGCGCGGTGGTCACCGCGTCGAACCACGGCATCCGCGCCGCGCGGAGCGCGAGCGTTTCCGCCGCCGTGAGGAGAATGTAGATGCTGTAAAGCATTTTGGCCGTGTCGTTCGTGCGCGGCAGCAGCTTGGAGGAGATAGGGCCGGGGCTTTCGGCCTTCATCAGGTTGACGCTGCCCTCGCCGAGCTTCGGCATCAGCGCGAGCAGCAGGACGAGAACGCCCATGCCGCCGAGCCATTGCGTCAGCGCGCGCCAGAGCTGGATGCCGCGCGGCAGCGAGGCCGGCGCGCCGAAGATGGAGGCCCCCGTCGTCGTGAAGCCGGAAACGGTCTCAAACAGCGCGTCCACATAGCCGCAGCAGCCGCTGAGCGCATAGGGCAGCGCGCCGAAGGCGGACAGCACGATCCAGCCGAGCGCCACGGCGACATAGCCGTCGCGGTTCTGCAGGCGTGATTTGGCCGTATGCAGCCGGCTCAGCGGCAGACCGACCGCGAGGCAGAGCAGCGCCGTGACGCCGAAGACGGCGGTATTTTCCCGGCAGACGAGCGCGATGACGAAGGGAATGAGCAGGGACACGCCCTCGATGCCCAGGATGATGCCGAGAATTTTGAAAATGAGCTTTTTGTTCATGTCGCGCCTTCCTCCGTGCAGCGGCTCAACGGACCAGAATGTCGTTGAGGTCCTTGAGGAACAGAGATTTTGCCACCACGATCACGCGGTCGCCCTCCGAGATGATGGAGTGGCCGCCGGGAATGAGGAGCTTGCCGCCGTGGACGATGGCGGCGACCAGCAGCCCCGGCTTGAAGTTCAGGTCCTTGAGGGGCGTATTGAGGAAGTGCGTCGCGCCAGTCGCAGTGAATTCCACCGCCTCCATCGCGCCGCCGAGGATCTTATGCAGGCTCTCCACGGCGCTGCCCTGCGAGTTGGCGAGGCCGCGGACGTAGCTGGAGATCTGGCTGGCCGTCACGTCCTTGGGGGAGATGACGGTGTCGATGCCGAGGTCGTGCACCAGCGCGGTGTAGTTCGGGCGCGACATCTTCGGCAGGACCTTGGCAACGCCGGAGTCCTTCGCGGTGAGCGCCATGAGCAGATTCTCCTCGTCGCGCCCTGTGAGGGAGACGAAGGCATCCGCGTCGAAGATGCCCTCGGATTCGAGCAGGTCATGGTCCGTGCCGTCGCCGTGGAGGATGGTCGCCTTCGGCAGCTTCTCGGCGATCGCCATGCACTTTTCCTCGTTCTGCTCAACGATGGTGATGTGCATCCCCATGCCGTCGAGCGCCCAGGCGAGGTAGAGCGCGATGCGCCCGCCGCCGATCACGCTCAGCTGGCGGATGGGCGAGGTGTCGCGGCCCATGCTGCGCAGCACGCGGGCGGTCTCGGTCGGTGTGCCGATGGCGTAAACGCGGTCGCCGGCCTGCGGGACAAAGTGACCGTTCGGCACCAGCACCTCGCCGCCGCGCTTGGCCGCGCACAGCAGCAGCGCGTTGGGATGGAGCTTGTTGTATTCGATCAGGCTCTTGCCGGCCATGCCGTCCTGCTCGGTGATCTGGAAGCCGATGAGCTCCACGGTGCCGCGGGCGAAGCTCTCCACGCTGAACGCGGCGGGCACGCGCAGGATGCGCGCGATCTCCTGCGCGGCGGCGTATTCGGGGTTGATGATCATGTCCAGACCGATCTCGCGGCGCAGGATCGGCGCGTCGCGGAAGTATTCGGGGTTGCGCACGCGGGCGACCGTATGCTTGGCGCCCAGCTTTTTCGCCATCAGCGAGCAGACGAGGTTCACCTCGTCATCCGCCGTGGCGGCGATGACCAGGTCGGCGTCGCGCACACCGGCGCGCAGCAGCACGCTCGCGCACGCACCGTTGCCCTCGACGCACATGGCGTCGAGCGTGGCGTCGGCGTGCTCGATCACGGCGGCGCTCTCGTCCACCAAAATCAGGTCGTGCTCCTCGCCGACCATCTGCTGGGCAATGGCGTAGCCGACCTTGCCCAGACCGACAATGATGATCTTCATGCTTTGTTCTCCGTTCTGCCGCGCACCGCGCGGCGCGTAATAGCCTTGGTATCCGCGCGCCTCAGCCGCGCGCGGTCTTCATTTCCATCAGAACGCTGTTGAATTCCGCGCCCATGATCATCATGGTCGCCGAGAGATACAGCCACAGCAGCAGCACGATGATGGCGCCGATGGAGCCGTAGATGACGGAATAGTTCGCCGCGTTTTCCACATAAAGCGAGAAAAGCAGCGAGAGGACCATCCAGGCCGTGAGCGAAAAGAGCACGCCGGGCCAGACGTAGTGAACGCTCCGCGTCTCCTGTGCGAGGCCGTAGAGCACGGCGAGCGCGAGAAAGACGATGCAGCCGAGGAACACGAAGCGCAGCGTCGACCACAGCTCGATGAAGCCGTCGGTCAGGATGGCGCTGAAATGGAAGTAGTCCGCGCAAAGGTTCAGCACGCTGCGGCCCACCGTCACGAGCACCAGCGAGAGCAGGATCGTGAGGATCAGGCAGATGGTGTAAAGGAACACCTTGGCCTGATGGCGGAGGAACTGCGTGGGACGCCCCATGCCGTAGGCCTTGCGCACGCTCAGCAGCAGCGCGTTGGCCGCGCGCATCGGGAACCAGATGGAAAAGATCAGGCTGAAGGTCATCAGCGTTCGGCTCGATACGCGCGAAACGTAGCGCAGGTACTGGATCAGCAGATCCAGCACCTCGGCGGGGATGATGGTGCCGAGCTGGCGCAGGAAGCCCTCAATGTCCACGGCGAAGAAGCCGACAAGGTTGCTCAGGAAGATGAGCAGCGGGAACATCGCAAAGAGCAGGTAATACGTCAGCGCCGCGCTGTCGCGGGCCACGCGGTGGTCGAAGTAGCGGCGCACGAACAGCGCCGTGCCGCGAAAAAACTGGTTGTGCATCACGCGCTCGAGCAAATCCCGCTCACCTCCGCCCTGTTTATTCTTCACGAAGCCCTATAAAAACAACAATACTATAGCACAGCAAGACCGAAAAGGAAAGAGAAAGATTTCCGCGCCGCCGCGGCGGGGAAAACGGGCCGAAAAAATCGGGAAAATGCTTGACAAAGAAAGAAAATGCGCATACTATGATAGAGTAAATAAATATTCGTCCGGTAGGTAAGGCTACCATCAGGATATGGACTGCTGCCGCAGAGTCGTGGAGACACGATGCGAGGGTTTGAACAGTTGGCATCGAAACCAAGGTGCCATCTAATGCAGTTTCACCGCCTGGTGATGCTAAAGCTTGAACGGTAGGGAAGATCGCAAAGCGCGATTTTTATCATTGTCGCTCCCGCAGCCTTGGTACCGGAGGAAGGCCTGCGGGCTTTTTTATCCCTTGGCCCGCGCCGGTCAGCTTTGGAGAAAGGAGGAACAGCGCATGATCGATTTTGAAGAACGCCGCGACGAGCTGCTGGAGAAAATAGAGGAGATGACCCGCCGAAAGCAGTATAAGGCGCTGCGCGACATTTTAGTCGAGCTGGAGCCCGCCGATATCGCAGACCTGTTCGACGATCTGCCCGAGGAGATGCTGCCGCTGCTGTTCCGCCTGCTGCCCAAGGAGCCGGCGGCGGAGCTGTTCGTCGAGCTGGAGCCGGATGTGCAAGAAATGCTCATCCGCGGCTTTTCCAACACCGAGCTGAAAGAGGTGCTCGACGAGCTGTATCTCGACGACGCCGTCGATATCGTCGAGGAGATGCCCGCGGGCGTGGTCAAGCGCATTTTGAAGCACGCCGACCCCGACACCCGCAAGAGCATCAATGAAATTCTCAAATATCCCGAGGATACCGCCGGCTCGCTGATGACGACGGAGTTCGTCGACCTCAAGCGAGACATGACGGTGGAGGACGCCCTCAAGCGCATCCGCCGCACCGGCACGGACAAGGAGACCATCAACGTCTGCTATGTGGTGGACCCCGCGCGCAAGCTGCTCGGTATCGCCTCTCTGCGCACGATCCTCCTCTCCGACGAGGACGATATCATCGAGGATATCATGGAGACGCATGTCATCTCCGTCGGCACCCTCGAGGATAAGGAGGACGTCGCCCAGACCTTCTCGAAGTACGACTTCATCGCCCTGCCGGTCGTCGATAAGGAAGACCGTCTCGTCGGCATCATCACCGTTGACGACGCCATGGACGTCATGGAGGCGGAGGCCACCGAGGATATCGAAAAGATGGCGGCCATGCTGCCGACCGACAAACCCTATCTCAAAACGAGCGTGTTCGAGACCTTCAAGTCCCGTATCCCGTGGCTCCTCCTGCTGATGGTCTCGGCGACCTTCACCGGCCAGATCATCGCGAAATTCGAGGATGCCCTCGGCGCCTGCGCTATCCTGACCGCCTATATCCCCATGTTGATGGATACCGGCGGAAACTGCGGCTCGCAGGCGAGCGTCACGGTCATCCGCGGCATTTCGCTCGATGAGATCGAGTTTTCCGACCTCCTCCGCGTCATCTGGAAGGAGATCCGCGTGGCGGTGCTCTGCGCCGCGGTGCTTAGCGCGGCGAACTTTGTCAAGCTGCTGCTGGTGGATAAGATGATTTTCGGCAATCCCATCACGATGACGGTGGCGGCGGTCATCTGCCTGACGCTGATCGTCACGGTGTTTGCCGCCAAGCTCGTCGGCTGCACGCTGCCGCTGCTGGCCAAGAAGATCGGCTTCGACCCCGCGGTCATGGCCTCGCCGTTCATCACCACGGTGGTGGACGCGATCTCGCTGGCCATCTACTTCCGCTTCGCCGCGCTCCTGCTGGGCATCTGAGTTTTCCGGCCTTGCCGCCGAATTTCCCCTTTCCAAGCGCGGCGGGGCGTGGTATTCTGTTCCTATGAAAAGCACCGTAGGGTAAGCATACCCGATTTTCAAGGAGGTATTTTTGTGGAAGAAAAGCTGCGCGAATATGCGCATCTGATCGTTTCCGTCGGACTGAACCTGCAAAAGGGGCAGACGCTCATTCTCTCATCCCCCGTGGAGTGCGCGCCGTTCGCGCGGCTGTGCGCGTCGGCAGCCTATGACCTCGGCGCGGGCGAGGTCGTGCTGAACTGGACGGACGACTATATCACCCGCGAGCGCTTCCTGCGTGCGCAGGACGCCGCCTTTGAAACGCCGCGCCCGTGGCGCAGGGCGTTCTTTACCGACTACGCCAACGAGGGTGCGGCCTATCTGCGCATCGACGCGGAGGACCCCGAAACGCTGCTGGGCGTATCGCCCGTGCGGCTCGTCGCCGCGCAGCGCACCTCGTCCGCCGAGCGTGAGACCTTTGACCGGCTCCAGATGGCGAACGGCTTTCCGTGGTGCGTCGCGGGCGCGCCCATCGCCGCGTGGGCGAGGAAGGTCTTCCCCGACCGGAGCGAGGGCGATGCGGTCGCCGCGCTCTGGGACGCGATCCTGAAAACCGTGCGCGTCACCGGCGACGGAAACGCCGAGGCGCGCTGGCGCGAGCACATCGCGCTGCTGACCGCGCGCAAGGAAAAGCTCAACGCGCTGCACTTTAAGAGCCTGCACTACACCAATTCCCTCGGCACCGACCTCACCATCGAACTGCCGGACGATCATCTCTGGGCGGCGGGCAACTCCGAAACGCCCGCGGGCGTCGACTTCGTCGCCAATCTGCCCACCGAGGAGATCTTCACCGCACCCCTTAAAACGGGCGTCAACGGCACGGTCTGCGCGGCGCTGCCGCTGGTGAACAACGGCAGCATCATCGAAGACATCCGCTTCACCGTGAGGGAGGGCCGCATCGTTGAGGCGCGGGCCTCGCGCGGCGAGGATGTGCTCAATGCCGCCATCGCGGTGGACGACGGCGCACGCTATTTCGGCGAGGTCGCGCTGGTGCCCTACGACAGTCCCATCCGCAGCAGCGGCCTGCTGTTCTACAACACGCTCTACGACGAGAATGCCTCCTGCCACCTCGCCTTCGGCGAGGCGTACCCCGAGTGTATCGCCGGCGGCGAGCGGATGACGCGCGAGGAGCTGGACGCCCACGGGCTGAACCACTCGCTCACGCACGTCGATTTCATGGTCGGCACCGCCGACCTCTCCATCACCGGCACGACGCACGACGGCCGCGAGCTGCCGGTGTTCCGCAGCGGAAATTTTGCCCTGTAAGGGCGCAGATACAGAGAAAACGGAGGAGAACACGATGAATTTCAAGCCCATTGAAACGGACGAGAACGTCCTTGTCATGCCCGGCGCGGTGGTCTGCGGCGATGTGACCGTCGGCGAGGGCACCGCCTTCTGGTTCAACAGCGTCTGCCGCGCGGAGCTGCAGCCCATCAAGATCGGCAAGCGCTGCAACATTCAGGACTGCGCGGTGATCCACAATCTCTGCACTCTCGGCGACGATGTATCCGTCGGCCACGGCGCCATCGTCCACGGCGCGACGGTCGGCGACCGCGTGATCGTCGGCATGGGCGCCATCGTGCTCGACGGCGCAAAGATCGGCGACGACTGCATCATTGCCGCCGGCGCGGTCGTGACCGGCAAGATGGACGCGCCCGCGGGCAGCCTGCTCGTCGGCTCTCCCGCCGTGGTCGCAAAGCCCCTGAACGACAAGCAGAAGGCGTCCTGCCTGGAAAACAGCGAGCTTTACTACCGCAAGAGCGTGGAGTACCGCGCGTTCCTTGCTCAGCAGGGCAAATAAGCGCGGACGGAGAGGAGAAAACGTCATGAAAATTCTGGTCATCAACGGCGCGAACATGAACCTGCTCGGCAAGCGCGAGCCGGATATCTACGGTCGCGAGGACTACGCCGCCCTCTGCGCCCGCATCTATGCCCACGCCCAAAGCCGCGGCATCGCGGTCGAGTGCTTCCAGTCCAACCACGAGGGCGCGATCATCGACGCCATTCAGGAGGCGGACGGGATGTTCGACGGCATCGTCATCAACCCCGGCGCTTACGCGCACTACAGCTACGCCATCCGCGACGCCATCAAGGCCATCACCATTCCGGTGGTGGAGGTCCACATCTCCGACATTGAAAAGCGCGAGGAGTTCCGCCATCTCTCCGTCACCGCGCCGGTCTGCATCGCGCAGATCCGCGGTCACGGCTTCGAGAGCTACACCATGGGCATCGACCTGCTCGCGGGCGCAAAGCAGTAAAAGCAAGATCAGAGGAGCCGTTCTCCGCCGGGGGACGGCTCCCTTTCTGCAAAGCGGTATTTAGAAAAATTTCTAAATACCGCTTGACATTCCGGCGGGATGGTGCTACTCTCTATTTAGAAATTTTTCTAAATACCATGAAAGGGGTGAGCGGCGTGGGCCTGAGTGAAACCATGAAGGCGCTGGGCGATCCCGTGCGGCGCGAGATACTGAATCTGCTCAAGGGCGGGCGCATGACCGCGGGCGACATCGCGAGCCGCTTTGACATGACGGCGGCAACGGTCTCATACCACCTCGCCCAGCTCAAGAAGGCGGGACTCATTTTTGAGAGCCGCGAGAAGAACTTTATCTACTACAGCCTCAACGCCTCCGTTTTGGAGGAGGTGCTGCTGTGGTTGCAGGATTTGAAAGGGGAGAAGGAACCGTGAAGGCAAACAAAAAAGAACTGCTGCTGACCTCGCTGGTCTGCCTGCTGCCGCTGCTGGCGGGCGCCATTCTCTACCCGCGCCTGCCCGAAACGATGGCGACGCATTGGGGCTTTGACGGAACGGCAAACGGCTGGTCATCGCGTGCCGCCACGGTGTTCGGCCTGCCGCTTTTTATTCTGGCGCTGCATCTCGTCTGCTCCTACGCCGAGAGCCGCGACACAAAGCGAAAGAATGTAAATCCGGTGCTGCGGACGGTGATGCTGTGGTTCTGTCCGGCGGTCTCGCTGCTCGGCGGAGCGCTCACACTCGGCACGGGACTGGGCTATGAGATGCACGTCGACACCGTGGCGCCGGTGTTCGTGGGACTGCTGTTTCTCATCCTCGGCAACTACCTGCCGAAGCTCCGGCGGAACCGCACCATGGGCATCAAGCTGCCGTGGACGCTTGCGAGCGAGGAGAACTGGACCCGCACGCACCGCGTCGCGGGCTTTACCTGGGTCGCCGCGGGACTGCTGATGGTCGTGTCCGCGTTTTGGCAGCTGCATGGGTCGATGGTGACCGTTGTTCTCCTTGCGCTGGCGGTGGGCATCCCGGTACTGTATTCCTATCTTTACTACCGCCGCCATGAGAAGGGGGGAGCGCAATGACCGTTCCGACTTCGTCGCTCATTGCGATGGGCGCGGCCGCGGCGTTCTGCGCTCTGCTGCCCATCGGCATTCTGATTTGGTGGCGCAGGACCGAGCGTACCCGCCTGCTGCCCGCGCTCTGGGGTGCGCTGACCTTTCTTCTCTTCGCACGGGGTCTGGAGATGGGACTGCACTACCTCTGCATCCTCTCCGACAATGCCGTTTCCCGCGCGATCCTGAGCAGCCCGTGGCTCTATATGCTCTACGGCGCGCTGACGGCGGGCATTTTCGAGGAGTGCGGCCGCTTTTGTATGTATAAGACCGTCATGCGCCGTTATGACGGGCGCGCCGCCGCCGTCACGGCGGGCATCGGCCACGGCGGCATCGAGGCGATGACTGTTTCCGCTGCGTCGATGGCGCTCTATCTTGTCTTCGCCCTCTGTTGGAACGCGGGCGATACGGACGCGCTTTTGAAGCTCGCTGGCAGCGCGGAGACGGCGCAGACCGTCGCCGCTTCCCTCGGCAAATACACCGTCGGCTACTGCCTGCTCGCCTGTCTCGAGCGCGTGAGCGCGATGCTGCTGCACATCTCGCTCTCCGTTTTTGTATTTGCCGCGGCGCGGAGCCGCGCAAAGCGCGGCTATCTCGCCTTCGCCATCGGCCTGCACGCGATTTTCGATATGCCCGCCGCGCTCTACCAGTTCGGCTATGTCAAGCAGCTTTTCCCGGTCGAGCTGTGGCTTGCCGTCTGTGCGCTCTGCACGCTGCGCAGCGCCCGCAAATGCTATCTTGAGGAATGTGACGCATAAACCTAAAGGAGGAAATCTGTATGGAACCAATCAAATTAGGCCGCTACCGCCACTTCAAGGGCAACGAATACGAGGTCGTCGGCCTTGCGAAGCACAGCGAAACCTTGGAGGATATGGTCGTCTATCGCGCGCTCTACGGGGAGTTCGGCTTGTGGGTGCGCCCCGCCGCCATGTGGAACGAGATCGTCGAGCGCGACGGCAAGACCTACCGCCGATTCACCTATCTCGGGGAATGACGGACTATACGCTCGTCCGTTCACGGCGGCGGACGCTCTCGATGGAGCTGAAGCGCGACGGCACGGTGGTCGTCCACGCGCCGCTGAGGCTCGACGTGGAAAAGATCGACGCGTTTGTCGCCGCGCATGAGGCGTGGCTCGCCCGCGCCCGCACCCGTCAGGCGGAACACCTTGCCGCGCATCCCGAGCCGACAGAGGCCGAGCGCGAAGCGCTCCTTGCGCGCGCGAGGTCCGAGCTGCCGCAGCGCGTGGCGCATTGGAGCCGCGTGACCGGCCTTGTGCCGACCGGCGTGAAGATCACCGGCGCGAAAACGCGCTTCGGGAGCTGTAACAGCCGGAACAGCCTTTGCTTTTCCTGGCGGCTCATGCAGTACCCCGACGAGGCCATTGACCTCGTGGTGGTGCATGAGCTCTGCCACATCGCGCATCACGACCACGGCGCGGGCTTCTACGCCCTGCTCGGCAGCATCCTGCCGGATCACCGCGAGCGCATGAAGCTGCTGCGCGGGTGAGCGCTTTTGTGCATATTACCCCATGTGCTTGGGTGCGGCTTTGGATGGGGATGATTCGGTAGTCTTGACTTTGAGCGGTGAGTACGGTACAATAAATAAGACGGAATATATAGCTTGAAGGAGCGTGAGTGCATGAAAAAATTGATAGCAGTGCTTTTAGCATTGGTTTGTGTGCTTGGGTCGGCAGGCTGTAATGCCACACCGAGCAGCGTTGATAAATTATCCGAAGCGGAAAATACAATCGGTGAAGCAAACCCTAAAATTGTTACTGCTGACGCGGTAACTCCGATAGCTCTTGAGGATAACTGGCTTATGCCACTTGATTTGTTTATTGATAGTGGCAATATCGAAAATAATACCGGACTGAGTGTGTCCAAAAAGCTGAATAAGGACAACGGAAAATATGTTGGTTTGTATGTAGAAAACAAGGGAAGCGGTCCCGTTGTGGCAACCATCAATGGCCGGAGTGAGGAAACCTTCGAGAAGGGTGAAAGCGGACATATTTATGTTGAAGTGACTCAAGGCCGGTTTGGTGCGGACAAAGAATATGAATTTAAAGTAGTGCCCGGCACCAATGGCGGAATGATCAATATTCACTACGAGATTGCTCAGCGAGAGTCTCGGTGATATTTTGAAGGCGGCAGGGGCAGCGCCGCTCTATGGGTAAGGACCACCGCGAGCGCATGAAGCTGCTGAAAGAATAAAGAGGTTGGAAAGCCGCTTGGCTTTCCAACCTCTTTTTGATCGTGTGCGGAGGCTCAGTCCTCTTCGATGAGCCGCAGGCCCGCCGTGGCGGAGACGGGCAGGGTGAAGCAGATGGACTTCGCCTTGCTCGCCATGCCCGCGTCGCGCATGATGGCGGACATGATCTCGTTGCGCTTGTCGCGGTGGACGACGATGTAGATCATTTCCTTTTCGGCGGCAAGGGAAATGCCGAGGAATTTTTCCGCGCCCTCCATGCCGGTGCCCTTGGCGTGGATGACCGTGCCGCCCGCCGCGCCCGCGCCGCGGGCCGCGTCCATAATCAGATCGCTGTAGCCGTGGTTGGCGATGACGACCAGAAGCTCATATTTCGTGTCCTTCATGGTGGATTCCTCCCCCTTTTGGTAGTTTTGGTGCTCGGTCAGGAATTGCAGCTCGCGCCGCCCGCCGATGGAGCTGAGCGGGACCGTAAAGGCGATGCCCATGCCGGGCACGTCGATCTGCAGCTCGCGCCGCAGGCCGCGGCGCAGCTCCTCCCATTTCTCGTCGGTGACGAAGCTCGCGAACACGCATTTGTCGCTGCGCTCGAGACCGAGGTAATTGAGCGTTTCGTTGCTCGCCGTGCCGAGGGCGAGCGAGATGAGCTGCACGGGCACCTGCCGCTCACGGTAAAACGAGAGGAAGGTCGTGAGCTTGCTGCGCTCGGTGATGGTGACCATCATGGATAATTCACTCATGCACTGCCCTCCTTACAGGTCGATGATGGCGAGGTCGTCCAAGGCGAACGCATCGCCGGAGACCGCGGGGGCGGGAGCCACCGCACCGTGCTTTGTGCGCAGACGGTAAATGAGACCCAAGCCCTGAATGGTGATGAGCGGCGTCATGGCGACCATGGCGACCACGCCGAAGGCGTCGGTCACGATATTGCCGCCGACCGCCGAGCACGCGCCCATCGCAAAGGGCAGCAGGAAGGTCGTCGCCATGGGGCCCGAGGCCACGCCGCCGGAGTCGAACGCGATGGCGGTGAAGAGCTTCGGCACGAAGAACGAGAGCGCGATGGCGACGGCGTAGCCCGGCACGAGCAGGTAAAAGATGGAAATGCCGGTCAGCACGCGGATCATCGCAAGACCGACCGAGACGGCTACGCCGATGGAGAGCGAATGCTTCATCGCGCTGCCGGGGATCGCGCCGTCGGTCAGCTCCTCGACCTGCCGCATGAGAACGTAGACCGCCGGCTCGGCCATGACGATGAAGTAGCCGATAAGCATACCGATGGGAATGATGATCCAGTTGCAGGAAAGTCCCGCGATGACGCTGCCGAGGTAGTTGCCTGCGGGCATGAAGCCGACGTTCACGCCGGTGAGGAAAATGACGAGCCCGAGGTATGTATACGCAAGGCCCACGCCGATGCGGATGAGCTGCTTGCGCTCGAGATGCAGGGAGACAAGATCGAACACCGCGAAGAATGCTGCAATGGGGAGAAGTGAGACGGCGATCTCCTTGAAATACGTCGGGAAGGCGACGAAGAAGAGCTGCCAAAGCGCGGCGCTGTCGCCGATCTCGGGGATGACGACGGCGGTGTAGCTGCCGCCGTCCGGCCGGAAGATGAGACTCAGAATGAGCACCGCGAGGATGGGACCGATGGAGCAGAGCGCGACGAGGCCGAAGCTGTCGTTCGCGCTGTGCTTATCGCTTCGGATGGCGGAGACGCCGACACCCATCGCCATGATGAACGGCACGGTCATCGGGCCGGTCGTCACGCCGCCGGAGTCGAACGCCACGGCAAGGAAATCCTTGGGCACGAACATGGCGAGAACAAAGACCACGATGTAGAAGCCCACCAGCATCGTGTTGAGCGGGACGGAGAGCAGCATACGCAGCATGGCGAAGCAGAGAAACAATCCCACGCCGACCGCCACGGTGACGATGAGCACCATATTCGGCACGGCCTGCACCTGATTGGCGAGCACCTGCAGGTCCGGCTCGGAAATGGTGATGAGAAAGCCCAGCAGAAAGCCGAGCGTCAGCATGATGCCGACCCTGCGCGTCTTGGTGATGCACGCGCCCACGCGCTCGCCCATCGGCGACATGGCCAGCTCCGCGCCGAGGGAGAAGAACATCATGCCCACCACCAGCAGCACCGCGCCGAAGAGGAACGCCATCAGCACGCTCGTCGGGAGCGGGGCGATGGTAAAGCTCAGGATCAGCACGATGGCGAGGATGGGCAGCACCGCGGCAAGCGATTCCTGTAATTTTTCGTTGAGTTTGCTGCGATACAAGGCAAAAGCTCCTTTCCGGATATAGTCCTATCATACCGTAGTATAGCATGGAAAAGTGTTACAATTGTGTTAAGATTGGCCGCTTTGGGCATTTCGCCGCGGCTGCATAAAACGCCCGCCTTCGCGCGAAGGGCGCTGAAACGTAAATTTCTCTTGTTATTCTCCCAGGTATAGTATATAATACCATTGATTACGCAATGACGGAAACGATTTTCCAAACGCAGCTTTGCAGAAAGGATGCGCGAATATGATAGAACTGAAAAACGAAAAGGGCAGCGTCTTTGTGAGCGACACCGTGCTCTCGAGCATCACCGGCGCGGCGGCGACGAGCTGCTTCGGCGTGAAGGGCATGGCCTACCGCTCCATGACGGACGGCATCGTCCACCTGCTGCGCCGCGAGGCGATGAGCAAGGGCGTCCACATCACGCAGCACGACGACCATGAGATCTCCATCGAGCTGCACATCGTCGTCGAGCACGGCGTGAACATTTCGGCGGTCTGCCAGGCCATCATCGGTCAGGTGCGTTACCTTGTCACCGAGAATACCGGCGCGGTCGTGCGCGGCGTGAATGTCTGCGTCGACAGCATGACCATGTAAACAAGAGGAGGAACCTTTCCTATGCACGATACCATTACCGGGCCTGTTTTCCAGGAGATGCTGATCTTCGGCGCGGCCTCGATCGCCAAGGAAAAACAGAGCATCAACGATCTCAACGTTTTCCCCGTGCCGGACGGCGACACGGGCACCAATATGAGCCTGACCATGCACGCCGCGGCGCAGGAGCTGCAAAAGCGCAGCCCAGCGACCGTGGACCTCGCCTCATCCATCACCGCCAGCGCTCTGCTGCGCGGCGCGCGCGGCAACTCCGGCGTCATTCTCTCGCTGCTCTTCCGCGGAATGTCCAAGAGCCTCAAGGGCTGCGTCACCGCGGACGGCTGCACCTTTGCCGCCGCCATGCAGGAGGGCGTGAGCGCTGCCTACAACGCGGTGATGAAGCCTGCCGAGGGCACGATCCTCACCGTCTCCCGCCTTGCTGCGGACCGCGCGATGGCGGCCAGCGCCGAGAAAAACAGCGTGGAGTACGTCATTGAGCAGGCCATCGCACAGGGCGAGGAGACGCTGCGCCAGACCGTGGACATGAACCCCGTGCTCAAGAAGGCCGGCGTTGTGGACGCGGGCGGCAAGGGCTTCCTTGTGATCCTGAAGGGAATGCTCGCGGCGCTGCGCGGCGAGACCATGCCTACGCTCGAGACCGAGCACGCCGTGCGCGACAAGGCGGACTTCGCCTCCGTCGGCGACGAGGACATCACCTTTGCCTTCGACACCGTGTTCATCGTCCGCCGCATCGACGACCGCTCCATCGAGCCGTTCCGCGAGTTTTTGAACAGCATCGGCGACAGCCTTGTGATCGGCGAGGACGATGAGGCGTTCAAGGTCCACGTTCACACCGACACCCCGGGCGTCGCGCTCACCGAGGCGCAGAGATACGGCACGCTCGAGCTTGCCAAGATCGAGAATATGCGCACGCAGGCCGAGGATCTTGCCGCGGGCCGCAAGGCGCAGAGCACCGACGATCTGGAGGAGGACGGCCACGACCATGCCGCTCTCGCGCCGCAGCCGCAGGAGCTCAAGCCCTTCGGCTTCCTTGCCGTGTGCGCGGGCGACGGCCTCGCCGCCGTGTTCGCCGACCTCGGCGCGGACGGCATCGTGAACGGCGGACAGACCATGAACCCCTCCACCGAGAGCATTTTGACCGAGGTCGAGAGGATCGCGGCGGAGACGGTCTTTGTGCTGCCGAACAACAAGAACATCGTCATGGCCGCGCAGCAGTGCGCGGGCCTGAGTGAAAAGAAGGTCATCGTCATTCCGACCGCGACCGTGCCGCAGGGCATCAGCGCGATGATGGCGGTCGATCCCGACGAGACGGACGCCGCGGCCATCGAGCAGGCGATGAACGCCGCTGCTTCTGCGGTCACCACGGCGCAGATCACCTACGCCGCGCGCAACAGCGAATTTGACGGCTTCGCCATCCGCGAGGGCGACTACCTTGCGCTGCTCGAGGGCAAGCTCTTCGACACGGACACCAGCATCGGCGCGGTGCTCGAAAAGCTCGCCGCCGAGGCGGACAGCCGCGGCGCGGAGTTCGTCAACCTCTTCTACGGCTCCGACGTGAGCGAGGAGGACGCACAGAAAGCCAGCGAGCAGTTCGGACGGCTCTGCCCGGGCGCGGAGATCAATGTGGTCAGCGGCGGCCAGCCGGTGTACTACTATATCATTTCGATGGAATAAGCACAAAAAGGAACAGGTGGGAAAGGCCGCGGCCTTTCCCTCCTTTGCTACATCACGCCCGAAAGCAGGCACAGCATGGCGTTCGCGTGGCGGTATTCGTCCTGCGAAAACGCCAGCAGGAGCTGCTGTAGGCAGGGGTCGAGCGTTTCCTGCGAGGCGCGGCGATAGTTGAAGCCGCCGCAGACCTCCTCGTGATACCGCTCCCGCAGTGCGGCGCAGTAGCCGTCGCAGCGCAGCGGAGGATAGCAGATCGCGGGGCAATAGCGCTCGCCCGTGATGAGATAGACCGCAGCGAGAAGACGCCGGGCGTGCTTCCCTTCGTCCGACGCGATGGCGCGGAACACCTGCCGCGCCTCCGCCGTCGGCGCGCGCCGCGCGAGGAAAAGATAGGTCCTCCGGTCGGCGAGCTCCTCACGGATGAAGCCCTGCAGCACCTCCAGCGACTCCAGCGCCGCCGTGCCCATGCAGCAGGGGTCCGCCTGCGCGCCCGAGAGCGTCAGCTCGGCGTTCCGCTCGGCGGCGCTCAGACCGTCGCCGGGCGTGTCGGCAGCCATCGCCGCCGCGGCACGGACGTCGGGATAGGGGTCCAGCGTCGGGTCCACCCGCTGCCAGACGCGCGCACAGCGCCGGTAATCGTATGCGGCGTTCTGCGCCGCGGACAGCTCGTTTTCCATAGATCGGTCCCTCCTCGTTTTTCTTCCCTATCCTATGCGGGGCGGGCTCGTCACTTTTCATTGATTTTTTTTGCAAAAGCTGGTAAACTATATAGCGTTTTGATATTCCGGGTGATTTTTTGCGGAGAAAGCGGCAAAATGTGGCATTTGCAACTTTCTGTTTCTCCGGAAAGCGGTATACTTCAGATAAACTCCAGGGCAAGCAGGAGGAACTTTCATGTTAGAGCTCAAGAACATATGCTACACCGTCTCCACGCCGGAGACCGGTGAGCAGACCATTTTGAAGGACATCAGCGTCACCATTCCCGACGGCAAGCTCATCGTCTTTACCGGGCCCAACGGCGGCGGCAAAACGACGCTCGCCAAGGTCATCATGGGCCTCGTCACGCCGACGAGCGGTCAGATCCTCTGGAACGGCGAAGACATCACCGCCCTCGACATCACGGCGCGCGCGAAGCGCGGCATCAGCTACGGCTTTCAGCAGCCCCCGCGCTTCAAGGGCATCACCGTGCGCGATCTGCTGACCATCGCCAGCGGCGACAGTAAGCTCAGCAAGGACAAGTGCTGCCGCTACCTCACGCAGGTCGGCCTGTGCGCGAACGATTACCTTGACCGCGAGGTGGACGTCTCCCTCTCGGGCGGCGAGGTCAAGCGCATCGAGATCGCGACGCTGCTCGCGCGTCATTCCGCGCTGATGATCTTCGATGAGCCCGAGGCCGGCATCGACCTGTGGAGCTTCGCCCGCCTGACCGAGACCTTCGAGCAGCTCCACCGTGAGCACACGGCGAGCATGATCATCATTTCCCATCAGGAGCGCATCATTCAGCTCGCCGACGAGATCATCGTGGTCGGCGGCGGCGAGATCAGGCACCGCGGCACGACCGAGGAGATCTTCCCCCTCATCATGGCCGATACGCTCGGCTCCTGCCCCGTGCTGAACCGCTGAGAAAGGAGAGACGAGACTATGTTGACCGAAATCGACTCCCGTCTGCTGGAAAAGATCGCAGACCTCACGGGCAAGCCCGTGGGCGCGTTCAATATCCGTAAGGACAGCGGCTGCGAGGCCCGCCAGTCCACCGAGCATATTGAGATCGTCCCCCAGCCGGAGGGCAAGAGCGGCATCATCATCCGCATCAAGCCCGGCACGAAGGGCGAGCAGTGCCACATCCCCGTCATCATCAGCAAGACCGGTCTTTCCGAGATGGTCTATAACGACTTCTACATCGGCGAGGACTGCGACGTGGACATCGTCGCCGGCTGCGGCATCCACAACTCCGGCTGCGATGAGAGCCGCCATGACGGCGTACACACCTTCTACGTCGGAAAAAATTCCCATGTCCACTACTCCGAGAAGCATTACGGCGAGGGAGACGGCAACGGCAAAAACGTTATGAATCCCCAGACCATCGTGTATCTGGAGGAGGGCGCGAGCATCCAGATGGACACCGTGCAGATCCGCGGCATCGACTCCACCAAGCGCTACACGAAGATCGTCTGCGGCAAGGACGCCGAGGGCGTCGTCACCGAGCGCCTGCTCACCCACGGCCATCAGGAGGCCACGAGCGACATGGAGATCGTGCTCGACGGCGAGAATTCCCGCGGGCGCGTCATTTCCCGCTCCGTCGCGCAGGACGAGTCCAGCCAGCTCTTCTATCCCCGCATGGTCGGCAACGCGAAGTGCTTCGGTCATGTGCAGTGCGACTCCATCATCATGGGCAGCGCGAAGATCCGCTCCATTCCCGAGATCGCGGCGAACTCCACGGACGCCCAGCTCATTCACGAGGCCGCCATCGGCAAGATCGCCGGCGACCAGCTCCTCAAGCTCCAGACCCTCGGCCTGACCGCCGAGGAGGCGGAGGATACCATCCTCAAGGGCTTCCTCGCATAAAGCGAAAAACGGACAGCAAAAGACGAGATACCCGATATCGGGTATCTCGTCTTTTCATTGCTATTGCGCTCTTCAGTCGGCAAAATCAGGATAGCCGTCCTTGAGCGATTCATCGTAGATGGCACGCTCGCCGCCGATAAACTTGGGGCGCGTCCGCGCGGCCAGCAAGATCGCCTGACCGATATGCTTCTGCTCCAGTCTCACGGGAACGGCGACCTTTTTCAGGTGCATCCCGATCAGCGTGCCGCCGATATCGAGTCCTGCGTCGGCGCGGATCTCCTCGAGCGCCACCGGATGACGGAACGCCTGATACGCCGCCGTTGCGAACGAGCTGCCCGCCTTGGGCTGGGGCAGCACATTGACGATCTCCGCGCCCGGCACCGCCTCGTGCTCCACGATCAGCGCACGATTCAGATGCTCGCAGCACTGGGCCGCGATGTAAACGCCCATGGGCGCAAACACGCTCGAAAGGCCGCGGAAGATGGCCTGCGCCACCTCGGGCGTCGACCAACTGCCGACCTGATGGCCGACGACCTCACTCGTGCTGCAGCCGACCACGACGATCTGACCGCGATGCAGGCGCGCGACCTGCGCAAGCTCCTGCGCAGCGCGGGCAGCCTCCTGCTCCACCTGCGTGACAAGCTGATGATTTTCTACTTCGTGTACGACTCCTGCCATACGTATCCCTTTCCTTTCAAAAGCAGGATCAGGCAGCCAGCTTCTCCGTCACCTTCGCGCGCTCGAGCACGGTCGCAAGGATGACGCCGACCACCAGGCCGACCGCACCCTGGAAAACGTTGCCCGGGATGCTCGCCGCGGCCGCAAGGCCCTTGCCGAGCAGCAGGGACGCATAGCCGAAGTAGCCGAGCACCATGATGACCTCGCTCACGACGCCGCCGCCGATGCGGGCAGCCGTGCTGCGGCCCATCTTTTCATACATCAGTGCCGCGACCAGCGCCATCAGGCCCTTGATGACCAGCGTGCCCGGGGCGTAATGCGCGTAGCCGAGGAACAGGTCCGCGAGCATCGAGCCGATGCCACCCGCCGCGAAGCCATACCAGGGGCCAAGCAGCCAGCCGGACAGCAGCACGAAGCAATCGCCGAGGTTGACATAGCCCTGCATCGGGGAGGGGATCTGCACGACCATCGTCGCTACGCAGACGAGCGCTGCGAGAAGGGCAGCGAGAACAAGCTTTCTGATCTTCTTATCATTCATGACTGTAAGCTCCTTTGCTTTGTTGGATTGAGCGTATTATATCGCGTTCTGGTACTATTTCTATATCCAGAATACAGCAAAATATGCAGACCAGTTTGGCAAAGGAATGTGGGAAAGCGGCGCAGCTTCCGCTGCGCCGCTCTTCGTTTTATGGGAAATTACTCCTTGGGCTCCTCAGCGCAGGGGCACTCGGGCTTCTCCTCGGCGCTCTCCTCCGCGGCGGGCGCTTCCGCCTCCGCGTCCTTCTCGATGGTCACCTCGATGATCGGCTCCTGCGCTTTCTTGGCGGCGGCAGCCTCAGCCTTGGCAGCCTCGTAAGCGGCGAGCTTTTCCTGCGAGGCCTTGATCGCCGCAACAATGTCGGCGACCGCCTCAGGCGCGTCGCCCTCGAGCGTGGAGACGTACCACTCGCCGATGGCGCGGTAGTTCTTGTCCATGCTGCGGCGCTCGGACGCCATCTCGTACTCGGTCTTCGCCTTATCAGCAACGGCATTCGCCTTTTCACCGGCGACGGCCGCGACCTGCTGCGCCTTTTCCGTCGCCACGAACGCGACGTCCTGAACCTTCTTGCTGAAGTTATCGAAAAATGCCATAATACTTTCTCCTTTCAAACCGTATCCCCGGGTCTGTTATGGATAGTATAAGCTACCGGGGCCGTCATTTCAATGGATAATTTCTTATGAAAGTATAAATTTTCTGTGACGGCGTTCACTTTTTCTCGATCCAGCCCTGCGAGCAGCCGACGGCGCGCTTCCAGCCGCGGTACATTTCCTCGCACTCGTACTGCGCCCGCTCCGGCACAAAGACGCGTTCGCTGCGGCGCAGCGCGCGCAGCTCATCCACGTCCTTCCACACGCCCGCAGCCAGTCCCGCAAGCGACGCCGCGCCAAACGCCGTCGTCTCGACCATTGCGGGCCGGTCGACCGGGATGCGCAGGAGGTCCGCCTGAAACTGCATCATCAGATTGCTGACGCTCGCGCCGCCGTCGACGCGCAGGACCGAGATCTCGCAGCCCGCGTCCTGCCGCATGGCAGTCATCAGGTCGGTGACCTGATAGGCGATGGACTCGAGCACCGCGCGGGCGATATGCGCCCTCGTCGTGCCGCGCGTCAGCCCCACGACACAGCCGCGCGCGTACATATCCCAATACGGCGCGCCAAGCCCCGTGAACGCCGGGACCAGATAAACGCCGCCGGTATCGGGAACGCTCTCGGCCAGAATGTCGCACTCGTGCGAGGTCGAAATGATCTGAAGCTCGTCGCGCAGCCATTGGATGGCCGAGCCCGCGTTGAACACGCTGCCCTCGAGCGCGTAGGTCGTCTCACCGTTCAGGCTCCAGCCCACGGTCGTCACAAGGCCCGCGCGCGAGCGCACCGGCGCATCTCCGACGTTCATCAGCGTAAAGCAGCCCGTGCCGTAGGTGTTTTTGGCCTGGCCGCGCGTAAAGCAGCCCTGCCCGAACAGCGCTGCCTGCTGGTCGCCCGCGATGCCCGCGATGGGTACCTTGTGGGCGAAGATCGTGGTCTTCGTCGCGCCGTATACCTCGCTCGACGACTTCACCTGTGGCATCATCGAGGCGGGGATGCCGAACAACTCCAGCAAATCCTCGTCCCATTGCAGCGTATGGATGTTGAAGAGCATCGTGCGCGAGGCGTTGCTCACGTCCGTCACGTGCACCTCGCCGCGCGTGAGGCGCCAGATGAGCCACGAGTCGACCGTGCCGAACATCAGTTTGCCCTTTTCGGCCCGCTTTCTCGCCCCCGCCACATTGTCCAGAATCCATTTGATCTTCGTGGCGCTGAAATAGGCGTCGACGATCAACCCCGTCCTTTCCCGGATGAATTCGGTCTGCCCCTCGGCCTTCAGCCGGTCGCAGTACTCCGAGGTGCGGCGATCCTGCCAGACAATGGCGTTGTAGACCGGCTCTTCGGTCTCCGAATCCCACACGATCGTGGTCTCCCGCTGGTTGGTGATGCCGATGCCCGCGATGTTTAGGCCGTTGATGTCGATGGCCGCGATCGCCTCGGCGATCACCGAAGCCTGCGACGACCATATCTCGTGCGGGTTGTGTTCCACCCATCCCGGCTTGGGGAATATCTGCGTGAATTCCCGCTGTGCCATCGAGCATATCTGCCCTTTCCGGTCGAATACGATCGCACGGGAACTGCTCGTCCCCTGATCCAATGACAAAATGTACTGTTCCATATATTCGAGTTGTTATAGATGCGTCGTTGCCGCTTTTGTCCGCATTCCGTTCCCGTGCCTGGGACTACCCTGCGGCGGCCTTTACAAATCTATAAAAAATATCCGGGATTCGAAACGAAAGTGATAAGTTTTTTTTTCGAAACCTTCCGTGGGGCGTTCCTTATCCTCCTCTCCAATCCGCCTTCTTCTGTCGCCTTTTCCCGTACGCTTTCTCGTGTCGCCTTGCCGCCCTCTCCCGTCCGCCGTGTACCTATATACATATATAATCCCCGCAAAACCCGGTGGCTTTGCGGGGAATTCCCCGGCGTTGCGGGAGGGCTCCCGGCCGGGGCGCTTGCTGGGCTATCCCTTCCGCAGCAGATGCTTCGACAGAAATTTGCGCACCGGTTCGTCGTACAGCCTCAGGCACAGCCATGCCAGGATTACCGAACCGAAGAAAAGTGCCAGGGCACCGGGCAGCGACTCCCGGAACGTGAGGTCGCCGTTTTTGACCCAGGCGTAGTAGAGGTATATGAAGGGATAGTGCACCATGTAGAGGGGATAGGATATGTCCCCCAGGAATTTGCACACCCGGGCGGTGACTTTGTCGGTGGTCTTGCCCGACGCCCCGAGAAAAACCAGCAGGGGGAAGGCGACGACGGCGCAGAACGTATCGTACAGTCCGTTCATCCACAAATTTTCATTGCCACCGATGCGCGGAACCGACAGCAGGGCGACGACGCACAGGCCGCATATCCAGAAGGCGCCCCGGATATGCACGGGTTTGAATACGCGCGAGAGCAGCAGACCGGCCGAGAATGCGAACATCAGGCGCAGCGAACCGCCGACCATGTTTTCGCCCGTCATGGCGAACCCGACGCAGATGTCGCCCAGCGGCCCCCAGACGGCGAATGCCGCCAGCCCGCACCCGGCCAGGAAAACCACGACGGAAAGTGCCCCGGTCGAAAGTTTGCGGATGAAGAAGGCGTACAGGATATTTCCGGCGTACTCGAAAAACAGCGACCAGCTCGGGCCGTTGAGCGGGTACATCTCGCCCAGCCCCCGGATTTCCGTGCCGGGGCTTGCCGGAATCAGGCAGGCGTTCATCAGCGTCGCCGCCAGCAGCATCGGCACCGTGACTTTGGTCACGTCCCAGACGGAGCAGCCCTGGAAATAGAACATGACGGCACCGATCACGGCACCGATCACGACCATGGGATGCAGGCGGATGAGCCTGCGCTTGAGGAACTCCGTGACCGTCATCTTTTTCCAGCGGTCGTCATAGGCGTACCCGATTACGAACCCCGAGAGTATGAAGAAGAAATCGACGGCCAGATAGCCGTGGTTGATCCTCTGATCCAGGTGGCTGGTCGCAAAGGCTTCGAAAATATGGAACCACACGACGGTCAGCGCCGCAATTCCGCGCAATCCGTCGAGTATGTCGTAATGCGGCTTCGTGTCTGCAAAGGCCGCCGCCGAAATCGTTGACATCGGTTTGTGTTTAGTAGTTCGCGCCTGCCGAAACTCCCGGCAGACCGGGCAAAGATAATCAAATAATCGCTTCGGGCATAATCCGCTGTCCCTGCCGCCCCTGCTGCCGCCTCTGTTGTCCTTGCCGCCGCCATCGGACGGGTGGCAGCGAGGTTTTGCGGCATGTGGTTTCAGCCCCCGGCGGCACTCCCGCCCGTTGTCCCGGCAATAAAATCGACTTTTTATATAATAAATCCGACTCCGGCAACGCTATTGTATATGAGATAGAATAGATTAAAACAGAACGGATATGAAAAGGCTAATGATTTTAACCGTTGCAATCCTGCTTGCCGGTGCCGGTACGGGCTATGCCCAGTCGCAGGACGCGAATTCCAGGAAAATGGCCCGCAAGCAGATGAAGGCCGAACAGGACGCACGCGACCGGCTCGCTTTCGAGGAGGCCAGGAAGGCTATCGAGGCCAAGGAGTTCGTACTCGAAGCCGACCAGGTGAGCTTCAAGTCGGGTTCGACGGCGCAGGTTTCGTCCAATACCAATTTCGTCGCCGTGCAGGGCGACAAGGCCGTCGTGCAGGTGGCTTTCGACATCCCCGTGAGCGGCCCCAACGGCCTTGGCGGCGTAACGGTCTCGGGCAGCACCTCGGATTACAGGCAGAGCGTGGACAAGAAGGGGAACATCCGTGTGTCGATGAACGTCATCGGCACGGGGATTTCCGCACAGGTCTATATCAACCTTCCTAACGGGGGCAACCAGGCCAGCGTGGACATCTCGCCCAATTTCAACTCGCGGCGCATCACGCTGCGGGGCGAACTCCTGCCGCTCTCCGAGGGTAATATTTTCCAGGGCCGCACTTTCTGACAGGCCGACATTGCCTTGCCATTGAACGGGACTGCGTAACAAGTCCCCGATTTACGGCTTCACCCCCGTCCGAACATGCTGCGGACGGGGGTGATTTTTGTTTTGGGCTACTCGCAGGACAGCCTCATGCTGTGCCGTGGCGCCGTGCACAAAAAAAGAGACCCCTTGAGGCCTCTTCTGAGCGGGAAACGGGGGTCGAACCCGCGACCCTCAGCTTGGGAAGCTGATGCTCTACCACTGAGCTACTCCC
>ERZ773178.1225-NODE-1225-length-28167-cov-23.720084_pt1 | contig 28167 bp, 29 predicted proteins | sample MGYA00580533_ERZ773178 | MGnify/ENA primary metagenome ERZ773178 (study PRJEB29015, sample SAMEA2737859) | human gut metagenome | biome: human gut; feature: human-associated habitat; material: faeces | place: China | collected 2012 ...
AATCTACAGTGTTACTTAACTGAAAATAATTAGGTGCCTAAAAATCAGTACAGAGCATTACCACTTTGGTAGTGCTTTTCTTTTTGCCTGATTTAGAAAGGATGGTGATGTTATGGCAGAATTTAAATCTCAAGATGAGAAAACTAAACAGGCTTTTTCAATGATTGAGCAGGGAGTAAAGGATGTTTATTCTTCTGAATCTTTTAAACAGTATCTATCCTGTTTAAGTAAGTTTCATAGTTATTCCTTGAATAACACATTATTAATATTGTCGCAGAAGCCGGAGGCTAGTTTAGTAGCTGGTTATCGTGCCTGGCAGACAAATTTTAATCGTCATGTAAATAAGGGTGAAAAAGGATTGATGATTCTAGCTCTGGTTACAACAAAAGAAGATAGATTAATGAATAAACACGACGAGAATGGAAATGTGATTTTAGATGAATCTGGAAATCCAGTCCAGGAAATGCGTGTAGTTAATCTGACGCATTTTAAGACAACGACAGTCTTTGATATTTCACAAACTTCAGGAGATCCTCTTCCATCTTTAGTGCATGATTTGACAGGTTCTAGTAATGAAGTGAAAGCAATTATTCAATCTATTCAGTCTGTATGTACAATACCAATTGAATTTAAAACAGAAACTGAAGATCTTAGTTTTATGACTGGAGCTAAAGGATATTATTCGCCAAGGAAAGATAAGATTGTCATTAATAAGGATTTAGAGGATTTACAAACCGCAAAAACATTAATACATGAGTATGCTCACAGCATACTTCATAAAGAAACTGATAAAAATCAAAGCCAACGAGAAATTGAAGCTGAATCGTTGGCTTTTGTTATTTGTGATCATTTTGGAATTGATACTTCTGAATATTCATTTGGCTATATCGCGAGTTATGTTAACAAGGATTACAGTGAATTAAAATCTATTTTAGTGAATATTCAGAGTAAAACACACGAAATGATTGAATTAATAGAACCTGTGTTTAAGGAGAATTTGCATATGCTAGAAAAGGAAAATCAATATATTACTCCAGTAGAAATGGAAGAATTGAATCATGATATTGTACTTAAAATTGCATCCGTGATGGAAAAGTATAAAGAAGTTATGTCAGATTCAAATATTACAACTTCAGATATTCATGAAACGATTGATCAAGAAATATCGAATCTTTTGACAGATAACAAAGAATATAGAGTACAAGATCATTTGTATCAGAATAATGAAGTATACCAGCTAGTTTTGCATAGTGCTTGTTATGATGCATTTATGAATGAAGAATTGGATCCAAAACAATCCTGGTTTTTGGATCATTCGATTGAAAGAAGAAACTATGAGATGTTTGAAAAAATAGCTAATCCATTACTAACAAACAGTGCATATTATATGAAATATGGAACACCTAATTATATGGATTTAAATATTGAAATCATTGGTGATGATCGATTGGCTATGGCTCATAACTATGTTTTAAATGGGGATGTGATGGCTGATCCAGATGTTGAATTTACGGTTGATAAAAAGAATAGGATGCTATATCCACAGACCTATCAGCAGGATTCGCTTCAATACTTTGAAAGAGTAGATGGAGATTCAATACGTGCTAGAGAGCTGAATCATTTTATGCATGAATGGCTTACAAATGTTGTTGATCAAAAGTATAAAGTACAAACTATTTATACGGAAGACAAAGAACTTTCTATCAAAGAAAATCCAAATGCTGTAAGAAGCTTTTGTAAACAGAATGGTATAGGAATGATGGCACCTAAACTAAAGGAGTTGGAAAAATGAGCAAAAAGTTTATTCGGAAATCGGTACTTGAAAATGTTAGGACACTATCGGCATTTGATTATTTAAATAACTATCATCCTTCACTATTAGTAAAAAATGGAAAGAAGGATTACTATCATAGAGAACATGATTCATTGCACTTTTCAAACGGCAAGTGGTATTGGTGGTCGCAAGGTGTAGGTGGTACGACTGCATTGGATTATTTGATTGCTGTAGAAGGATATGATTTTAAAGAAGCGTGTAACTATTTGGCAAGTTTAATGAACATTAGTGATCCGGTTGTAACGTATTATCATAAAAAAGAAACTAAACAATTTGAGCTTCCTGAGAAAGATAAAAACAATAATTTAGTGATTCGTTATTTGTGTGAAACGCGAAAAATAGATAGAGAAATTGTTGATTATTTTATATCTAAAGGGATGCTTTATCAGTCATCAAATTTTCGAAACGCTGTGTTTGTTGGATATGATGGTGATATGCCAGCTTATGCATTTAAGCGAAATATATTTAAAGATTTTAAATTAGAACATACAGGAAGTAATAAGGCGTTTAGTTTTAATTATCAAAATAAAGAAAGCAATGTTCTTCATATTTTTGAAGCAGCTATTGATTTATTGTCTTATATGACACTATTAAAAATGGAGGATATTGATTACAGGTCTTTTAATTATTTATCTTTAGGTGGAGCTTGTGAAAAGATAGCAGAAAAAAATGAAGCTGATATGCCGATTGCATTAAATGCCTTTTTAGAAAGAAATCCCAATGTTCAAATTATTGTTTTCCATTTGGATAATGATGAAGTAGGTAGAGGTGCAACGCAAAAGATTATGATGATTGCAAGACGTAACTATCAATGTTTTGATAATCATCCTGTGAACTTTAAAGATGTAAATGAGGAATTAGTAAGTATAAAAATATGAATCAGCATTCAAATTGACTATCACTTGTACGCTTGCTAAGATAGAGTTGTAAAAAGAAGTACATTACTAGCTAATTAGTTAGTTAGTATGAAAGTTTGCCGCTGACTAATATGCGGGGTATAAATGGTTGGGTTGAAAGTTTACCGCTGACCAATATGCGGAATATAAATGGTTGGGTTGAAAGTAAAATCCTTCGCCATTAGGTGAAGGATTTTTCGTTACAAAATATCTTCAAAACATTTATTACTTTTTGAAGATAATGAGGATACAAAATAATGTAATTGTGATTAATAAGTAATGTTTTTTATATACAATAGCAATGAAATTGCATATAATTTAAATATGGAGGTGATGCTGTATGTCTACTATTCAAGTAAGGGTGGATGATGATTTGAAATCTAAGGCAGATGCATTATTCAAGGAATTAGGTACAGATACAACGAGTGCAATTCGTATGTTTTTAACTCAAGCAGTTGCTTATGATGGAATTCCTTTTGAAATTAAAAAATTCAATAAAACAAAAGAAATGAAAATTATGACAGAAGATGAGTTTTTGGATAGACTTGCTTCTTCTAGAGTTCAATCTAGAGAAGGCAAAGTAATAGATGCAGATATAGCAATAGATAGCATTAGAAATAAATATGGATTATAAAGTAATATTTACTGAAAATGCAATGGAAGATATGGATTCTATTGTAGAATATCTTCTTTTTCACTTGCGTAATAAACAAGCGGCAAATCATTTTATCGATTCTGTTGAAAATGGAAAGTTCGTATTAAGTAATTCTGCTGAGTCATTTCAACTGTGCTTGAATCCGAGACTTCGAAGCAAGGGATATCGAAGATTGAATTTAGATAAAACTAAATATTTCTTATTGTACCGTACTGAAAATTCAATAGTTTTTATAGATGGTATTTATCATCAATTACAAGATTACGAAAATAAAATTAAATAATTCTTTTTGAGAAAGTTTACGCTTTCTCTTTTTTATTACACAAATTTAGAAAGAGGTGGATTAATTTGAATAAACAATTTGATTTATTTCAAAAAATGAAGATCAAAGAGGTCTGTGAAAATATTAGTCGTATGACTTATGCATATATCAATCCAGACACAAAACAACCAACCGTAGTGCCATCAAAGCATTATAAAGATATTTTAGATCAGCCGGTAGAAGTATTGGTTAATGATCAAGTGAAAAAACAATTTTTAAATATTATGTTTAAACAAATGAAAACATTAAAAGAGGAAGAACCCATCTTGTTTAATGAAACACTGTTGTTGATGGATTTGAATAAGACTCCAGATAGCTTGGAACTAAATGAAGAAGCAGCATTAAAGATAACGGCCACAGAATTAGTGGAAAGTGAGAAAACACAAAAGAAAAAATTCCATTTAGTTGATAATGCATATTTGGATTCATACGAAGCAACAAAGAATGATAGTGAATTGATGGCTCAGATATTTAAAGAGCAACAAAATGATCGTGTTTATTCTGTTGAATTAGATGAGATGGAAATGGAAAAACCTAAGTTAAAAGGAGGAAAAAAGAATGACTTACAACACTAAAATTTATAATTATTCAAATTTAAAATCTGAAGACAAACAAATTGTTCAAGCACAATTGTTAATGTTTGAAACTGTAGAAGACACAATCACAGAATATATGTATCGTAGAGAATCTTCTACAAATATTTTGGATGCAGTTTCTTATGAAGAAGGAATTAAAGCTTTAGAACAAGTACAACAAAATATGTTTAGTGATATTGTAGAATATATTGTTTACGCAATTGACAGTTATGAAGAAGATGTGGACGAAGTTGATACACAGGATCCGCTTTTTGGCTTGTATCAAGAAGTTGAGGATATTGATAATGAATGATTTAGAAACGTGTGATTTTAATACAGTCAATCTTGAAAGATTGGCTTTTTATTTTGAAAAATTAGAAGAAGGAGAGGACGAATAATATGATTCACAATGATAAAGTTTTAGAAGATGTGAATGCATTACTTGATTATGATTCAGTAAAAGATTTCTTGTTTATGAACGTAATCAATGCAGAAACTAATAAAGAAGAATTATCTATGGAGCCACATACAGTTATTGGAGATTTAGCGATTGTTTATAGAGTGATGATTAAAACAACTGATGATCAATTTTGCTCAGCTAGAGTTACAAATGAAATGCTTGATCATTATGGTATTGATGTATCGCAGTTACACAATGATGCATTGATTTCATCACCAAATATGATGAAACCAGAAATTATTCCACTTGAAACATTACTGACTGGAGTTCCAGAACAAGAAGCATGGAAACATGAAGATAGGCATTTTGTAGTTTTGACAAATGAACATAGAACGGATGGAGCAGCAACAATTTTTTATTCCGGAGTTTTGAATGATCTAGCTGAAAAATTAGGACATGATCTTTATATTGTTCCTTCTTCAACAGATGAATGTTTAGCTTTATGTGATTCTCCAACATTGAATACGGATCGATTGAAAGAAATGCTTTTACTTATGAATGGTCCTAGTTTTATGGATCAAGATAAAAAGCTATCTGATATTTTATATCATTATGATAAGGATAATCATGTTTTAGAGAAATCAGATGATTATGAAAAGAGAATCAATAAGCAGAGATATTCACAATTACTTCATTGATATTTGGAGAATTGAAAATGATTAAATACGAAGATATCATCAAAAGAATTGCCAGTATCGAAAAAAAGAAAATCAAAAATGAGCAACGGATAAAATCCCTTTCGGAAGAAAACAATACGCTAACTGCCAATTTAAAAATACTGAATCAGAAAAAGGAAATGTTAGAAAAGATGGATCAGGATCTTGCAGATCTTATACCTGATAAAAAAGGCTGCAGACAATTAGTGTCTACAGTTGTAGCAAGCAACGTCTTTGATCGATCAAAGACAAGTATTTAGGGAATATCCCTAAGACCCTGATTAAATCAAGAAACAATATGTTTCATGTAGTTTTTATTGAGATTGAGAATACTTCTTCAAATTGATAGAATGAATTTAGTAGTGAGACATTAAATTGAAAGAAGGAATCATTATTATGATAATCAAACGTTTAAATAAAGATGATTATGCAGGAAAAGAATTTAAAGTATGTTATCAAACCAATGGATATTATGACATTATTCCAGACAAATTAGGATTTAAAATACAATATGTTCCCTTTGAAACATGTGTTAGTCGTAGTTTTATAGATGAATTTTTCGGAGAATGGTTGGACAATCCCATTGCCTATGGTGCATTTGAAGATGAAAAGTTGATTGGATTTGTTGAAGGTGCCATCGAACAATGGAACAACCGATTCAGAATCAGTAACATCTGTATATTTGAGCAAACTGCACGTAATAATGGGGTTGGAACTGCATTGATACAGACGATTCTTGCAGAAGCAATAAAAACAAATACAAGAATGGTTGTATTGGAAACACAATCCTGTAATGAAAATGCGATTTGTTTTTATCAAAAAATAGGTTTTGATATCATTGGTTTTGACTTATATTCTTATTCGAATGAAGATCCCAAAAAACATGAAATACGAATTGAAATGGGAATGAAACTTGTAAAAGAGTCACATATCGAAGATATGCTTGATGAAGCGGATACTGAAGCAAAAAACAATCAAGAAAGATTATCACATGATGAAGTATTTAAAGCTATACGATCTTCATTAAAAGATACAACAAGCAATCATTAACTACATGCAGACAGCTATGAATTTAGCTGTCTTTTTTATTACAAATCGGAGGTGTTTATATGGTGAGTACATTAAGTTTATGTTTTATGAGTTTTATTTTTGGAGGCACTATTGGAATGTTTTTCATTATCTTTATACAAAGTGCATTTTATAACGAGCATGAGGAAAAGAACGAATCGAGTCGAAATAAAATTAAATGATTATGAATTGAATCATTTAAATAGACTGGTTAAAGAGTCGAATCTATCTCGAGAATCCTACCTTCGTATGTGTATAAACGGATTGGTTCCTAAACCTTCTCCTAGCACTGAACTCATCGAAACAATTGGAATACTTCGAGAAATTGCCAAATCTTTAAGCGATATTTCTAAAAGTGTTTCTACACAAAATGGTATTGACGAATCAATGTATACCCAAAACTTCGAGTCGCTTCAAAATCAAATCAACGAGATCATGATTCTAATACGAGAACCCTTACCTATTCATATTCAAGGAGGTGCATAATCTATGGCAATCACAAAAATATGGGCTGTAAAAGACGATTTGAATCGTGTCCTTAACTATATTAAAAATCCAGATAAAACAAAGGAACTTGGTGATGGTTTGAAAGAAGTTCTGGCTTATACAACGCAAGGATACAAAACCAATGAGAAAGAATATATCACTGGAATCAATTGCGAACCTAGTACGTCACTAAAGCAGATGATGAATACAAAGCTTTCCTACAACAAGATGGATGGAAGACTTGCCTTTCATGCAGTACAGTCTTTTAAGCCAGGTGAAGTAACTCCAGAAGAATGTCATTCATTAGGTGTGCAATTGGCGAAACAAATGTGGGGAAATCGATTTGAAGTTGTTGTTTCTACTCATTTAGACAAGGAACATTTGCATAATCACTTTGTTGTGAATTCAGTTTCCTGGGTAGATGGCAAGAAGTATGATAACCGGAAAAAAGATATTGATCACTTTCGAGAATTGAATGATGCAATATGTAAACAGCATGGTTTGAATGTTATTGAAAAACCAGAAGGAAAAGCCATGAATTATGGAGAGTGGAATGCAGAAAAAAAGGACGGCATCTATTTTAGAAAGATTATTCGTTATGATGTGGATTCTGTATTAGCGTATGCTAGAACTTTAGATCAAATGAAATCAGGATTTGAAGATATTGGATACGTAGTTGATTTAACTGGTAAGCACTGGACTTTAAAACATCCACAGTCGCAAAGAAAGTTTCGATTCTATAAACTTGCTCGTGATGGTCGATATGATGAGGAACATATCATGGAACGAATCAACAACAATTATTTATTTCCAATGCAGCCAGTTAAGGACATTGTGCCATGTAAAGAATATCGTGGTGATCATACGAAATTAAAAGGAATCAAGGCTTTATATATTAGATATTGTTTTGAATTAGGAATTATTCGACCTAAAGGGAAACGACAGAAATATCCAAGTCCACAGTTAAGAAAGGATTTGATATACATGGATAAAATCACAAATGAAAATACTTTTGTAGGCAAGCATAATCTAGAAACAATAGAAGATGTGCTTGCTTTTAAAGTATCTCTAGATAAAGAAATAGAATCTTGGATGAATCAAAGAAGATCTATTTACAATAAAATCAGAAGAACGCGTGATCCAAATTTGAAAAAGCAATTAGAAATGGATCGTGATACGTTAACTTCTAAAATTGCACATGGGAAAAAGGAAATAAAAATATGCGAAGATATAGAAAAGAGAGTTCCTGATATTCAAGATAAATTAAAAATGGTGAATGCATTAGAAGATGAGCGTATCCAAACACAAAAAGAATATGAAAGGAGCTTGAATTTATGAACAGTGCAGATACTGCAGATCAAATGATGAAGATGACCTTAGAAGGTATACAGGTTGCTGCTGAAGTTGGCTTAAAAGCAGGCGGCATGGCAGCAAGATCTTTGGCTGTTACTTTATATGCTATTTTAAAAGACAATAAAAAAGTAAAAGGAAAAACCAATTTAAATAACTTGTTAAAGTCAGATAAAGAGTTAAAAGTCTTTGCTATTCATCATTCGGATTTAAAAAAGTTTTGTGAAGAAGCAAAACATTATGGAGTTTTATATTCTGTATTGAAAGAAAAGAATAATACAGATGGAATTGTGGATATTATGGTAAAAGCAGAAGATGCTTCTAAAATCTCAAGGATGGTAGACAAGTTTGATTTAGCTACTATCGACACAAAAGCAATTCGTGAATCTGTATTATCACAACAGAGTATAGATGATGCTAAACCACTTAGTGATGAAGAGCATGATGCTTTATTGTCAAAGCTAATGGATGATAAGGAAAACCCCAACAAAGCTCGGACAAGCAAGGACGGTACTCCGTTCGAGCCATCTTCAAAAACATCGAAGAAAGAAAACAAGAAGAAAACCGTCGAAAGAAAAAGGTCAACAGCTACTACGGATAGGCCTTCTGTTCGCAAGGAATTGAAGGACATTAAACAGCAGCAAAATCTAAAATCTTCTGCACCTAAGTATCCAGTTAAGAAAAAATCAAAAAAGAAAGCGAGATAACGATTATGAGAAAATGGTTTAAGAAAAATGATGACGAAATAATTGAAATTCAGGTAGATGATACAGAGAGAAGAATTATTGTTAGGGCATTAGCTGATCTAAGAGATAAACAACGATTAGCTCATAAGAACTATGATTTTTTAGATTCTCTAATTGTAAAGGTTTGTGATGCAGACCATCCATCAATAAAAGATCACTATGAGAGATGCTAAGAACGACGAATATTTATTTCTAGGCTTATTAATCATTCCTACAATATGGTTTGCAGTTTTGATTGCACCATATATGGATCAAGGACTCATTCATGCACTCCCTTATCTAAGTGAAGCGTTGAATCATCCCTTTCAATTTCAATGGTGTGATAATTCTTTAAAAACGATTGGAATATTCCTGGTTATCTATGTTTTAGGAATTGGTATTTACTTATCCAACGAAAAGAATTACAGACAAAAAGAAGAGTATGGATCAGCTAGATGGGGATATATACGCTCTTTAGTAAAGAAACATTCGAATAAGGATTTCTTTGAAAATAAGTTGTTTACACAAAAAACACGAATGGATATTCATGGAAAAATTAAAAACGTAAATCTTCATACGGTTGTGATTGGTGGTTCTGGTGCTGGTAAAACTCGATATTATGCTAAGCCTAACATTATGCAGTGCAATACGAGTTATGTAGTATTAGACCCAAAGGGAGAAATTATCAAGAGTGTAGGTTATATGCTTGAAGATGAGGGATATGAAATCAAAGTTATTGATTTAATTGATATGTCTAAATCATTGGGATATAATCCATTTCATTATATTCAAAGTGACAAGGATGTATTGAAATTAATCACAAATCTAATTCGTAATACAACTCCAAAAGGATCTTCCACAAACGATCCATTTTGGGAAAAAAGTGAAACAGCATTACTTGAAGCATTGATGTTATATTTATATCATTATGCACCGGAAGACGAGCAAAACTTTACGATGGTAATGGAGATGCTGAATTATGCTGAAGTAAAAGAAGATGAAGATGATTATGAGAGTCCGTTGGATGAGTTATTTAAGCGTCTAGAAACGATAGATAGTAATTCTTTAGCACTTAAACAATATAAAATATATAAACAGGCAGCAGGTAAGACCGCTAAATCTATTTTGATTTCAGTCGGTGTAAGACTTGCTGCTTTTAACTTGGAAGAACTTGCATCACTTACTAGATATGATGAGATGGAATTAGAGCAGATTGGCGAAAGAAAAACAGCCTTATTTGCGATTATTCCTGATAATGATTCAACATTTAATTTTGTCATCGGTATGTTGTATACTCAGTTATTTCAAATGTTGTATTATCAAGCAGATTTTGTTCATGGTGGTCAGCTTCCTGTACCAGTACATTTTATTATGGATGAATTTGCCAATGTTGCTTTACCAGATGAGTTTGATAAGTTGCTTTCGACAATGCGATCACGACTTATTTTTGTATCCATTATTTTACAGAACCTGGCACAGATCAAAGCGCTATATAAGGATACTTGGGAGTCAATTATGGGGAACTGTGATTCTAAATTATATTTAGGTGGAAATGAACAAAGTACACATGAATATATAAGTAAGGAGCTTGGAAAGGCAACGATTGATACAAATACGTATGGTAAATCAGAAGGAAGAAGTGGAAGCTTCACAACAAATTCTCAAAGAACTGGAAGGGAATTATTAACTTCTGATGAAGTTCGTTTATTGGACAATAATTATGCTGTTCTATTTTTGAAAGGTGAAAGGCCTGTTCGAGATAGAAAATTTAATTTGTTAAAACATCCTCGTATTAAACAAACAATGGATGGAGGTCGTGAACCGTACATTCATGGACAAGTGAATCATTTTATTGAGGATTGGCAAAATATTCTTCTTAGCAATAATGAGTATGAATTATTGGATGTAGAAGAAACAGAAAACTATTTAAAGGAGATTGAAGAAGATGAAGAAAATAAAAATGATTAGAAAAGTATTATTCTTTGCATATGTTGCATTGGTGATTGTAGGAAACTTTGCGACACCGGTTTATGCAGCGAATGATCCAGTCACTGTTGTAAACAACTTCAGTGAATTTATGTTTGGACTTATTCGGGCGATTGGAATGATTTTATTAGGCTTTGGAATTGTACAGGTAGGACTTTCTTTGAAAAGTCATGATCCAAGTCAAAGAGCAAACGGGTTTATGACGGTAGCCGGAGGAATCATTATTACTTTTGCTAAAGAGATTTTGAATATTATTGTAGGATAGGATGGTGATTTCTAGTGAGTGGAATCATAGATAACCTAACTAGTGCCATCAATACTTGGAATTCTAAATTAGCTGAAATATGGCTATTGTTAACAGAATCACCTGAAACATTTAAGGGTGGTGATATTTGGCAAATCATAGTTAAAATACATGGAGCACTTCAAGCAATTGGATTAGCACTTCTTGTGCTTTTCTTTGTTTGGGGATTGATTAAGACCTGTACAAGCTGGCAGGATGTAAAAAGACCGGAACAGGCCTTTAAATTGTTTTTGCGATTTATTATTGCCAGGGGAATGGTCATGTATGGAATGGAATTAATGACAAAGATATTTGAGATAGTACAAGGCATTATTCAAGCAATCACTGAAACTGCAGGATTAGGTGTATCAAGTGAAACTGTATTGCCACAAGAAATCATTGATGCAGTAAGTAATACAGGATTTTTGGAATCTATTCCCTTATGGGCAGTTACACTATTAGGATCTATATTTATAACAATATTATCGTTTGTGATGATTTTAACTGTATATGGAAGATTCTTTAAATTGTATATGTACACAGCTATATCACCAATACCCCTTGCAGCAGCAGCTGGAGAAAGCACACAAAATACAGCATTTACGTTTATTAAAAGCTATGCAGGAGTATGTTTAGAAGGAGCTATCATTGTCCTTGCTTGTATTATTTTTTCAGCCTTTGCGTCTAGTGCACCAGTAGTTGATACTACAGCATCTAGTGTATCTATGGTATGGAGCTATGTCGGTGAACTGATATTTAATATGCTGGTTTTAGTTGGTTCTATTAAAATGAGTGATCGTATAGTCAAAGAAATGATGGGTTTGTGATTTTTTGCTTCTTAATAATTAAGATATAAATGAAATTGTGAAGAAATCTATTCAGAAGAAGATACCAAATACTCTAAATTGAGAATGAATCTGATCTGTAAAAAAATTACAGTATCTATTGACCGTAAAAAAATTACGGTTATAATGAAGCTGAGGTGATACCAATGCTTAAACATTTCAGAGTTAATAATTTTAAGAATTTTAAAGATGACTTAGATATTGATTTTTCAGATGTGAATGGATATAAGTTTTCTCAAGATTGTATTACTAATGATTTGATTGGAAAAATGATTATTTATGGTAAAAATGGAAGTGGTAAAACAAATTTAAGTAAAGCTCTTTGTGATTTAAAAGAAACATTAACGATGTCTAATGATATGAAATCAAACCATTCTTTTATTTCAAATGCGAATTCTAATAACGAGATTACGACTTTTACTTATACCTTCCTATTCAATAATAAGAAAGACAAAGTGGTATATGAATATCAAAAAACAGATTTATTCAATTTAACCAATGAAGTATTAAATATAAATGGAAAAATCATCTATTCTTATGATTTTAATAAGAATAGATTTATAGAAAAAAGCGAAGACTATTTTCATAATTCAGATATTTTCTCAATTTATCAAAAAAATACCAATCCATCATTACCATTTGTACGCTGGTTAGTAAATAATGGTGCTGTAGAAAAGAGTTCGGTTTTTAACAAGATGTATGAGTATGCAGTAAAAATAACACAAATATTTACTCCTACAACTGCATTGATTCAATTATCAAGAAATGAATTAGACGAACTGGATCGTAATGTGAATGATTTAGAAGATTTTTTGAATTATATGGGTATTGAATGTAAATTGTCTATGGAAAAACTGCCAGATGGTAGTAAAGAGCTTTATTTTGTATTTAAAAATAGAAAAGTAGCCTTCTTAGAGAATGCATCTAGTGGAACATTGTCATTGTTTAATTTTTATATTCGGTTTTTAATGCCACATAAAGAAAGTTCTATTCTTTATTTTGATGAATTTGATGCCTTTTTTCATTTTGAATTATCTGAAAAAATCATCCAATATATTAAAGAAAAATATAAAGATTCTTTGGTTATCTTTACTACGCACAACACAAATTTAATGAGTAATAAAATTATGCGTCCTGATACATTGTTCATACTTTCAACAAGTGGAAAATTAACACCGTTATGCAAAGCGACGGATCGTGAGTTAAGAGAAGGTCATAATCTTGGTAAATTGTATATGAATGGTGAGTTTGATGAAGACTAAAAATATATTATTTATAGTCGAAGGTAAGAATGATGAGCCACGATTTATTGAGCAACTTTTATCAAAATGTTATCCAGCATCAAACTTTAAAATATATTCCTATGAAGCAAATTTGCATATGCTTGCAAGCAGGTTAGAAAATGATTATTTTGATTTTGAAGAAGATGAATTAGATATATTGCTATTTTTAAAGTCTTACGAAACAAAACATAAAAAAATCTTTGACTTAAAATATACAGATGTATTTCTAATATTCGACTTCGAGCCTCAGCATCCAGATTTGCATTTTGATACGATTCAAAAAATGATTCGGTACTTCAATCAATCTGATGAAAGGGGAAAGCTATTCATTAACTATCCGATGATGCAGTCTTATAGACATTTAAAAGCCCTACCTGATAATGTTTTTTTGCAGACTAGATTGTATAAACAAGATTTTAAACACTATAAAGAAATAGTATCAAATGAAAGCTTTAATAACGACATTTCAACATACGATTACACAACATTCGTAAGTTTAGCATTCCATCATTTAACTAAACTATTATTCATTCAAAATAAAGAGAATCGAGCACCGACAATGGATGATTATGATCATTTAAATTATGCAAAAATATTTGATGTTCAATATGAAAACTTGAAAAACAATTTTATTTGGATAGTTAATACATGTATTTTAATTCTAATTGACTACAAACCAAAAAATTTCTTTGATCAAATCACAAAACATGAAACATCATTTAAATTACCCTATATCGAGCAGAGTTAATCTCTGCTTTTATTATGCCATTTTGGAGGAAAGGAAAATAACATGAAAGAATATATATTAAATACAATTGTACTAAAAACAGGAGATTCAATTGAAATAGTTGAACCTTCAACTTTACCTATGAAAGATAGGGTTATGTATAAGTTACAACATGAACAGGATCGAGTTGTGATTTCAAGAGAAAATGGGAAGATGGTGATTCCAATGGAGAATATTATGTTCTCATCATCTATCCCTTTGGACATTATTCATGAGGATTTTGATGATGAAGTCTAATTTTGAAATTAAGATCAATAAGGAAATACGGGATTATACTGAGAGTATATTTTTTGGCTTATCCCTTCGACAGAGCATATTCTCTATTATTGCTTGTGGGATAGCTTGTGGTATTTTCTTTTTATTGAATGACAAGCTAGGAACTGAAATAACTAGCTGGCTATGTATGCTTGGAGCAGCGCCATTTGCTGCTTTTGGATTTATAAGATTTCAGGGTATGTATACAGAAGATATTGTTAAGACGATATTTAATTCGTTGTTATTATCGTCTAGAGATTTAATCAATAAACCATTTAACTTGTATGATGAGGTTTTTGAGTCAATGATCAAACAATCAAGAAAGGAGTCAATTGTACATGATAAAAAGTTACGAAAGATTGAAAAAGCAAAACAAAGAAAGAATAAGAGTGCCTAGGGCAGTGCAGGATACCATCCCAGTAGATTCGGTCTATAAGGATGGTATTTTTCGTTCTGGAAACAGATACACAAAGAGTTACAGATTTTTGGATATTAATTATAAGATTGCATCAGGAGAAGATAAAAATAATTTATTTCTAACATATAGTGATCTACTAAATTCTTTCGATCCATCTGTAATGACGAAAATTACCATTAATAATCGAAAAGTGGATATAAAAAAATTTAAAGAAGATATTTTAATTCCTTTGAAGGAAGATGGATTGGATAAGTATAGAGTTGAGTACAACGATATGTTATTGTCCAAATTAGCTGAAGGTGATGATATTATCCAGGAAAAATATATTACAGTTACAGTTTTTAAAAGTAACATAGAAGAAGCTAGATTTACTTTTTCTCGTATAACTGCAGAATTTTCAACTTTATTTTCTAGACTTGGAAGTTCTTGTATTGAATTGGATGCAGAAGAACGTTTAAAGATATTACATGATTTTTATCGAAGTGAAACGGAGGAATTCCAATTAGATCTATCCGATTTAGCTAGGAAAGGACATTCTTTTAAAGATTTAATTACGCCAAGAATGTGTAAATACCACAATAAGTATTTTGAATTTGACGGTAAATATGGTCGTGTTCTTTATTTAAATAATTATCCTGGTTTTTTGAAAGATGAATTTGTATCGGAGTTATGTGATTTAAATAAAAACTTGATGTATTCAATGGATATTATTACAGTTCCAACAGATGAGGCAGTCCGAGAAGTGGAGAATAAATTCCTTGGCGTTGAGAAGAATATTACGGATTGGCAAATGAAGCAGAATCGTAATAATAACTTTTCAGCAATCATTCCATATGATATGGAATTACAACGTAAAGAGTGCAAGGAGTTCCTGGATGATTTAATTGTACGAGATCAAAGAATGATGCTTTGTAACATTACAGTTGTGCATTTAGCTGATTCTATTGAAGAATTGAATAAGGATACAGAAACATTGAAGGCTGTAGCCCGTAAATATGTTTGTGAACTGGAAACGTTGTATTTTTCAAAAAGGCAATTAGATGGTCTACAAACAGTATTGCCAATAGGAGTCAACAAATTAAATATCACGCGTACTTTATTAACAGAAAGTGCGGCTGTGTTTATTCCTTTTAGAGCGCATGAGATTATGCAAAAGGGTGGAGTTTGGTTTGGCCAAAATGCGATTACGAACAATCCTATTCTTTGTAACAAGGCTTTGCTTCAAAATCCTAACTCTTTCTTTTTTGGTATTCCAGGATCTGGAAAATCATTCTTAACAAAAGAGGAAATTGAATTTTTGATCTTATCTACAGATGATGACATTATCATTGCAGATCCAGAAGGAGAATATGATTCCATAATCAATGCTTTAGGTGGTCAAATCATTCGTATTGGTACAAATAGTACGGATTATATTAATGCAATGGAAATGGTAGAGGGATATGGTGATAGTGGAAACTCAATTGCTGATAAATCTCAATTTTTGATGTCTGTATTTGAAAATTTAGATGCTAATCATGGCGGTATTACACCAATTGACAGATCTATTATCGATAGATGTGTAATGCTAGTTTACCAGGAAGCAAAAACCAATGGCTATGTACCAACGTTAAAACATCTTTATAAAAAGTTATTGGAACAAAATGAAACGGAAGCTAAATCTTTAGCTATCAAACTAGAATTATTTACAAATGGATCATTAAATATATTTGCTCATGAAACGAATGTAGATATCAAGTCTAGAATTTTATCGTTTAATATTTTTAATTTGGGAAAACAATTAAAAACATTAGGCTTATTAGTGATTACAGATGCCATTATCAATCGTGTGAATGAAAACTGGAGAAAAGGGAAACGTACGCATATCTTCATTGATGAGATTCATGTTATTTTTGAGAATGAAGAAAGTGCTACGTTCTTTGCCTCTGCCTGGAGACAGTTCCGTAAAAGAGATGCCTATCCAACAGGCATTACACAGAATGTTAAGTATCTATTATCGTCTCAGCAAGGAATTAGTATGTTATCCAATTCTGAATTTATTGTTATGCTGAATCAATCGGCAAATGATAGAGAAGATTTAGCTAAATTGTTAAATATATCGGAAGAACAGATGAGCTATATTACAAATGCTCCTACCGGATGTGGATTGATTAAGTATGGTGGATCTATCGTTCCTTTTGTAAATAAGATGCCAAGAGGACTATTGTATGATTTAAATACTACAAGGCCAGGAGATAAAAAAATAATTGTCCAATAAATACAAAAGACTTATTAAAAAATTAGATTTAATGAGTCTTGTTTATGTATAAAATGTTGAGGTATCAGCTAATTCAGAACAAAATATTTTCGAATACATCAACTAAGTTTTGGAACAATTAAAGTAAGTATTAAAGATGTTAAAGGAGTTGATGTAGATGAAAGATATAAAGACAAAACAGAAAGTACTATCCATAAAGACAAAGAATGTTAAAGAAAATGTGAATCATTTTATTAAGCAGCAAACGATTCATACAAGAAATAAGGAAGAAGATAAAAAGGTAGAACAGTCTGTTAAAACAAATCCGAATGTAGTGGCTACAAATAATGTTAGTGAAGTTGCTAAGCAGACGTTTATTGAATCAAAACAGCGTGCTACAAAATTTATTAAACATAAGCATAGAGAGCATAAGTTCAAAACTACAGATAAGAAGGCAATGAGCGAATCTATTCCGGTACGCAATCAAAGAATTACTTATGTGTCTAAGGCTAAGCATCATGTCGTAAATAAAATAAATACTTCTAAAATTAAACAAACAACAGATAAAGTAGTAACACAACCGGCTGTTAAGAGTACAAATAGAGTAATAAAAACATCAATAGAAGTGGTTAAGAAGAGTGTATCAGCGATGAATACACTTTTTTCTTTTGGAACAGGATTGATTTTATTACTTGTTGTTACTTTATTTATTGGAACATTTAGTGTGCTGGCACAGGATGGTGGATCAAATAGTGAAATTGTTTCTTTAAGTGAAGAAGTCATTGCGTATGAAGATACAATTCGAAAATATGCAAAAGAATATGATATTGAGGATTATGTCACATTATTACAGGCAATTATGATGCAGGAGTCAGGAGGAAAAGGGAATGATCCAATGCAGGCAAGCGAGTCAGGGTATAATACAAAATATCCTAGAGTACCTAATGGAATTACGGATCCTGAATATTCCATTGAAGTGGGAACACATACATTTTCTGATTGTTTAAAGAAAGCAAAAGTAAAGGATTCATCCGATACAGAACGTATATATTTGGCTTTGCAAGGATATAATTATGGCTCTGGCTATATTGAATGGGCAATTCGTAATTTTGGTGGATATTCCAAATATAATGCACAACAGTTTTCTGATAATAAAAAGCAAGAGTTAAATGTATCCGGCTATGGAGATCCTTCTTACGTTGATCATGTTATGAGATATGTAGGGATCACTTTTAGAGGGGGTACTAATCCTAATTTTAATAATCTAGAAGCCTGGGTGACAAGGAATCCTTATGCACAGGCTGGATTATATGGACAATGTACATGGTTTGCTTGGGGACGATTTTATGAATTATATGGTTATGATCCAGGTTTTAGCGGCGATGGAAGTAGTTGTGTGAAGGAATTGGTGGCAGCACATCCAGATAAATTTGAACGATCTTCTTCACCAAAAGCTGGTGCAGTATTCTCTGCTATTGGACATAATCATGTTGGTATAGTCATTGCAGTAAAAGATAATACCATAACTGTTCAAGAAGGAAATCTTGATGGTATTACAAATACATTTCAAGATGCAAAAAAGGACTGGCAAACAAAATCCTATACGTTAGATCAATTAAGATCTATATATGGTGGAGTGGTGTTTGCCAATCCTAAATAAAATCATAAGTTTTATAGATTTGTATGCTATTATGGTGATGAAAATAAAGTATGAAATAATGAGATTATGTATGAAAAGGGGATACAGATATGATTACATGGGAACAATTTATAACTAGTAATAATGATGTAAGGGGTGTTAGATATAAATTTGAGGATTTAAGCAGACAATTATTTATATATGAATTTTTATCCAATAATAATAATAATCATAAATATGTTCATAGTAATCCAAATAATCCAGGAATAGAATCAGAACCAATACTTGATGAGGTAAATAACAAATACATTGGTTATCAAGCCAAATTTTTTGAAGTAAATGTTGATTACGCTCAGATAAAAGAATCAGCTCAGAAAGCAATTAAGCATTATTCTGGAAAATTAGATCGTATTTATTTGTTTTGTAATAAGCCTATTACAACTACTTGTGATAGTTATAAAGAAATTGAAAAAATGTTGAACGATGCTAATATTGATTTAGAATTGATAACAGATACGACAATACTAGATCTCGTTCGACAATATCCGATTTTAGGTGAATATTATTTTAATAATCACAATATTTCGCACAAGTGGTTTGTACATAGAGCTTCTGTAATATCTGATATTTTAGGTGAACGCTTTAATACTAATTTTAATGTTGATACGGAAGCATCAAAGTATTTATCCATATTTTTACAAGATCAGAAAGCATTAGATTATTATAATACTAAAAAAATATTTCTTATTGAAAAGATTAAATCGTTAAAATGGAAACTTGGTGATTTATATAAGTATGCATGTGGGTTAGCTGAATTCATAATTGGATTGCCTGATTTGAAATATGATGATTTAGAAAAAGTTGTTGAATGGCATGGCTTGATTACAGAACATTTTAAAGATACATTAAAAGAAATAGAGATTAAGATTTATGATAATAGAGAAGAATACGAAAAAATAAAAGATACTGATAAAAGAAAAAAAGTGGAATTAGAATCAAATTTACAAAAATTATATGAACTAAAAGAATTGTTTTTCCATTTTGAAATACCAGATATTGAACAAAAGTTACTTTTGAAAAAAATTCTAATAGTTGATGGACAAGCAGGGATTGGCAAAACTCAACTTTTTGCAAATGAAACTAAGTCATTACTCGATTTAGGAAGAAATGCATTGATGATTATTGGAAGTGATTGTCTTTCTAATAGCAATATATTTGAACAATTACAAAGTAATTTGAGATTGGATTTTAAGTTTGAAAAACTTATAGATATTTTAGACATAATCGGAGAAAAGAATGGAGAAATAGTTCCAATTTTAATTGATGCATTAAATGAGAGTTGGTATCCAAGATTATGGAAAAATGTTTTACCTATTATATAAAAAAGATTAGTGAAAAACAATATGTTCGCTTGGCTATTTCGTTTAGAACAGAATACCAAAATTTAATTCTTCCAGATGGTTTTTTATGTGAGGATAATGTAGTAAAAATAAGACATAATGGATTTAAAGAAAATTCTATTGAAGCAACTAGAAAATTTCTTAGTTATTATGGAATACCATTTAGTCCATTATATATGTTAAACTCAAATATTGAGAATCCCTTGTTTTTAACATTGTATTGCAAAACCTATAGAGGTGATGAAGTAAGATTACCAGAATTGTATGAAAGACTCTTAGAAATAGCAAATGATAAGCTTCATATGAAGTTAAAAAAAGCTATAGAGACAGCAGGCTATGAACCAATGGATAATATTGTTCAACCTATAATAGAAGCTATATCTAAAGAAACCCTCTCTACTGGCAAACGCTATTTTGAAAAAAGTGAGTTAGAATCTTTATCTATATGGCAATCATTGGGGTTGAGACCTAGGCCGTTTATAACTCAGCTTGTAAAAGAAAACATACTTCATGATTATGAATATAATGATAAAACATATGTATATTTTTCATTTGATCAAATGAATGACTATTTTTCAGCAAAAACTGTTTTTTCTATGCTTCAGACTGAAGGAGAAATCAGACAATATGTGAAAGAAAATGTGTTATGTGTTTCTGATGGAAAAATTAAAAATTTTGAAAAAGAATCTTTATTTATACATATATGTGCTTTATATGCTGAAAAATTTGGAAAAGAATGTATTGATATTATAGATTTGATAAATGATAAATATGACAAGATGAATCTGTTTAAAGCTTATATTGAGTCTTTTGAATGGAGAGATAAAATAAATATGTCTCTCGATGAATTATTGGAATCATGTAATAATCTAGGTTTAAATCCGTCTATATTATGGAACGCATTTATTAATAACTCAACAAAAGATGAACATTTGTTAAATGCTGATAATTTAAATAAAGTATTAAAAGGTTATTCGATTGCTCAAAGAGATTATTTTTGGACAATATTTATTAATGATAAATATTCGGATGAAAATCGACTTGTACAGCTAATAAATATTTTTAATAGTGGAGAAGAGTTTATCATCTCCACGGATAAACAAATTAGATTATTATTGATTCTATTTTCATGGATTCTTACTTCATCAAATCGAAAGCTTCGTGACATAACTTCTAAGGCTATGATTGAAATTTTAAAAAATCACTTTAAATATGCCGAATATCTTTTAGAGTTGTTTTCTGATGTAAATGATCCATATGTGATACAAAGACTTTATGGAATTGCATTTGGAGCATGTGTAAAACGCAATGAGGAAAATAAGGATATCTTCAAATCATTGACTTGTTTTGTGTTTGAAGAAATTTTTGATAAGGATATTATATATCCAGATATTTTATTACGTGATTATGCACGGCTTATTATTGAACGATACATGTTTGAATATCCTAATGATTTCTTAGATTATGAACTTAATAAAATAAAGCCACAGTATAAATCAATTCCAATTCCAGATATAGAAGATCAAAAGTATCTGGAGAAAAATTTTGAAGGCGGAATGTTTTTGTTACAATGGTCTATGAGATTTGAAGGAATGGGAGCGTATGGAGATTTTGGTAGATACGTATTCCAAAGAGCGGTGAAAAATTTTGATGTAGACAATTATAAGGTGTTTAACTATGCATTGTATTACATTTTGAATGAATTAGGGTATGATGAAAAACTATTTGGTGAATATGATTCTTATACAGATAAATTTACGTTAGATAGACATTGCACAATAAAAATAGAGCGTATTGGAAAAAAATATCAATGGATTGCAATGTATAATATTTTAGCTCGAATTACTGACTATTATCCTATGAAAAATTGTGCTTCGATGGAAAATGAGTTGATACCATATGATGGTCCTTGGGAGCCTTATGTTAGGGATTTTGATCCAACTCTAAATGAATATAATTTAGTCTGTGATGAAGCACCATATTTCCAAGAAGTAAATGATCATATAGAAGAAGTTGTGAAAATGAATAATTACACAGTAAATGATATTGGATTTAATGAAGATGAATGGATTGCTTCATATACAACTTTTTTTGAATATCAGAGAGAAGACTTGCTTTTGACTGATAGTAATAAAAATCAGTGGATTGTTTTGTCAAAAAAGGTGAACACGGGTATAGATACTGTGGCTAATAGATGGTTGAGAGAATGTAATGGTTTATATGGTTATTTTGTTAATGATGAGCAACTAGCAATGTTAAAAGAATATGCTAATAAAAAAATCAACCTTTTTAATAACGATATAATGGAAGTGTCAAAAACATATACGATGTATAATAGAGAGTATCCATGGTCAAGTGGCAGTAAATTATTAATAGAAAATCAATGGAAAAAAATTGAGATTAGAACAGGTGAAAAAAAACAAGTTAGTATAACGGTTGAAGTACCTCAACTATTTGAATATGATGGATTCTTCGATGAATATATTGAACAAGAGAACACAGATGAAGATAGTAAGTCTAATGTAGATTTTAGTGAAAGTTTAAAGCTTCCAACTGTTAATAAAGAATTTATCAGAGAAGAACCTATAACTATAGACTTGGGATTGGCGTTAAATACTACGCAGGAGTTGTTATGGGAGGAAGAATTTGATGCATCCCAAGAGGAAGCTATTTTGATTTCACATCCATGCGCAGAAATCATTAATACATTGAAGCTTTATCAAATGAAATGTGATGGATATTATTACGATGAAAATCGAGAACTCACTGCTTTTGATACTGATTTGACAAATCAAAATGCAGGACTAATTATCCGAAAAGAAGCGTTAGATAAATTTTTATGTATTAAGAAATTACATTTGGTATGGTTGATAAATGCATCAAAAGAAATACATGATAAATCACTAAATATTATTAAGTACAAAGATTGGACAGGGGTATTAGAATATACAAATGATTCAATACAAGGAAGTTATTATATTGCAAAGTTTTAAATTGGGTAATTAATTAAAGATGATTGGTTTTGCAATGAGCTTAAGAAATGTGCTTTCAAATAATAATAGATAAAAAAAGACTATCATTTCTGGTTAATATAAACTGGTTCAAAAGTCAAGGACAAATATCTGACAGTTCTTGCTAAATGAGTGTCACAAATTGTGATGCTCATTTTTTTATGCTTGTAATTTATCTATTGTTTGCACGACGAAAGGAAGTCCTGATTTTTGGACTTTTTTCAATCTGAGATTTATGATGAATATGACGAAAAGACAATAAAAAGGCATCCAAGATTCCGTTGTATGAAGACGGAGAGGGATGCCAATTTGAATATATACATAAGCAGTAAACTTATGTCAATTCCCATTTATACAAAGATATTAAAAGACTATTTTAAATTTATTAACAAGGAATCCAATGGTCTCCAGCCCATTTATTCAATGTTAGATTCCATAATCTTTTATACAATCTTCCATTTATATTTTTGAATTTCCAGACCAACTTCTCTTTGCATGGCATGGTAACATAAATATCTGTAGTGACTTCAGTTTCATTTGCTAAAACAGGTGTTATTATATTCATTGATATAATCAATACTAACATAATCGTTATTTTTTTCATAAATTATTTACTCCTTTATAATTGGAACATCTTTAAAACAATCATCGTTTGGATTTGATATTTTGAAACGTGCTTTGCCTAATACTAATTCATATGTTCCATTTTTATGTTTAATAATATATCCCTTATCTATATCTGATTGATCATATATTTCCTTACTGTTTGGAGAATCAAATTCAGACTCCAAAATAATGCTGTTTGTAAGCAATGGAAGAGTTAATACGACAATCATTAGAATTTTGCTCGTTTTTTTTCGATACATTCCATCCATTAAATAATTTATACGGTATTCTAATACATGTGCATTATCTTGAATCATGAAATGTGTAGATTGTCCCTTGAATTCATTTTTACTTTGAATGTTTTTTTGGATTTCTATAAGCGTATGCATATATTTCATTACTTCATCTTTAGAAAATGGATTCGTTGTTTGGTTGTCCACACGCATTTCTAAAAACAAATCAATTTTATCTCTTAATCTATACACTGGAATAAACCACCAATACATGATAACTAATAGATTGATAATCTGTTTAGTGCATATATCATGATTTTTAATGTGCCATGTTTCATGAAGTAATATATTTTTTAAATTTTCTTGTGAAAGGTATACGTCTGGTATCAATATAGTTTTATTAAAGCCCATGACCATAGGGGAAGAAACATAGTTCGTTCTTAACACCGCATAATTTTCTTCTTGATAGTTATCAATAAAATCGCTTATATGATAATGTTCTGAATGATTTTCAATACGTTTGTACATGTCTTTAGTAATTTGAATTGCGCGAATCCATTTAATCAGATTCCATATAATACCTAATGCCCAAACCAATAATAAGAATTGATATACTTGCACATTTGCATAGATCTTATATTGTAACAGTTCAATGATTGGATTCATGATCAGTGGCACTACAATAGTTTTAGTAAATTTGAATTCAAGTGGCACAAACATTCTTAATACGACAACAACAATTAACACTGTAATAAAATCTGTCCGAAATAATTTATAACTTTTCTTGTATGAAAGTAATATGTCTAACAGAAGAATCAATAAAAAACTGATGCACAAAGTAATGAAAAGAGATGATGCAGAAAATCGCATTATTTTAACTCTTTCTCTTTTTCTTGAATCAATTTCTTTAATTGTTCAATCATCTCTAAATCGTTTGTGTGTTCAACAAAATAAGCTGAAATTTTTGCACGTGTATCTTCACCAATAAATGAATTCACATATTGAGCTTCGGATATAACTGGTCTATATAATCTTGTGATTGCCTTCTTGTTCTGGCCAATTCCTGCAACTTTGATATATTTGATCTCCAATAATTTTTGTAGCGTTTGCTGAATCGTATTGATACTCAAATCTTTGGAAGCTAATTTAATATCGTTTGCAGACATTGCAACATCATGCTTCCATAAGATATCCATAATCTCATTTTCTTTCTTAGTAAATTGAATGTATTTCATGTAAGTTCCTCCATTTAATTTTTTATGTATATATCTTCTCTTAAATTATATGATTAAATATTTATTTTTTCAATTTGAATATGATTAATTAAAACGAATATAAAAAAAAATAAACATAATAAATATATGTATTGTTTTTTTATGGGTTTTATATTATATTTGAATTAGAGATAGCGTTATCCATAAAAGAACAAAATAAGAAAGAGGGTGTCTTAAATAAAAAAATATGTGGATACATTTTTAGTAATCATAGGATTATTGATTATTGTTGGGACAGTAATCTGTTGTTTATTCTATAATTTAAATCCAACTACAATGTATGCCATCTGTGGAATTGTTTTAGTGATAATGGTTTTATTACTATATATCAGAAACTATAAAAACAACCATTATGGTGGCAAATTCAAAAATGATTTTCCTGATGCACATTAATCCAATTATTATTGATTCTATGTGTGAATTAAGTTTTCTCAATAAAAGAGTATCACTTGTTTATGGAGCACAATAAATTTGGATGGGGTTAAGTGAATTTGCTCTCCAAGAATTTTAGGGGCGGCATATACCCCAAAACGGTTTATAGCTAATATTGGGCTCGAATAACAAATAAAAAGGGAGGGATTGCTGATACAACCCTACTCTTTTAGATATCAAAAAATATAAGTTTTATAAGACTTATATTTTTAAAAAAATGATGTAAATAAAAACTATAGAGAAGTGAACAATATTATCTATTATTGAACTGTGATAGCATTAATAGCATTGAATTTTGATTTATAATCTATAAAAAACACATAAGGAGATTGATACCCATGGGAACCAATAATTTTTAATCTTAGCAGGTATATTAGAGGATAATGATCATAATAATGTGAACAAATTTTAATTCGAACGAGTATTTTGATTATAACGGAAAGGGATGATGGATAATATGAAAGATAAATTTGCAAAGTTTTCTGTGATATCTATTATCTTAGTAAGCGAAAGTATGACGCTATTTACACGTTTGGTTGATGGTTATTATGAATTAAAAAATGTATTAAGTATTATTATAACTCTTTATATCTGTATAAATTTAGTCATAGTGATTTATCTTTATTGTAAAGATTAGAACAGAGAATAGGAGAATAATATGATGAATAAAATTAAAAAGATATTTTCGTGTATGTGTGCGTTCATTTTATCTATTACTTTGATTAACGTTGATGCTAGGGCATATGAGACTAAAACTGATGAACAAATTTTAGCTGAAATGCAACAAATGCAAGATCGAATAACAGAAACTTTAATTATAGAAGATAATAAATATATTTATGATTATGATACAATCAAAGAAATAGTTGATGTTTATGACTTTGATGAATTTAATCAAGTAGCAGGAACGAATTATACGAAAGAAAGTTTCTTAGATATTGCAATTGATTCTATTGAAAATACAGATTTAACTCCACAAGTTATACCTACGGGAATATGTGGTCAGACTTGGAAAATCGAAGGTTGGAATTATGTAAGAACTGCTCAAACCAAAGCTGTATCAAATGCTTTAGTTAACGATGCAAAAAATTATGCAGAAATTTTACGTGCTGGTGGAGCCATTGGTGGTGCAGCAACTTCAGCTGTTCCAGCAGTTGCTGTAGTTTTGGTTGCAGCTTCAGCATTGGGTGTTGCATATTATAATACGTTTGCAAATAATTTATCATATCAAAATTCATTGTCAAAATGCGGAACTGTAATTGATATCAATAAATTTTATTTTCATTATCAAATTTGGAATCAGGCTAACTACAATGGATAAAAAATTGTAGAAAAAAAGGGCGCAATGAATTTGGATGTGGTAAGGTGAATTTGCTCTTCAAGATTTTAAGGTGCTACATATACCCCAAAACGGTTTATTGCTGATATTGGGCTTGGACAACATTTAGTTGTCCGGGTCTTTTTTTCAATTATTTTAATGCTTGTTGATTGCCAAATTATTTGAATATGATAGTTAATAATCTAATCACATTAAATGAAAAAGTCATAGCACAAGTTTGAATAAAATCTATTCAAATTATGTGTTATGATTTTTATAATATTCTTTATAGAAAGTGAGAAAAAGAAAAGAGAGTAAAACCAACGCACGCCAATGAGTTCTTTTTACTCTCCGCTCTTACGAACAAGATTATGATAACTGTTTATAAGGCATAAAAAAGCACCTGGCAAATGCTAGGTGCAATCTTTGACAAATGGTGGTCTCAGTAGGAATCGAAAAGCGATTTTGTTTAGAGTGGATTATATTGTTGATTCTGCTTTATATAAAGGTGCAATAATTCAAGAAAATGCATAAAATCCTATAGTTTTTATCTGCTTTTGAAAATTTTTTATAAAATTTTGCAATAAAGTTCGGTATGGATTAACTTGCATTTTATTGTATTAGTTGATTTATAGAATTATTATTTTTTGCTATTTGATTTTATGGTAAACATACTATGTGGGCTCATCTAACACGAGGGAGGTGAGGAAGTAGCAGAATCAATTCTTAGCTTTTAGTCTCTGTTGTAGCAAGTATAGTTGCCTACTAATTTGCAAATGGCTGAGTAGTAAAGCATAGTAAAGTGGCCTGGTTAGCCGCCTTTTTTAATGTAAAAAGGACTTGATGGTCAATTCAAGCTCCTTTTACATGGCAGTTATTCTTAGCTCTTGCCTAATCGAATTATAGCATGCTTTTTAGGTAATGCAATGCTCATGATTAGGTAAAATATACTATTTGCATATGACGTATTAGAAGTATAATGTAACATAATGAAACGGCTTGCAATATAATGAAAAATAATTCAATACGATATTGAAAAAATTACATTTATGCTAAAATCTCTTATAAAGAAGGTGATTCGTATGTTTAAAAGCTTAACATTTCTTTGGAAGTATGCGTGGAATGTACAAAAAA
>ERZ773178.1233-NODE-1233-length-28065-cov-4.288540_pt1 | contig 28065 bp, 22 predicted proteins | sample MGYA00580533_ERZ773178 | MGnify/ENA primary metagenome ERZ773178 (study PRJEB29015, sample SAMEA2737859) | human gut metagenome | biome: human gut; feature: human-associated habitat; material: faeces | place: China | collected 2012 ...
TACGAAGAGAACCAACACGGGGTTCAAGTCTTGAGCCGAATAGATACAGAGCAACCATATTATTAACAAAATGTGGCAAATTAGCATGCAGGAACATATAAGTCAGAAGCCTTATATATTCTTTATTATTATGAATATACTGGTAATTAAGTCCACCTGTTTCAAAATGATCACTGCCTGCTATTATGCACATAATGCCTGCAAGCAGATTGGCAAGGATTATAATAAGCACAACAGGCATGTTCCTAAGACTGACTTCTGAATATTGTTTCTTTTGACTGTGTTGATAAAAATCTTCAGGATTAATTCTGTCAGATTTAATCTCGTATACTTCATCATCAAGATGAAGGTCATCAAATCCATTGGGATTAAACTCGCTTTGATAGCTGTTATGATAGTTGTTATTGTAATCTGGTTCCATAGAATATTTCTCCCCTCATGTTAATTTTCCACTCTACAAAAAAAGAATTCAGCATTACACTAAATTCTTTTTCATTATAACATATTGGGTCAATATGTGTTATTTAATATGAAGCTGTGCTTTAATAATAATTCTTTGAGAACCATCCATTTTGGCTTTAATACTTCCGTTATGCTCGGAAACAATAGCCTTTGCAATTGAAAGACCAAGACCATATCCGGTTATCTTAGCGGATGTTGAATCAGCCCTGTAGAATCTGTCAAACATTCTGTCAGTAAGATTCTTATCAATATTATCAACATCATTGCTTACGATTAAAACAATATAACTTCCTGAAGAAGATAATTTAAAGTCTATGTTACCTTTACCTGATGAATATTTAAATGCGTTATCAAGAAGAATTGTAAATAGCTGCCGTACTGATGATGCGTCACCGCAGCATGTAAGGTCAGGTGTAATATCGTAGGTAAAATGTTTACCTGAATCAAGTGCAAGTGCATTATAAGAGTGCACAGCTTCTTCTGCAAGGTCAGAAACAGGAAAAACCACACGTTTTATATGACCGTTGCGCTCATCCATTCTTGCAAGTGATACAAGACTGTTAGTCATAGCTGTAAGATTTTCTGCTTGCTTCTTTATATCTTCAATCCATTCATTATCAGGATTATCCATCTGTAATATATCAGCATCAGCTCTTATTACTGTAATCGGAGTCTTAAGCTCATGACTTGCAGAGGTTATGAATTCTTTCTGCTTGCGGTGTGCTTTTGCAATAGGCATGACGATAAGCTTTGAAGTAAATATAAGAATCAGGAGCATAACCGCAATACCTGCACATGATGATTCTATAAGCGAAACAGCTGTTTTCTTAACATCATCTATCATATTACTTCGAAGTACGAATACAGCAATTGTACGTTTCTCTTTTTCATATATGCAATATCTGTAACCATTGTAAAATCCATCAAGTTCGCCTGTCTCATATGCCTCATAATATATTGCCAAAGCCTCATCTTCAGAAATATCAGATATGTTATCGATATTAATGGTTCTGGGGCGGTTATCTTTACCCAATGTAATATAGAAATATCTGGCATCTGCTTTAATTGGCTTCTTATCTAAAATATTAATATATATAGATGAAACAAGATGGTCGGATTTAGCGACCATCTTATTGTATGTGTTTCTGACACTTGTATACACTATAAATCCCTGCATAATTATTACAACTGCCATTGAAAGAACTATAAATTGTATTCTTAAGCGGGTAAGCATTTTCTCATTATAATTAGATGCTTTATTGTTTTTTGACATTATATACCTTCTTTATATTAGTTGTTATTTTTTAAATAATATCCCATATTTCTTCTTGTAGCAATAGAATAATCAGACTTTAAAGCTTCAAGTTTTCTCCTGAGATAAGATATATAAGTCCATACGGTGCTGATATCAGAATCAGATTCACTGTCCCAGATTTTCTCCATAAAATGTTCTGCCGAAATAACCTGAGTTTTATTATTCATGAACATAAGCATCATCTGATATTCCTTATTAGTAAGAAGAAATGAACCTGAAGGAGAAGATAATTCACATGTAGTTGTGTTCAGCGAAATATTTCCAAGTGTAATAACATTATCTTGTTGTTTTTCAGAGCGTGTAAGTACACGGATTCTTGCAAGCAGTTCTCTTGTGTCAAATGGTTTTGTAAGATAATCGTTAGCACCATTATCAAGCCCTTCTACTTTATCATCTATTTCAGTCTTTGCAGTAAGCATAAGAACCGGAATGTTGCTGCCACATTTTCTTAAATTCTTTAAAGCTGTAATTCCATCCATTACCGGCATCATAATATCCATAATTACAGCATCATATATATCTTCTTCCAGATAATCAAGGGCAATCTGACCATTTTCAACGCAGTCAACAGAATAATTATTCTTCTGTAATATAGTTGATACGGCCCTTGATAATGAGCGGTCATCTTCAACTAATAATATTCTCATATATAATCCTCCAGTCGAATAATATTAATTCCAGTAGCCAAGTTCTATACCCTTTAAGTATATAGCTTTGGCTTTGGAATAATATCCATAAGAGTTAAAATGTGTGAAATCAGCACGAATCTGTTCAGGAAGATTGCCTGTCTGTATATCAATTATATCATTTTCGGTCGGTGTAAGTCCACAGTCAGATAGTGCATTTTCCATAAGATAAAGTCTTGTGTTAAGGAAATGTTCTCCAAATGCATCATACAGAGCTTGTTCCCATAATGTTGCATGAAGTCCTGCATAATTACCATTATTATCGTATATATCCTGATATATGTCAGCTGATTCTCCCGGATTATCAGTATCACCAACAATTATATAATCAGCATAATAGCTGTTATCAATTATATTCTGATATTGTTTTATAAGTTCATCATAATCATTCTCCCAGCCACCATTACTTCCCATCTCAAGAATAAGAATATCATTGCGATGGTCATAAGCTGCCTTAGGAATAACCCTTGTCCATGCGTTAATATACATTTCAGTTACAGAATTACAGTCTGCATCAGAGCATATAGAAATATATAAGCCTTCATCAGCTCTTTCGACATAACATAAAATTTCTCCAATCTGATATCTTTTATCTTTGTTCTGACATTACTATAAAATGTCAACCTAAAATTAATTTAAAAAATATTCACTAATCATCAATAAAATGGTAAAATATTAAAATATGTTTAGATAATGGAGGCAGATTATTATGGATTCAACATTAAGAAGAACATGGGCTGAAATAGATATGGATGCACTTGCACATAATTATGAAACATTACGGAAAAGAATTGGAGAAAATGTTAAGTTTTTAGGCGTTGTAAAAGCGGATGCTTACGGACATGGTTCTGTACAGGTAAGCAGACTTTTACAGGAGTCCGGAGCAGATTATCTTGCAGTAAGCAGTATAGATGAAGCTGTAGAATTAAGACACAATGGTATTACAATGCCGGTTCTTATACTTGGACATACACCTAAGGAAGAAGTATCTGAGCTTATTAAGAATAATATAACACAGGCTGTAACATGCAGGGCTAAGGCACTTGAATACAGTGAGGAAGCTGTTAAATGTGGTGGTACATTAAAGATTCATATTAAAGTTGATACAGGAATGTCAAGACTTGGATATCTGTGTGACGGAGATTATTTTGAAAGTGGTGTTGAAGGAATATGTGAAGGTTGTACTCTTCCAGGTCTTGATGCTGAGGGAATATTCACACATTTTGCAGTATCTGATGAATTTGGAGAAGAATATGAAAGCTATACTAAGCATCAGTTTGAATTGTTTACCAGTGTTATTGATGAAGTTGAGAAAAAACTTGGAAAGAAATTCAAGATAAGACACTGTGCCAATACAGGTGCTGTTGCAAGATATCCTGAAACATGGCTTGACATGGTAAGACCAGGACTTCTGCTCTATGGATATGGAGATTTTGCACAGGAGCTTGGACTTAAGCCTGTTATGTCACTTAAGACAACAGTAAGCACAATCAAGACTTACCCTGCCGGAACAGCAATAAGCTATGGAGGAATATACAAGACTGACAGAAAGACAAGAATGGGAGTTGTTCCTTATGGATATGCTGATGGATATTTCAGATGCCTTTCTAACAGATATGAGCTTATGACAGAAGAAGGTCCTGCTCCACAGAGAGGCAAGATATGTATGGATATGTGCATGATTGATCTTACAGATAAAATGAATGTTGACGTTGGTAGTGAAGTAGAGATATTTGGTAAGGCTAATCCTATTGAGCATATGGCACAGCTTGCAGGAACAATTCCTTATGAGCTTACATGTGCAGTAAGTAAGCGTGTCCCTAGAATGTACATAAAGGATGGCAAAGTTTATGAAAAAGAATTATTGTTAAGAGGATAAATGAATGAAGAAAATATTATGTGTATTAATGTCCTGTTTATTGTTTGTGATGGCAGGATGTAGCGGGCATAGTAAGAATTTGAAATTTGGCGCAGCAGATATAGGCGGAGTGTATTATTCATTTGCAAGCACGTTTACACAGCTGGCAGATAAAGAGATTGATGGATATACATTTGAAACAAAGACTACTGCTGGTTCGGTTGCTAATTTAAGGCTTATATCTGATGGGTATATAGACCTTGCTATTGTCCAGGCAGATCTGTTAAGTGATGCATATAATGCAACTGGTACATTTGCTGATAAAAAATACCAGAAGGGTTACAAAGCGGTTGCTTCCCTTTATACAGAATGCTGCCAGATTGTTGTAAGGAAAGATTCTGGAATCACAGGTATTGATGACCTGATTAATAAAACTGTAAGTGTCGGTGCATCAGAGTCAGGATCCGAAAAGAATGCAGAGCAGATATTAAAGATGAGTGGAATTACTGATGAGCTTATTAATAAGGTCAATATGGATTATACAGAAGCGGCTGAAAAACTTAAAGCCGGAGAAATTGATGCATTTTTCTGTACAGCAGGAACAAGAACAGAAGTTATTGGACAGTTGTCTAAGGAATGTGACATATGTCTTATAAGTCTTGATGATAAATGTATAGACAAGATGTTATCAGCATATTCACTCTGTGAAAAATATATTATCCCGGCAGGAACTTATAATGGTCAGGATTCTGATGTGACAACTATTGGTGTTAAGTCAGTTCTGATTGCAAAGCAGTCACTCTCAGACGATGTTATTAAGAATGTGACTAAGACAATATATGAGCATGCTGATGATTTTAAGTATGCTACATCTCTTGATATTTCATTTGATATAAATACGGCGGCTGATGGAGTAGATATTCCGTTCCATTCAGGTGCGGCAGCGTATTATGCAGAGCATGGCATCAATGTTTTGACAGAATAATTAATTCTGTATATCAGGTTAATGCTATAAAGAATGGAGAAATTTAATGAAGGTTCAGTTAGATATGTATCAGACGCTGGCTATTGCGGTACTTGTACTGCTTCTAGGCAGCTATTTACGAAAGAAAATTAAATTCCTTGAAAGGTTCTGTATACCGGCACCTGTTGTAGGAGGACTGTTGTTTGCTATATTTACATGTATATGTTATGTTACTCATATACTAGAGTTTTCGTTTGATGACACACTTAAAGAAGTATGCATGGTATTCTTTTTTACATCCGTAGGATTTCAGGCTAATCTTAAAGTACTTAAAAAGGGCGGAAAGTCTATGGTGATATTTTTAGGATTAGTTATAGTACTTATATTTATACAGAATGGTGTTGCAGTAGGTTTATCTAAGGTTATTGGGCTTGATTCACTTATAGGAATGTGTACAGGCTCAATACCTATGGTTGGCGGACATGGTACTGCGGGTGCATTTGGACCGGTACTTGAAGATTTTAATGTTAAGGGTGCAACGACAATATGTACTGCTGCAGCTACATTTGGTCTTATATTTGGAAGTCTTGTAGGAGGACCATTAGGCAAGAGACTTATTGAGAAGAAAAACCTTTTAGATACAGCAATTCCAGAGGATGACAGTCTTCTTATTGAAGACGAAAAGAAGCATGAAAGACATTCCAGAATGTATGCATCAGCCGTATTCCAGCTAATTATTGCTATTGGTATAGGAACTATTTTTTCATGGGCTCTTACGAAGACAGGACTTACTTTTCCTATATACATCGGAGCTATGATTGCAGCTGCGCTTATGCGTAACATTGCAGAATATGCAGGAAATGGAAAGCTTGTTATTCATATGGGAGAAATTAATGACCTTGGAGGTATAAGTTTATCATTATTTCTTGGAATGGCTATGATTACACTTAAGTTATGGCAGCTTGCATCACTAGCTCTTCCACTTGTTATACTTCTTGGTGCACAGATAATTGTTATTGTTTTATTTACATATTTTATTGTATTCAATATTATGGGAAAAGATTACGATGCAGCAGTTCTTGTTGCAGGTACATGTGGATTTGGAATGGGAGCAACGCCTAATGCCATGGCAAATATGCAGGCAGTATGTGACAAATATGTTCCATCAGTTAAGGCTTATCTGTTAATACCACTTATAGGAAGTCTTTTTGCAGATTTCCTGAATAGTCTGGTTATAACTTTTTTTATCAATATATTATAATTATAGAGGAGTTAAATATGTTTAATATATTCAAAAAGGTAAAAAATAAAGTGAATACATCTGAAAAGGATTATAGTCTGTCGTATGATAATCTTGCTATTCCTGAGATACACAAGAAAGATTCAGGAAGTGAAGAAGATGATGCGGATATATCTTCAAATATAGTTCCAGATGATAATACAGATAAGCCACATGTTACATATGACAGTCTGGCAGTTCCAGAAGTGCATTTTAGAAAGAATAAATAAAAATAATGGGATGATACCTTTAGTGATATCATCCCATTATTTTTTTTTAACCCTCAAGAACTTCTTCAATATTCTTAAGAATCTCTTCTTTATCAAATGGCTTGGTAATAAAACGTTTGGCACCAAGCTTAAGAGCCTCAATTACTTTGTGCTGCTGTCCTGCAGCAGTTATCATAATTACTTTGGCATTAGAGTCATAAGCTTTAATTTCTTTAAGAGCTTCTGTTCCGTCCATGTTAGGCATTGTAATATCAAGTGTAATTATATCAGGGTAATATGTCTTATAAGCAAGTACACCCTCTAATCCGTCAGTTGCTTCAGCTAATACAGCGTAACCGGCCTCTTCAAGAATATCACGCAGAATCTTTCTTGACATTCCTGAATCATCAACGATAACTACTGTTCCTTTGCTGTCTAATGTCACTTCTCCACCTGCTTTTGCCATAATCTTTCTTACAACAGGCATATCTCCAGCTTTGGTTTCATCAGAGGCAGATATGAAAAGCAGAACTTCACTGTCATGGATATGAATAGGAAGTACATAAGCATCTCCTTTGGCAAACTGATTTTCATAAGCAAACTGTGGAGTAATCTCTAACATGCTGCCCTTCTTAGAAATTGCTGTTGCAAACAATCCGCTTATACAATTAGTAAATTCACCTATAGCATCGTATACTTCTATTCCAAGATTAGATATATTACTATGAGAGAATCCATTAGCTATATCAACTATAGCTGTCTGTTCACCAACACTTGCAAAACCAACAATAATATCAAGGTCACCTTCTAATTTCTGACCTGCAAGACATCTGTATTCAAGCTGTGAAATATGCTTAATTCTGTCTATATAGAAATCAGATGTTACAAATCTTTCAATATTAGCAAGTGCAAGCCTGCATATATCAGTTACATATGACTTTGATGAAAAGGCAAATATTGGAACAATCTGTTCTAAATCATCATTCTTAAGACCATCCATATCCTCATCAGTAAAACCATGCTCCTTCTGGAATTCCTTAAGAAGCTCGTCAACCTTCGATACCGATATATCTGCTGCTTCTGAAAGAACAGAAAGGAATATTGCATAAGCACTTCCCTGCTTTTTAAGAAGAACATCTAACTGTTCTTCAGTCATATAACCCTCTCCAACAGCGATTTCACCAAATCTTGCATCCTTTGTTGTCTGTAAATGATTAATTTCATTCGCCTGTTTGTCAGTAATAATACCATCAGCTACAGCAATTACACCAAGCTTTGCTCTTGATTCAGCAAGTCTTTCCATTATAGATTTGTACTTATCCCTGTCTATAATCTCTTTTTCGATAAGAAATTTACCAAATAATTGACAAAACATTACATATCCTCCTAAACATTCACGATTTATTAATTAAATATATTTTATCAGCATTAGTTGGATATGTAAAGAATGTGTCAATGCAAATTATTGTAAAGCCTTGAATGCTTCATCAAGATCTTCAATAATATCATCAATATTCTCTGTACCAATTGAAAGTCTGATTGTGTTAGGCTTGATTCCCTGATCAAGAAGCTCAGCTTCGTTGCACTCTGAATGAGTTGTGCTTGCAGGGTGTATTGCTAATGACTTAACATCGGCAACATTAGCAAGAAGTGAGAATAACTCAAGGTTATCAATGAACTTCTGAGCCTCAGCAGCACCACCCTTGATTTCAAATGTGAAGATTGAACCGCCACCATTAGGGAAGTACTTCTTATAAAGAGCCTGCTGTTCTTCGTTAGTAGAAATTGAAGGATGGTTTACCTTCTCAACTAATGGCTGATCCTTTAAGTACTGAACAACCTTTAATGCGTTCTCTACATGTCTCTCAACTCTGAGTGACAATGTTTCAAGTCCCTGAAGGAAGATGAATGAATGAACTGGAGAAATTGTAGCTCCTGTATCACGAAGAAGGATAGCTCTGATATATGTAACGAATGCAGCAGGTGCTGTATCCTTTGCAAAGCTAACACCGTGGTATGATACATTTGGTTCAACAAGCCATGGGAACTTATCAGCAGCCCCTACCCAGTCAAATTTACCACTATCAACGATTACACCGCCAAGTGTTGTACCGTGTCCACCGATGAACTTAGTAGCTGAATGGATAACGATATCTGCACCGTATTCGATAGGTCTTACAAGGTAAGGTGTTGCAAATGTGTTATCAACAACAAGTGGGATGTTGTGTGCATGTGCAATCTTAGCAATTCTTTCAATATCAACAACTTCTGAATTAGGATTTCCAAGTGTTTCAATCTGAACAGCCTTAGTATTAGGCTTGATTGCTGCTTCAATAGCATCATAATCAAAAGGATCTACGAATGTAGCTTCAATTCCGTAATCTGGAAGTGTATGTGCAAGAAGGTTATATGTTCCGCCGTAGATATTCTTAGCTGCTACGATGTGATCTCCTGCATGAGCAAGTGCCTGGAAAGCATAAGCTAAAGCTGCTGCACCAGAACCAACAGCAAGTGCTGCTACACCACCTTCAAGTGCTGCGATTCTTTTTTCAAATACATCCTCTGTTGGATTAGTAAGACGTCCGTAGATGTTACCTGCATCCTTAAGACCAAATCTGTCAGCAGCATGCTGGCTGTTATGGAATACATATGATGATGTAAGGTAAATAGGTACTGCTCTAGCATCTGTTACCGGATCAGGCTGTTCCTGTCCTACATGAAGCTGTAATGTTTCAAACTTTAAATTTCTTTCAGAGTAAGATTTCTTTGCCATAATTAATTACCATCCTTTTTAATTTATTTCAAAAATGTATTGCTTTCTTGATGTTGATGATAATATAAACCCTTATCCCTACTATGTCAATAGGTTTGTATGATTTTTTTGGAAATATTTTAAGATTATATTGTTTTTGTCGTTGAATTGGGGAGTCTGAAGGATATTCATTACAGATGATTCATGATATAGCATTATGCTATACAACATGATACCTATACATAGTCGTATATTTAATGTCTTATAGGTCAAAAATTCTGATGCCTATATAGATAGTTATTGCGTAAGCCTATATGTTGTAAATAAGCAGATTGTTTATAGGTATATTGGTATCATTAAAGACTTTTTATATAGTAAAATTGACAGAATATACCTATAAAACTTATAATATTTATGAATTTATAGGAAAACTCACTTTGTTTTAATGAAAATTGCTGGATATAAGACCATATTATATGGATTTACGGATATAATGTTTAGTTTTATCCACGCAGCCTCGCAACAGCAGCTTTTAATGCATCTATTGCATAGTCAGCATCTTCCCTGGTTAAATCCTTATCTATGCTTAATCTTAAAGCACCTTTAGCTTCATCGCTGCTTCGTCCGATAGCAAGAAGCACATGTGAAGGGTCGATTGAGCCTGCAGCACATGCTGAACCGCTGGATGCACATATACCGTTCATATCAAGCATGATAAGTAAAGAATCACCCGAAACATCTTTAAAGCAGAAATGCATATTAGACGGAAGACGCTTCAGGCTGCCAATCTCCGGTCCATCAAAAGTAACGTCAGGAATCTCACCAAGAATCCTGTCAACAATATAATTACACATATTAATAATTGTATGTGTATCTTTATCAAGTGTATCTAAGGCAAGCTTTACAGCCTTTCCCATGCCGACAATGCCTGGAACATTGCTTGTTCCAGCGCGTCTTGCACGCTCTTGTGCCCCGCCATGGATGAAAGGCTCTAACTTAGCGGTATTCTTCATGTACATGAAACCGACGCCTTTAGGACCGTGGAACTTGTGTGCGCTTGCACTTAACAGGTCAATATTCATCTCTGTGACATTAATTGGGACATGACACATAGCCTGAACTGCATCAGTGTGAAAAAGAATGCCATGCTTATGTGCAATCTCACCTATTTCACAGACAGGTTCAATTGTTCCGATTTCATTGTTGGCAAACATAACACTTATAAGAATTGTTTTGTCAGTGATGGCATTCTTGACATCTTCTAATGAAACAAAGCCCTCGCTGTCAACATCAAGGTAAGTTATCTCGAATCCATTCTTTTCAAGATATGCACATGTATTAAGAATTGCATGATGCTCTATCTTAGTTGTTATTATGTGGTTGCCTTTATCTCTAAGTCCGAATGCAGCAGACTTTAAAGCCCAGTTATCAGACTCGCTTCCACCGCCTGTAAAATATATTTCATTGCTTTTAGCAGCGCCAATACTGTCAGCTATAATTTCCCTTGCATCTTCAATAGCCATCTTGCTTTTCTGGGCAAAATTATATACAGAAGAAGGATTGCCATAATATTCAGTAAAGAATGGAAGCATTGCAGACACAACCTCTGGTGCGGTTGATGTAGTTGCTGCGTTATCCATATATATAAGTTTTTCCATAATATTGTCCTTATTAATTAAAAAATAATTAAATAATAGTTCCACCGCCAAGTACATTGTCCCCGTCATATAATACAAGCGCCTGACCTGGTGTTACGGCACGAACAGGCTCGTCAAATGTACATTCAAGAGTATTCTCATCAAACATTCTTATAGTACACATAGCACCCTCATGGCTGTAACGGATTTTACCTTTGGCACGCATTTCACCTTCAAGTGAAGGTATCGACATGAAATTAAGGTTGTTGGCATAAAGCTTAGGTGAGAACACATCTGAATTATCACCGATTACAACCTCGTTGGTTTCAGGGCGTATAGCAACAACAAATGCCGGCTTTCCAAGAGCAAGTCCAAGACCTTTTCTCTGACCAACTGTGTAGTGTATGATACCCTGATGTCTTCCGATTACATTGCCATTAACGTCAATGAAATTACCGGGAACAGAAGTATAGCCTGTTTCACGTTTTATAAAGCCTGCATAGTCATTATCAGGAATAAAGCATATTTCCATACTGTCAGGCTTCTTGGCAACAGTAATACCAATCTTAGATGCAATTTCACGGACCTGATCCTTAGTATAATCACCAATAGGAAGAAGTGTGTGTGATAACTGTTCCTGTGTAAGATTATAAAGTGCGTAAGTCTGGTCTTTCCTGGCAGTTACTGAATTGCATATAGTGTATCTGCCATTAGGAAGCTGGTGGATTCTTGCATAGTGTCCTGTTGCAATGTAATCTGCTCCTATTTCAAGACTTCTCTTAAGAAGAGATTCCCACTTTACATAACGGTTGCAGGCGATACATGGATTAGGTGTACGGCCTTTTTTATATTCGTCAACAAAATAGTCGATTACATTACATTTGAACTCATTCTTAAAATTCATTACATAATATGGGATGTCAAGCTGACCTGCAACACGTCTTGCATCATCAACAGCACTGATACCGCAGCAGCCGTTCTCAGCGGCTTCTGTTGCATCGTCCTGCCATATCTGCATAGTCACACCTATTACATCATAGCCCTGTTCCTTTAATAGATAAGCGGCAACAGAGGAATCAACGCCCCCTGACATACCGACAACAACTTTTTTCTTCATTACTAATCCTCAATCATTTCTTATATCTCTTATTTCGTCTGCAAGTGCGCAGATTTCGTTCCAATGCTTCTTAGAATCCTCATCATATACAGCACATATCTTAAATCCACCCTGTCTTGCAGATTCAATGCCGTGAAGAACATCTTCATATACCCATGTATCTTCCGGTTTAAAATGCATTTTTTCAGCGATAAGCTTGTAGCTTTCCGGATTCTTTTTATTATACGGAATGTCATATACTGTAAAAATGTTGTTAAAACAGTCTGCTATTCCAAGACGGTTAAGTGCAGCGTCAACACAGCCTCTGTCAGAGCTTGTAAATATGCACATGTCAGATCCAGCTTCATGCTCACGTCTGATTAATTCAAGCATTCCGTCTTTAGCCGGAATATCTGTGCTGTAGTGTCTTGTCATAATATCCACGGCGGTCTGTCGCATAGTTGCTGCATCGGTGCTTATGCCTAATTCATCACGGAAATAAGCAGAACATTCATCAAGGTCCATTACATAAGTACGCTCGTCAAAGTCGTCAGGTAACTTATCAACATACTGCATGGCGTATTCCTTGGAAACATTTCTCCAGTAAGGCATAGAATCAAGAATAGTTCCGTCCATGTCAAATATGAAATCCCTGTGATAATTAAATACACGGCCAGTCTTTAAGTAAAGCTCTTTCGTAGCAAGTCCAGGATCATCAGCGGCAAATATAGCTGAAACAACAGCAATCCCGTCAACACCAGTGCCTGCAAGCTCACCGCAGTTGTCGTAATCAATACCGCCGATTGCAACGACAGGGATATTAACTGAACCTGCAACCTCAATCAGTCGCTCACGAGGCATGTATACAGCATCCTTTTTGGTACTTGAGCCAAATACAGCACCGGTTCCGATATAATCTGCACCAAGTTTTTCGGCTTCTTTCGCTTGTTCTACTGTCTTGGCGGTCATGCCGATAATCTTATTATCTCCAAGAATACTTCTTGCAGTCATATAGTCAGTGTCACTCTGTCCGATATGTACTCCGTCAGCGTCAGCTTCAAGTGCCGCCTGCACATCATCATCAATAACGAATGGTACTCCATATTTTCGTGCAATTGGCTTAATTGCTTTTGCTTTTGCAACAATTTCATCATGCGATGCATTTTTTTCTCTTAATTGTAAAAATGTTGCTCCATTTTTTAATACATTTTCAACAACATCAATGAGACTGGCTCCGTTAAGCCAGCTTGTATCTGTGATTGCGTATAGACGCAGTTGTTCTTTTCTAATCATAATTAATTCTCCTGAATCAAATTCAATATGTATAATAACACATCTGCCTGTACCTTTGGCATACATTTTTTGACACATTTTAAAAATTTCTATAAAATATCTTGAAAAATGTTTAGAAGATGAGAAAAGAAAAATCCATGCACAAAGCAATTATAACTTTGTGCATGGATTTTAATTTATACTTTTAATATATGCCCTGTAATTCTTAACAAGCAATGGCACTTCCGCAATAAGCATGCCAATCCAGCCTGCAAGATAAGAGAAAGGAAGTGCTTCTATTCCCATGCCTAACGCAAATACAAGTGGAATTGCGGCAAGCACGCGGACACCCATATTGATAAAGCTTGAAAGCAGGGTAATCTTTAAGTCACCGATTCCTCTGAAATATCCCTGAATACCATTAGTCAATGCAGGCAATATGTACATTACAGAAATAAGCTTAAGGTAGATTACACCGTGTCTTATAACCTCCGTATCAGAAGTGAACAGCTTCATAAGTGGTCCGGCAAATACGAAACATACAAAGAATATGAAGATTCCATATATTATCTCAAGAATAATACCGGCTTTAAAGCCTTTGATTACTCTGTCGTCTCTTCCGGCACCTTTGTTCTGTGCCATCATAGCTGTCATTCCGTGTGCAATATTCTGCTCGGGTGTATATGCATAGTCATCAATTCTGTTTACTACTGCAAATGCGGCTGAAACCGAAACACCCATTGTGTTAATAATAGCCTGTATACCAATCTTACCAAGCTGTACAGTAGCCTGCTGCATAGCAGATGCCCAGCCGTAGCTTATAGTTTTCTTAAGCAGTGAGTGGTCAAATACAAGCCACTTCTTGCCAAGACACAGAATCGGTACTTTGAATTTAATATATATCATGCAGAATACACAGCAGAGAGCCTCGCTCACTACAGTTGCAACTGCACATCCATTGCTGCCGGATTTCAGGACAACAACAAAGAAAAGGTCACCAAATACATTTAAAACTGCACTTATGATAAGGAAATACAGTGGTGTTGCACTATCTCCCAATGCCCTTAAAGTGCTTGAGAAAAAGTTATAAAGGAATGTGAAGATGAGTCCTAACATGATTATTCTTAAGTACTGGGTTGTAAGTGTCATAATTGATCTGTCAACCTGAACAAGCATAAGAATAGGTCTTGTAAATACTATTGCAATCAGTGTAAGTGCAAGTGAGAATATCATACCTGATATCATAGTTGTACTTATCTGGCGGGAAAGTGTGTCCATTTTCTTACCGCCGAAATAATTACCCATAAGAATACTTGCACCCATACATAATCCGTTAAGGAAAAGAATAATGAGTGTAGTTATTGGATTGCATATTCCAACAGCAGCCAGTGCTTCTTTTCCAACAAATCTTCCGACAATAATAGAGTCAACCGCATTATAAGTAAGCTGAAATATATTTCCTAGTATAAGTGGAATTGTGAATTTAATTAACATAGGCATAATTCTGCCCTGAGTTAAATCTTTTGCCATAATTGATGAAACCTCTTGTGTGAATTTCGTAAATGATACTGTCCTAAGTGCATGATTTTAATGCTTATTTTTAAATATGTCAAGAAATATGTTATTTACAATTACAAGCCGCAAATTAAGATAAAAAATTAATAACCTGTAATAACAGTACTTAGTCTGCACTTACGTTCATAATCAAGAGATGTCTCTTGTCTATGACCAGGGTATATTTTATAATCGCCAATTAAAGTGTTCATCATTTTTTCTATTGATGAAATAAGTAATTTCTCATTTCCGCCAGGTAAAGAAGTTTTACCATGTTTTTCAAACATAATGGTGTCACCAGAGAAAATATTATCATTAACAATGATTGCCATTGAACCATCTGTATGTCCTGGCATACTTAAGAAAGAAAATGATAACTCATCAAGATTAATTATATCGTCTTCACAAATTAATATATCGGCTTTTACAGCTTTATAAGGTATTTTAACATAAGGTCTTTCATTAATGAGTTTTTCGTCTTCAAGTCGTCCGGCATCAATTTTAGATATAATAACAGGTACATTAAAATATTCTTTCACTTCTTTTAATGCTAAAATATGATCTGTATGACCATGTGTTATAAAAATGTATTTAAGACACAATCCATTTTCTTCAATTGTTTTAATAATTTCAGCAGCATTATCTGCTGGGTCAATCAGAATTGCATTTTTCTTATACGAAGAAACAATATATACATTTGTGCTGCATGCACCCAATACTAGTTTTGTAATATTCATAATTCTTTACACCTCCCATTTTTATTAGAATATATCTATACATATTCTAATTATATCAATTCTGTGTATATATAAATACTAAAAAAATACATGATGATATTTAAATCACATATTTTTATTTAAGAATTCCATGCTAAAACTTTGAATATCAAAATACCCTTGACAATTATTTAATTAAATGATAACATTCAACAAGAAACTTTGAATATCAAAATATATCAAAATCTTTAAAGGAGAATGATTATGTTAAGAATTATTGCTGACAGCACATGTGATATATCTAAAGAAGATGCAAGAAAAATGGGGATTCAGATTGTTCCTATATCTGTAAGGTTTGGGAATGAAGAATTCTTAGATGGAGTTGAGATAACACATGAGGAATTTTATACAAGACTTGCTGAATGTGATGAATTACCTAAGACTTCACAGCCAAGCCCTGATACATTCATGAAAGTATTTAATGAAGCTGTTGCTGCCGGGGATGATGTACTTGGAATATTCATATCTTCTGATTTATCAGGAACATATCAGAGTGCCTGCCTTGCTGCTTTAGATGTTGAAGAAGAAACAGGAAAGAAACTATACATGGTAGATTCAAGAAGTGCATCAATTGGGACAGCTCTTCTAATCAGAGAAGCCGTCAAGTTAAGAGATGCCGGTGTAAATGTATATGATATCGCTGCTGCATGTACAGAGATGTCAAAATATATCAAGCTTACAGCTGTTGTCGGCTCGCTTAAATATCTTAAAATGGGAGGCAGACTTTCAGGAGCGGCTGCATTTGCAGGAACAATGCTTCATATAACACCGGTTGTAAGTATTGAAGATGGAAAAGTTGTTGTGATTGGAAAAACAAGAGGAAAAAAAGCAGCTGAAAAACTTATGCATGATAAGCTCACAGAAGACGGATTAAGTCTTACAAGAGATTTCATGTTTGGTCATATCAACTGCTCTGAATCCTTAGAAACATTTATTAATAAGAGTCTTACTTATATATCTGATGTTAATGGAAATGTTTGTGTAAGCTCTATTGGCTGTTCTGTTGGAACTCATGTAGGTCCAGGAACATATGGAATTGCTTATGTAGAAGCCGCTGAATCAGGAATGAATCGTGAAAGCATCGTAAAGACGGCCTGATTCTTATAGCGTCGCTGTTCTGATGGAACGAATCTGTCAGAATTAACAAGCTCATCAAATTCCTTATACGGAACATACATGTAGTCCATGGTTTCTCCTTCCTGAAGGGTAACATGGACTTCTTTTTCTATTAAATTAAGGTAACTGTGATATATGGCATGTTTAGGCTTATCCACATAGCTGTAGAGTACAATGAGGTCTTCAGTAGAAATCTTAATGCCAGTCTCTTCATATAACTCACGAACCGCACCTTCAGCCGCTGTTTCACCTTTAAGTATAGAACCACCTGTAACTTCCCACTTAAGAGGGTATGTTTTATTTCGTGAACGTTCTGTCGTAAGAAGCTTACCATCCTTAGTCATAGTATAGACATTGACAATGACATGATATACCCCATCAGGTAAAGATTTTGCCTGGCTTCTTTTTAAATCGAAACCTAACAGCTTTTCATTCTCATCATAGGCATCCCATAATTCCTCGTCAACTATTTCAACAAAACTGTCGTAATACTGCTCTTCGAAATATATCATTTCTTCAATCTGCTGGATTGTGTAAGATATATTTTCAGGTGCAATTATCCAGACAGTTTCAGGATCATCACGGCGTCTTGCTACAGCAATAAGCTCTCCGATATATTCATCAACGGCAACATCTACACCTAACAGATAAACTCTCTGTTTATCAAGCTCAGAAAATCCGGCTGTTCTTTCGACATCTACATAGCCACAATTAATAGGATAGACCACCGAGGGGTTATCTTCATCAGTGCTTCCTAAAGGGTGGTCGATTTTCACGGTTACAGTTTCTTCTCTCATTATATCTCCTTGTTAAATGTTTATTAACTTGATATTTGTTATTTCGTGTGTGAGTCATTATTGTAGTTATTTTGTCTGTGTCTGGCATATGTGTTTGAACGATTCGTTAGAATTGCGTTAATTTATCAGGTGTTATTTTCGGCTCATACGTTTGTGTACATTCGCCAGATGAACACTTTCACCTAGATGTACGTCTGAGGCACACTCTCTCATGAGTGTTTCGCTTAGTGGGAGTAAATGCCGCTATCTACAAAGTTTATTACGGTGCGGTAAATCAAACGCGCTTCGCTTGAACGTGCTTTCCCGCACCGCCCTTATGTATATAGCGGCATTAACTCCCACACAGCTCACAATAAATCGAGAGTGTGTCTCAGATGAACAACTACGGCGAAAGTGTACAGCTGTCGAATGAACATAAACAATCGAAAGAGCCGAAAATAATACCGATAAATTAGCAATTCTTAACGTATTCAAACATATATGTCAGACACAGACAAAACAATTAAAAACTGAATCTCACACACGAAATAACAAATATGAATATACACCAATTAGAACAAAGGTGCAACCAGTCTTAATATACATTGTCCGATTCTCAAGATTCTCGGCTTATTGATGTACTTGTCGGTTACTTCCTCACTTCTTCTGAAAATGTTGTAGAAATCATTAAGTATGTCGGCAGCAGTTTCCCTGCCATATACATACGCGGCATTTTCAAAGTGAAGGTAAAGACTTCTGAAGTCCATGTTGATTGTGCCTACAACAGATACTTCTCCATCGCTTACCCACTGTTTTGCATGAATGAAGCCCGGTGTGTATTCGTATATTCTTACGCCGTATCTTACGAGATCTGCATAATATGATCTTGTGAGGCTGTAAGTAAGCTTCTTATCAGGAATACCAGGTGTTACAATTCTAACATCAACACCTCTCATTGCTGCCATTGCAAGCTCTCTGGACATCTCTTCTGTAATAAGCAGATATGGTGTTGTAATGTAAAGATAATGCTTGGCACTCTTAATAATATTAAGATAAACATTTTCAGCAACCCTGTTGTTATTAAGTGGACTGTCAGCGTAAGGAACAACATACTGATTATTATTAACAGCCTTGTAGCCATAGTCAGAGGCTTTAATATATTTGACATAATCATCCTGAGGCTCATCTGTTTTCTTAATAGAGTTCCACATAGAAAGAAACAGCATTGTAAGAGTCCTAACGGCATCGCCGGTCAGCTTAAGGCCAGTATCTTTCCACTCACCATATGGGTGTGTTATGTTAAAGTACTCGTCAGCAAGATTATAACCTCCAGTGAATCCGACCTTACCGTCAATTACGGTAATTTTTCTGTGATCACGGTTATTCATGAACATGTTAAATGCAAGCTTGATTGGATTAAATACACGGCAGTCAATGCCATTTGCACGCATTTCCTTGATGAAATCCTTGTTAAGGAAGAAGATACTTCCTACATCATCATAGAATAAACGGACTTCAACGCCTGCAGCAGCCTTTTTTATAAGAACGTCCTTAATTCTGTCAAAGCTGGAAGCCTCTTCAATAGCGTGATATTCCATAAATATGAACTTCTCAGCTTTTTCAAGTTCTGTAAGCTGTGCTTCAAGGCCTTCCTCACCTATAGAATAAAATTCAATATCTGTATTCTTATATACAGGATATCCTTCATGATCACTAAGATAATGGAACTGGTTATATATATAGATATCCTTATCTTTAACCTCTTTAAGAATGTTTTCATCCTGAGAAAGAGATTTTTTATAGGATTCTTCTATTGAATTGAACCTTTTCTTTACCGCCCTTGTAACAATGGAACGTCCAAAAAGCAGATAAATAAGTATACCAAGTATAGGAAATGCAAGAATTACAATTATCCATGGCATTTTCATGGCTGAATTTGTAGATGTTCCGTATATCTTAAGCACAAGAATAATTGCAATAAATGTGCTTAATAATGAAATCCATGCGTAGCCCCTGTAAAAATATAATAAAAGATAAGCCAGCCATGCAACCTGGATAAGTACAAATATACCTGTAGCCAGAAGCCGTCCAAAACTGTTTTTTACGGCTGTTTTCTTTTCGGTTCTCATATGCTTGCGATTATCCATAATTTTTCTTATCTCCTTGTCCTATTAATCAGATTGCCTTTCCAGCAAACTGTGTCATATACAGCTCATAATATCTGCCTTTAGCAGCAAGTAAAGACTCATGATTACCTGTCTCGACAACTCTTCCATTATCCATAACAACTATGACGTCAGCGTCCTGAATAGTTGACAGTCGGTGTGCAATAATAAGGCTTGTTCTGTTCTTCATAAGATTAGTCATTGCATCCTGAATCTTTTTTTCTGTTCGTGTATCAACACTTGAGGTTGCTTCATCGAGTATAAGAATCTTAGGACTGGCAACAAATGCTCTTGCAATTGATAGTAACTGGCGTTGTCCCTGTGACAGATTCTGTCCATCTTTGGCAAGCATGGAATCATATCCGTCAGGAAGATGCATAATCATATTATGGCAGTTAGCCTTCTTTGCAGCAGCAATGATTTCAGTATCCGTTGCATCCTGTCTTGAATATAGAAGATTATTCTTTACAGTGTCGGCAAAAAGAACAGTATCCTGTAAAACAATTGCAGTATTCTTCCTAAGATTCTCACAGTCGATATCTTTAATATTAACACCATCAATGGTTATACTGCCGTTGTCAATATCGTAGAATCTCATAAGAAGATTGACAACAGTAGTCTTGCCGCTTCCGGTGCTTCCTACAAGTGCAACCTTCTGTCCTGCTTTAACCTTAAGGTTGAAATCATGTAATACTTGTTTCCCCGGAATATAAGAGAAATCAACATGGTTAAATTCAATGTTGCCGGTAGAATTATCCATTGTAAATTCACCTGATTTGTCCTCGGAAGGTTCATCAAGAACAGCAAATACTCGCTCAGCACCGGCTATTGCAGTCTGAATCTGACCCCATATATTGGCAAGCTCGTCAATAGGTCTGCCAAACTGCTTGGCATATACGATAAATGCTGATATTACACCGATAGATACATATCCTTTAATTGCAAAATATCCTCCGGCTGCGGCAATAATGACAAAGCCGATATTGTTAATGACATTCATAACAGGTCCCATAGAACCACCAAGAATCTCAGCTTTAATACCAACCTTAGTCAGTTCGTCGGAAGTTTTATCAAAATCACTGCATACATTTTCCTGTCTGTCAAATGCTGTAACAGTCTTGATACCAGTGACCATCTCCTCAACAGTTCCATTAAGCTGGCCTAAAAGAACCTGTCGTCTGGAATAGAATTTTCTCATAGCTTTAGACAAATTCTTAGTTGCAAATATAGTAAGAATTACTGTTGTGCAGGAACATAATGCAAGCTGTGGGGATAAAGCAACCATCATAATGACAGTTCCAATAATAGTGAGAACACCTGAGAATAACGAACTCATGGACTGTGATACAGTGTTGGAGATATTCTCAACATCATTAGTCATCCGGCTCATAATGTCGCCATGTGAATGCTGGTCAAGATACTTGACAGACATGCCGACAATCTTATCAAAAAGATCCTGTCTCATATGCTTTACAATTCTCTGGCTTAATATGGCACTTAGTCTTGTCTGTATAAATGTACATATACTGTATATTATGTATACCACCAACATGAAGATAAGTATATGGTTTAAATTATTAAATTTTCTTAAAGAAATATAATCAATTGCCTGACTCTGAAGCTTTGGAGCATAGACAGAGCATACAACCATTATAACTACGGCAATAAAAAGAGCAGTAATTACAGGAATTTATTTAGCAAAATACTGCATAAGACGCATAAATGTTTCTTTACTGTTGACAGGCTTTTCAACAACGGCACCTCTGTTTCTGGGTCCTCCCTTCATGCCGGGAATTTTCATATTAACTTGTGAAGTATTCTTATCCTCAGCCATAATATCTCTATCTCCTTGCTAGTTCTTATTCAACTGCGAATTATATATATCCTGATATATAGCACTGTTTTTCAGCAGCTCCTCATGAGTACCGACAGCACTTATATGTCCGTCATCAAGAATTACAATTCTGTCAGCATCTTTAACAGAGGCAATTCGCTGTGCAATAATAATCTTAGTAGTGTCCGGATATGCATTTTTAAGCATTGAATACAGATTAGCTTCTGTCTTTAAGTCAAGTGCACTTGTTGCATCATCAAATATAATAATCTCTGCCTGTTTAAGAATTGTACGGCTTATGGCAACTCTCTGCTTCTGACCGCCGGAAAGACTCGTTCCCTGTTGTGTTACAAGAGTGTCAAATCCATCTGCTGAAGTGCTGATAAATTCCATAGCCTGTGCGATAGAAGCTGCATTTGCAATGTCATTGTCAGTTGCGTTTTCACGGCCCCACTGGATGTTCTCTTTAATAGTGCTCTGGAATATTTCACTTTTCTGCAGAGCGACAGATATACGCTCACGCAGATTCTTAAGGTTATATTCCCTTACATCAATATCATCAACAAGCACGCTTCCTTTGCATACATCATAGAATCTTGGAATCAGGTTAATAAGACTTGTTTTACCGCAGCCGGTTTCACCAAGAATACCGATAGTTTCGCCGGGATTGATAACAAGATTAATATTATCAAGAATCTTCTTATCGCCAGTTAATGGATATGCAAATGTTACATTTTTAAATTCAATCTTACCCTTAACAGAAGGTTTTCCGTCAAATGAACCGTTTTTGATAGAAGGCTCGCAGGCAAGCACCTCATTAATTCGTCTGCCTGAAGCAATACCTCTTGAAGCAGTCTGGAACATATTAGTCATTCGCATAACCGCATTAAGTGACTGCGTGACATATGTAATTGCTGCCATGACATTACCTGGTGTTACAGAACCGTTGGCAACCTGAATACCACCGACCTTGATAACTGCAACTACAGACAGGTTGAGAATAATATTCATAATTGGCTGCATATATGAGAAAATCATCAGCACATTAAGCTGAGTATTTACAAGGTCGTCATTGGATTTTCCGAACCGCTCTTTTTCGTAATCTTCTTTAACATATGCTTTGACAACACGGAAACCTGATACATTTTCCTGCATTACATTATTAACATTGTCGAGCTTCTGCTGAAGCTTGGAAAAAAGTGGATTAGCTTTAGAAAGAAAATATATAACACATATGGTTACAAGCGGCAGGGCGCACGCGATTACTGCACCAAAGCTTAAGTTAAGGGATAACATGCATATTATGCCGCCAGCAAAAAGCATAAATGTCCTTATAAAACCACGCATGCTCATCTGTATGAAATTCTGAAGCTGTGTTATATCGTTGGTAATTCGCGTGATAAGCGAACCTGTAGAGAATTTGTCAGTCTGTTCGAATGAGAATGACATAATCTTTTTGAATGCATCTTTTCTTAGATCATTACCGAAATTCTGTGATGCAATATTAGAACACACACCACATAAGATGCCAGATAATCCGCCAAGAATTACGAATATTATCATCTTAAGTCCTTCGGTAAGTACAAGATTCAGATTACCAACACCGTTATTAGATAAACCTAAAACACCTTCATCCACGATGGTGCTCATTAAACGAGGCTGAACGAGGTCCGCAAGAACCTCGCCCACCATGAATAAAGGTGCAAGAATGGCAAAATGCCAGTATTTTTTAAGATATTTCAGCATATAAAACTCCCTGTCTTTAAATTAATTATTCAAAAACCTTCCTTATGCTGTCGTAATGAAGAAATTCTCCTCTGTCAGCGATAGCCTTGATTTCTTCTGATGTAGCAAATCTGAAACCGGCAGTCTCTTCTGTCTGTAAATGTATATCTGCTTCTGTAATATCCATGTTAAACTTATAGATATCAACAAAATAATTATCCTTTTCTTTAGGATTATCTCTTCTGTAAGAAAATTCAAAGCCGCCATCAGCCTGTGATACATCAACGCCGGTTTCTTCTAATACTTCACGGCAGACAGCCTGAAAAGATGTCTCTCCAGCCTGGCATGCACCGCCTGAGACTTCCCAGTGCCCCGGTGCCCATGCTTTAGTTAAGACTCTCTGTGTTATTAAAAATGTATTATCAGGTCTTTTGATTATGCCAAGAACAGTTAAGTGATAGTCACCATCCTTCATGTTCCAGTCATTACGTTTCATAGTACGGCCTGTAAGCTGTTTATTGACATCATAGATATCCCATATCTCGCCCATTATTAATCGTCTCCTGTTAAACTAATTATCTTTATGTTCTTTAAGATATTCAAGTACGCTGTGTACAGCAACATTTCCTTCACCAACAGCCTTGGCATACTGATAAGGTCTGCCTGTACAGTCACCTGCTGCATATACACCATCAATGTTAGTCTTCTGAGTTCTGTCAACAATAATATGTCCACCAGCCATATCAAGTCCTGATAATAATACACCCGGATTGATAGAATCCTTTAAGAAGAAAGCTCCACTTACAGGGATAGCTTCTCCCTTGAAAGTTACTGAAGCAACCTTCTTATCTCCGTCAACACTTGCAGGAAGTCCGTTAAAATGCGTTATGTTATCATATTGTAACGTGGTTTCCTTATAAGGTGTGAAAAGATATATATGATTAGCAAGTTCTGCTAAAAATGTTACTTCATCCTCGAATTTAGGTGATTCACATATAACAGCAATATCCTTATTCTTATATAATGCTCCATCACATGTAGCACAATAACTTACGCCACAACCTAAAAGCCTTGCTTCACCTTCAATCTCTCTTGTTGTTGTCATACCAACAGTCATTATGACAGCTTTGGCTTCATATATCTCATTATCAGCACCGGCTGCAAAATAACCGCCGCAGTCATATATGGAATTAACCTGTGACTCTGTTATAGTAATGCCACAGTCGTCAATCTGCTTTAAGAACACAGACTGCATTTCGCTTCCTGTAACAGCAGGAAGTCCAGGATAATTCATGATTTTCTCGGCTTTCTCTATCTTAGTGCTTAGTGCTCTTGAACCAAACCATATAAAGTTAAGATTTCTTGCTTTAGCAGTGAGTGCAGCAGATATTCCCGCAGGTCCGCTGCCGATTATCATAAGGTCATACATATTACATAGCCTCCTTATTATGTTGACTTATAAACTAGTATTAATTAAAGGAAACGGTTTATACGCTCTTTCATCTGCTCTTCGCCCATGATATGAACGATAGTCCATAAATCAGGTGTATTAGCTCTGCCGGTTACAGCAATTCTTACAACCTCTGCAACGTCTGATACATTACCCTTGAAGTTCTCCGGATTAGCCTTGTAAGCCTTCATATCAGAAGCATAGCCGTTCTTGTCAGCTATTTCCTTAAGCTTGTTAAACCACATGCTGTTATCATCATTATGGTCATAAGCTGCAAGGTAATCGTTAAGAATAACCTTAACCTCGTCATCAGCTAATCTGAATTCATCTCTTTCACCTGATTCGCCATCAAAGAAGAAACTGATAAGTTCAAATATCTGCTTAGCATACATGAAGTCTTTTCTTCTTCTCTTGGCACCAACACCCATGTAAAGTCTTAATATAGCAAGTAACTTCTCTTTGTCAGCAAACCATACCTTTTCCATCTCAGGTTCATTCTCTAATGCCCAGTTGTGAAGGAATTCGTATAAATCATCCTCTGATAACTTAGAAAGCTCATTCTTACAGATATTATGAAGCTTTTCCTTATCAAATAATGCACCTGAAACACTCATCTTATCTACTGAGAATGGAAATTCATTGATATCCTTGTCAGGGAACTTCTCATGCCATTCCTCAAAGTTAGAGTTAAGGAGTGTAAGAAGATAGACCTTCATTGTGTATGGATGATATCCGTCTTTTCTGTAGTAATCAAGTGAAAGCTCCGGATCTTTTCTCTTAGATAACTTTCTCTTTCCACCTGTTTCCTCATCAAACTTCATAAGATGTGCTGTATGTGCGTATTTTGGCATCTTAAAGCCTAATACATGGAATAATTCATAGTGGATTGGAACAGATGCAAGCCATTCACCGCCACGTACAACTGTAGTAGTTCTCATAAAGTGGTCATCAATTGCGTGTGCAAAATGATATGTTGGAATACCATCTTTCTTAAGAAGAACTACATCATGGATATTCTCTGGAAGCTTAATCTCTCCCTTAATGCTGTCTGTAAATGTGATTTCATTCTCAGGACTTCCCTGTGAACGAAGTCTTAATACATAAGGCTTTCCTGCCTTAAGATTTTCCTCGATAGTCTCTAAAGAAAGGTCACGGCATACAGCATATTTGCCATAATATCCAGTAAGAACCTTATCAGTCTCCTGCTGTAATCTTACAGCCTCAAGCTCTTCCTCTGTACAGAAGCAAGGGTAAGCAAGACCTTTAAGTACAAGTTCCTTTGCAAATGTATGATAGATATCAACTCTCTGTGTCTGATAATATGGTCCGTATGCATTAACCGGGTCAGAATCCGGGAAGCCTGCTCCTTCATCAAATTCAATATCAAAATATCTTAAAGAATTGATTACAAGGTCAACAGCACCTTCAACAGTTCTCTTGGCATCAGTATCTTCAATTCTTAAGTAGAATACACCACCATTCTTGTGTGCGATTCTCTCATCAGCTAAAGCACTGTAGAGATTGCCAAGATGGATAAAGCCTGTAGGGCTTGGACCTAATCTTGTTACTTCTGCCTTATTAGGAAGTTTTCTATATGGGTATTTCTCCTCATAATAATCAGGTGTCTTATCCACATCAGGGAATAAGAGCTCTGCTAATTTCTTACAATCCTGTTCGTTCATTATTAATCTCCTTATATTGCTAAATAAATCTCATAATATTTTACACATTTTGCAGACGCATTTCAACCTTGAAATTAACATATATTAAGTATATTGCGGAATGCGTATGCTACGCCGTCTTTATCGTGGTGGAGGGTTATGTGGTCGGCTATTTGTTTCAGGTGAGGGGCGGCGTTTTCCATTGCGATACCGGTTCCGGCGTATTCTATCATGTCTGTGTCGTTGTCTGCGTCACCGAAGGCGGCTACATTTTCACGGGACAGACCGAGGTATTCTGTTAAGAACTTAACACCTGATTTCTTGCCGGCGTCTTTATATGATATCTCAAGAAGCTGGCTGATAGAACTTGTCATGTACACTTCGTCAGTTGCATTGCGTATTCTGTCCATTATGTTTTTCTTTAATTCTTCGTTGCCGACTACTATATCTAAACTGTCCAGTTTATGACAGTGTTCAAGTATAAAGTCTTTAATATCATCTTTTAGGATTCTTGTTTTCTTAACATAGGCAAGTGAGTGTTCTGTAGCACCGTATTTTTCAGGGTGTCTGATATACTCTGTTGAAGCGAAGGCCTGTCCTTTTATAAATGCTTCATATGTAACTGTGTCATTGGCTGTAAGGTTAAGGATTGTCTTTACTGACGATGGAGTTAGAAGATATGATTTAAGACATTCCTTACCTGCAATTCTGTAAATTGCTGCGCCGTTACTGGTTATTGCATATTCAATTCCAGGAACTGATATGATATCCTCAGGCAGTGTGTCAAATGCACGTCCGCTTGCGATACATACATGCACTCCGTTGCATATGGCATCGATTAATGCCTGTCTGTTTACTTCTGACAGATGGCTTTCTGAATTAAGAGTTGTCCTGTCTAAATCAAGAGCCACAAGTTTAATATCTTTATTCATAATAATCACCTTGTAAATATGTTATTTTCTTTATGTATATATAGAATACATTTTTAAAACATTTTTTTCAAGGCAATATATATTTGTCAATAATTTGTCAATAATTACAATTTGTCCTAGATAATTAAATGAATTCATGTTAAAATATACATAATATTTTATGGACGGAGATTGGGGATATGATTATATCAGAAAATCATTTTGGAAAAGAAAATTGTGTTGCTTATTGCGATATCTTAATTAGAAGAAATTATGAAGTAATTAATGCGGATGAGCATTTTTATCATTTTGTGGAGAAGCTGGTTGGAATTAATTTTCTGGATATTGTGCATCCTGATCAGCTGAAGGATTTTAAGACAACATTTGAATCATTAAAACCAGGAGAGAATAGCAGAATTATAATTCTGTTAAGAAATGGAATTGGTGAATATTATTGGTCAGACATGTACATTTTTAATAATGGCAAGGTGCTTTCAGGTGAGAATATTCTTGAAATAAGATGTTTCTTTTTGTCAGCGGTTGAGAGCAGATATCTTATGGGTCTTG
>ERZ773178.1238-NODE-1238-length-27989-cov-6.383440_pt1 | contig 27989 bp, 50 predicted proteins | sample MGYA00580533_ERZ773178 | MGnify/ENA primary metagenome ERZ773178 (study PRJEB29015, sample SAMEA2737859) | human gut metagenome | biome: human gut; feature: human-associated habitat; material: faeces | place: China | collected 2012 ...
CGGCCGCAGGCTGTGCGGTAACTGCGACAAGATTACGTTCGATACCGCGGCTGCGGAGGCCATCTCGAACAGCTTTTATGAGGACGGCGTCAACGAGTTCAATGCAGACGGCGAAGCTGCTGAGTTGTACGTTGACAGCGAAGGCCGGTATTTCATGTCGGAGTATCACACGGACACGTCCAAGGACAGGCTGCGGACAGTCCAATCCAGCGTCGCCGCCGCATTCGTGGAGAAGTATGGCACCCAGATCGAAAAGGGGCCGAAAAAAGAATAAGCGCACGATGAAGCCACCCTCTCGGTTACGACCGGGAGGGTGATTTTTTATACCCAAATGCCCCGTACACCCGCTGCGCCACGTACGGCCACGCACACGACTGTCACGGCCCTCTGCATCCATTCACACCGCTGACGCTACGAGGCGGTATAGGCCCTGTACGGGCTGTTTACGGATATATTCTGAAACGTATATAGATAGAAAATTTCTTCATAAAAATTAACGAAAACATATTGACATAGGTAGGTATCGCAGTATAATAAAGTTACAAAATAACCAGATGGATAATCGGAGATAGCCAGAGCAACAGTTCAGGAAAGTCTCCGGTTCTCTTACAAAGAAAAGGAGACAGCGATATGGCAAGCCAGTATGACAGCATCAAAACCGCAGAGGAGCTTCTGAAGGAAGTAGCGGCACACGGTCTGAGCACCAAGCCTGAGGACATTTGCAGAGCGCAAGACATTTTCGGTCGCAGCGAAGTGAAAGAGCTTATTCGGCTCGCCAATGACAACGGCCGCCTGAATGGGTTCGACGGCGAACCTGATCCGCGTGGTACTTATTCCTCTGGCCGCGTTGGACTGAGCAAGTATTTCTATCAGGTCGCTTTTAAGATCTGGAGCTGGGAGGATGCGACTCGCTTCTACAATCAGCACAGCAACTTCCCGGTCATTGATGCGCTGGAAGAGAACAAGATGCTTCACCAGCAGGTCAAGGAGCTGAACGGAGAACTGAAACGGGCCAAGGATGACCGCGATGTGGAACACAGAAGATGCCGGGAGGCTGTTGACGCTGAGCAGGCCGCTCAGAAGAAAATCGGCCAGCTCGAAGCGGAGGTTCACGACCGCGACATGACGATCATGGAGCTGAAGGCTAAGCTGTACGACCTGATGATGAAGGAGGGCAAGTGATGGCTATTTTCACCAACGTCTGCGGGGACGGTCACACCCCTGACTACGAGGGCTGCGTCCTCGACTGGTACGAGCACAACGGCTACGACGATTCCGACTGGTACGCGATCTGCTGGAACGAAGAGAAGCAGACCATCGACAAGGTTCTATTCGACACCACCCGCTGCGCCTGCAGTGGCCGCGCTGAGATCGACGCCACGCCTGAGGTGCTCCGCAAGGTCTACCACTACTGGAAGACGCTCGGCAAGTCCCTGTTTGACGGGCGCACGAACCGGATGCAGGCCATGAAAATCCACGTCGGCGATACGGTGCGCGTGATCGCCGGCCGCAAGTTTAAGAAGGGAAGTGTTGGCAAGGTCTTTTGGTGCGGCACCTGCCGCAATCCATACTCCGGTTGCACGGAGGAGCGTATCGGCATTGAGGTCGATGGCAACCGCCAGTTCATCAACGAGTCTCAGGCCGAGCTTATCGGCTGGGAGGCTCGCTTGCAGACCGGCAAGGAGCGCAAGCGCCAGATCCGCAATTTCGCGGTGAACTCGATGCCGAGCCACTATCGCCGGTACTTCTGCAAGAACGATTGGCTGCAGTCGATGTGGCTCGGCGAGGAGCCGGGGTGGAAAGCACTGGTTGGAGGTGAGCAGTAATGGCCGTGACCGATAAGGTCAGCGTGGTTCTGACATGGAGCCTGCAGTTCAGATACCAGATGCTCGACCGCATGAAGCAGGATTGCGAGTATTTCCTCGGACATGGCAACCGGGCCACGAAGTATCTTTGTGCCGGTAGTGTGGCCGACCATATCGAGTACATGAAAGCCCTTTGGTGGAGCTTCCCAGAAAGCGGCAAGCCTGAGTGGCTGACGCTTGAGGAAATCAAGGACTACGAGCGGAGGATGACGGCATGAAGATTTTTGCGGCCTGCCCGGAGTGTGGTTGCACCGACTGGATCAGGTTCGACAGCGGCGGGTTCGTTTGCAACGGATGCGGCCGTCTGATATTCACAGATGAAATGACCTTGAAAGGAGAGGACGACGATGAAGTTGGTAACGGCAACTGATGTCTGGTACACGCAGCAGCAGAAAACTCTCGACGAGATCGCGGAGAAGCTGGGGGTGGTCGCTTACCGCCCAAGCTACCACGGGGCCGAGAGAGATAAGAACACGGTTTTGTTCTATCTGAAGGAGGACGAGGAGCACAACCGCGAGGTTGACCGTCAGCCGGTTCGCTATTCCCGCTCTGAGGCCAAGGACAGGGGCGTGAACGTCAACAGCGAGTGCGTGTATCGTGACCATTTCTGGTCGTTCGAGAACAGCGACGCAAACGGCCAGCTCGACATGGGCTGGGCAAACAACGGAAAACTGAACCTGAGAAGTCTGGACTGGAAGACCAAGCTGGAGGGCAGCATCACGTTCGCATTCGCCAGAAAGATGCAGTTCGATTACATCCGCAGCACCGGCGGGTATCTGGAACCGAGAGAAGCTGATGCCACATACAACGACTGGAACCGCGAGCAGTTGCGGGCGCTGAAGATGATGCACGGGCGAATGTTCCTCGGCAGCATCAATTTTCACGGCGACCAGAGAAAGAAGGTTGTGGCCGGCAAGGAAGGCATCTACGAGGAGCTGCTCGATCAGATGGTCTACAATTTCGGGTGCGACTTTGCCGTACCGACTCCCGATAAGGAGTTGGAGAAACTGATCCGAGCGTGGAACGAAGACGAGCGGCTGCCAAAGAAACTTGTGGACGTGGAGGCGATGACCGGCCGCGTGGAGCAGCTCGGCGGTATCAACCTGATTTGGTATTGAGGAGGGAACGAGCTATGGCGAACAAGCCGGTGCTTGGCATCATTGAGTGTCCGCATTGCGGGAAATCGAACATGGTCGGGTGGAATGGGAACTGCAAGTTCCCGTGCTTCTACTGCGGCAAGACGTTCACGGTGAAGCGGACGCGGCTTCACCATACGACGCCGATAACGGTCAACGAAAATGCAAAGGAGGCCATCGAACGATGAACACATACGCAGAAATGAAGAAACGCCATCAGGAGGAAGTCAACGCACTTCCGATTTACTGGGCGTTCACGGAGGAACGCTTCGACGAAGTCCTGAAGGAACTGGGACTTACGAAGAACGACACCGATAAGCTCTGCAATACCTTTGGCGGCGGCTTCTGCCTCGCCAAAGATGCACAGATGATTGCCGATACGCTGGCCCGAAACTTCAAGGAAGTGGAGGACGCCATCCAGGCAGATGAAACCGGAGATGGGTTCATCAAGGATATGTTTCTGTACGAGCTTCGCGATCACGAGTACACCTACACCTGCGAGGTCGAGGAAACCGTGGAAGCCTGCGGCTTTACGATGGAGCAGATCGAAAACGACGAGCGGCTCCGACACGGGCTTGAGGTGGCGGCAAAGGAGCTGCGCGAAGCGGCTGGCTTTTCGTTTTAAGGAGGCTGTGTGATGGAAATTGAGATCAGAGACATCACGCCCGAAGAGGCGGCCCCGTACGGAGGCAACACCAGCGCCGTTCTGGAGGGGCGCAAGACGGTCGTATTCACCGACGCTGACGGCAACTCTGGCAAGCTCTACATGAAAGAGGAAGAAATCGACGTACTCGGCCAGCGGTATATCGCTGAGAACTCGACGATGAAGTACAGCGAGCTTTGCGACGAATGGTTCCCGGAGGTGTCGTGGAACGCATACAAGAATGACCCGAAAAGAAATCCGCCAAAGACGGTTGACGTCGAGTTCGTGTGCGTCTTGGAAGGCACGGACGCAGAGATTTGGAAAAGAACGGATAATGGCGGGTACCTCATGCGGCAGCTTTACAGAGAGCCGTTCTCCCGCTGGCTGACCTGCTATAAGCGTCAGGGTTGGTGGGAAGACGGGAACTGCATCCGTCCGAACGTCACATTCCGACATGGAAAGCAAACTGAGAAGGTGCGGTACGACGACTGGAATGGAACGGCCGCGTACAGCGACACCTTCAATCCGAATTTTAGGGAGGGATAAGGATGCCTGAAGTGAAATTGGTGAAGCCGCTGTTTGACGGCGGAATGTATAACCGCACTGGCCGTCGGATGCGAGCTGTGTTCATCAAGGAAGTTTCCGACGGAACCGTGACCTATCGGCTGTGGCACAAGGACGGAAAACCTGAGGTTGAGTACCCGCGGCGTGACAATGATCGCTACATCCTGCACGTTGAGGTGAACGGCTACCTGATTCCGTTGCGTATGACGGAGTTCCAGATGATCGACAACTGCGGCTACCTGCCCGCTGTGAACGAACTGTACGGTAGCAAGGAGGGGCGCGTTGCGTTCTTCAATGAGCTGAGGGAACGATACGGATGGAACCAGCCGGCCAGCGTGTCCGAGGCAATGAAGCGAGAGGAAGAAGTCGTTACGCGCCTTGGGAGCCAGCCTGAGAGGTGGGTTGCCAGCATCAGTAAGCAACTTGCAAGCCACGTTAAGTTCTATCTCCAGAGCGAGAAGAACGGCGGCATGACACATCCCGATTATGTCGGAGCCTGCGTCTTGAACAAGTTAGACGAGTGCGTGAAGCTGGCTGAGGCCCATCAGGAGTACATCCAGAAGGAGAAAGAGAAGATGGCTGCGGAAGAGGCGGAGAAACGGCGTCGAGAGAATGAAGAAACGAACGCGAAGGCAAAACAGGAGGTTGAGGCAGCTATCAAAATCATCCGGGAAGGTGGACGCCTGAACAACGACCGCATCGACTACTGTGCGGGTGATGGCGTTCACAATGAGTCATTGATTTTGTTTCTCATGCGCCGGTACAAGGTGGACGTTCCCCTGAGAACGCAGGGCTGGATCTGCAGCAAGCTGGTGAACGTCACCATCAAAGACGGCAGGTGCGACGGTCTGCAGTATTACAAGGCCAAAGGCGCTGCCTGCTCACAGCGGTTTTTCGACTGCATGAACGAGCTGGTTCAGAAGGTAATTCAGGAGGAAGCAAAATGATTACGATGGAAAACACCAGAGAGCTGATCGACTTCGAGTATTATGGCAAGTCCTACCGGATGGCCCCGGAAGAAATCGAGGCGGCGTACCGGTATCAGGAGATGCAGTATCGCAAAGCGGACGCGCTCCGTATGCTGACCTCGTATGCGTTCGGTATCGAAGATCTGGACGCCGTTTCCGACGAAAACCGAGCCGAATACGAGAAAGAGTTTGAAACCAGTTACGGCATCACCTTCGAGGAGGCTAAGGAGAGCATCCCTGAGATCGTGAGCTACTTCTTCCAGAAGTCCGATTGCAATGTCGGAGAGAATACGACTTGGTACGAAGCCATTGAGGCGGTATTTGGAGGGAACGGGAATGGAGACTGAACGCAAAAGATGGAAGCTGGGTGACGACGTGAGCGCCGAGGACAACATCCTCGACGGGTTCACGTTCAAGGATCTGATTCTGGCCGTACATTGCAACTGTGAGAGCATCACACCTGAGGCTGTTCGCAGAGAGGCGGCCGAGATTTTGGAGGAGCGGATGCAGGACTACCGCTTCTTGCTCCGAAACAACATCGAGGAAATCATGGCCGAGGCCAAGAAGGGGCGTGCGCAGTATGAGTAACGGCATGATTGCCGGTGGAGCGTGGGAACAGATGACGTTCTTTGCGCCTCTGCCCATTACGGGAACACCGGCTATCAGCCTGTTCGACCACACGACGCACAGCTCGGAAAAGCCGAGCGAGTGGATGAAGCAGCTCGTGCCAGACGGCGAGTATGTTGTCATGGTCGGCACCCATCCGCTGGTGATGCGGAAGACGAAGCTGACGGCGGACGAGGTTCCTGAAGGGCACCAGTTCTACCATTACCTGATTGACGGCGCTGTGTACGCCGGCGTTTTCGTAGGAAAGGAGAATGCAGAATGATTGGAAAAGGAAAGGCCCTGCTCGTGCATGACGACTGCATGGTTTCGCGGGTGGCCCATCGGCTCGAAGAGCTTTGCGGCGAAATCGAGCTGTGCCAGAGCATCCTCAAAAATGCCCCCGACCTGCCAGCGGAATACCGCCGCGCCAACAAAGAGCAGGTAAGGCAGCGGCTTGAGTTGGCGCGGTGGAATCTCGATGATCTGCTGGAGGACATCGAGGACGGCATCGTTGCGCGAGAGCTGAAGCGCATCTACAACGAATATTGCGGAGGCGGGGACGATGGCGAGGTTTGATGATCTGTGCGCTGACTTCCAGAAGCGCAAGCCCCGTGGCCCCATCACCGCAGAGGTTCCGTGGTTCAATGTTCCTCTGGAACTGCAGAAGGGCAGTGAGAGCGTGAACGACGTCCTCAGAAAGTACCTGAAGGACTTCAATCTGGAATACCTGAACGAGATGGGAACCGTGTGGTTCCTCTACCACGACCTGTGGAAGTGCTGCACCCACGAAATCAAGGACGGGAAAATCCACTTCTACATGGCCTGTTTCGATTACTGAGAAGGGAGGCAAAACATTGGAAGACGTGAATTGCTTGAGATGCAAATACCGGCACACAGATAACGGGAATTGCACCGCGGTCGGCGGATTCTGCACGGCGGTCCCGGCGGCGCACTGCCCGCTGCTGCGGGAATATTTGGACACGGAGCTGACGCCGCAGGAAGTCCTCAGTATGAAGTTCGAGTGGTGCGCAATGATGGATGCGTTGAACAGCATTGGCGGAGGTTATACCCGCCTGCGCGAGCTGGCCGAGGCCGATAGAAACCATCAAATAGTCATCCGACCGTGCAAAATTGGAGATACGGTGTGGGCTGCGGACATGGAGCCCGCAATCCCGCTACACGTCATGGCAGATGCGGTCTATCTGGAGGGGAGACATGGCGGAGATTATGAACGGCTCAGCAATTTCGGAAGCGTTGTTTTTCTTAGTCAGGAGGAAGCAAAGGAGGCGGCGTCACATTGGATGAAGTGAAACGGTGTCCGTTCTGCGGGGGCGAAGCAAAGCTCATGGGCGGCAAGGTCTATACGATTCCAGAGATCGACAGTAACGGCGCTTATGTGGACGCCGATATTGAAGTTGAACCTTCGTGGGTCGAATGCCAGAGCTGCCACGCAATGGGGCCAACCTTCGACGAGACAGATGAAGACCCCGAGAATGCGGTCGCCGCTTGGAACAGGAGGGCGGGATGAAAGTACCGAAGTATATCCGCGAGAAGATGCACCGTATTGCGCTCTATGCAAGAATGGCAAGCAATCTTGACCGTGAAGTAGGGCTTTGGCTTGGACAGCACGGGATAGATGTGGAGAAATTGAGCGACGGCGGTGGCTGGGGTTACGAAGAACTCAGCTACGGTAATGACGTAACGGATGAACTGTGCGCCCAGATAGAGCAGATGGAGGCGGAACAATGGAAGTAAAACTGAAGCCCTGCCCGTTCTGTGGCGCAGACAATAAGCCTATGGGCGCGATCATGAGAACGGCAAACCGTGGGGAGTGGAAGCACTGGTACAACGGCTGCGTTCTTTCCGGTTTTGTAATTAAGGCGGACAAAATCGAAGTGTGGAACAGGAGGGCGAGTGATGGCAACCGTTAAATGCGCCTTGGGGCACCGAGGCTATCCATCCCATGAATGGAACGACGGCGTAAAAGACCGCATTTATTGTCTGGGCCGCATCGACCAGATGACGGACGAACTTTTGCCTGAGTGCAAAGCCTGCCCTGACCATGTGAACAAAGCACAGGGCGATTTAGAAGCCTTTTACGGGAGGGATAGGAATGGCGGATAACTTCGACAAAGCGGTCGATTTGGCCGCACGTCTGAGAGAGTCCGCAGACTCGAAAGACAACGAGGGAGCTGAGGGCCTGATTCGAGTGGCAAAAGAGGCTGCAGAAATGCTGGAGAATCAGGCGTACATCATCCTTGGCGTCATGCACAGCGTTGACAAATGGCTGGACGGCAAGGAGCTGGAGCAGGACGAAGTCAACCGAGCGGCGACCATGCGAGAGAAGACGCTCCGCATCATCGAGAGCCGACCGAAACAGATCCACGCGCACCTTGTCATCGACTGGCTGGGAGATACGCATTGTTCCAACTGCGGAGAGGACGTGAATTGCACAGAGCCGTTCTGCCAGCATTGCGGCGCACGGCTCGACGAACCGGAAGTAAAGGAGTATTGAGATGGAGAAATACGCGAAGAAACTGCAAGACATCATCAATGAGCAGGACTTTTGCTTCGAGACCGAGGAGATCAAAACGGTTGAAAAGGCGCTCGGAGTGTTGAAAATGTACGAGGATGCCAACATCCCGGCTGAAGCCTGCGCGGAGTACAGGAAGTTTGAGGACGAGCTGATCCGCGACGGTATGAGCCTTCAGCACGTTCTCGACCTGCTCAAAGCGGAGAGGGAGGGGCGTCTGAAGGTCAGACCCGAAAGCCTCGGCCAATGTTGCGGCCAGTGCCACCACTTCCTCAGAGAGCCTATGAAAGCGTCAGGCATCTGCGAGGTTCGCAAGAACAAGCACTACCCGCGAGCTGGGACGCCGCTTTATTGCTGTCAGTCGAAAAAAGCCTGCCTTGACTTCGACGAGCGCGGCGAGCGGCCCATCCGGTATCAGGAGGCATGACGATGGAGCGCCTGACGATACGAAACAGCGACGGCACGGTATCTCAGCCGACCGGCACGACGGTCGAAGCCGTGTTCTACCGGCTGGCCGACTACGAAGACACCAACCGGGAGCCTACCGAGATCCGCAAGCTGGAACGGGAATACCGCACGGCCGTCAATGAACTGTGCTATATGTGCGGTAAGTACAAGCAGGAACACGAAGGAGCCTGCCGCGGATGCCGGTGGGAAAAAACTGTGTGATAGGAGGTAGCCTGAATGGCAAGAGGACGGCAGCAAAAGTGGATATGCCTTGACTGCGGAGCTGCCTTTGCCGTGCAGGGCATAGCACCGAAGATGTGTTGCGCCTGCGGGTCTGCAAGACTTGGACGGGCACCGAGCCTTGAACTGGCCGAGAACTTCGCGGAGAAGCGAGTTGAGCTGGAGCGGATCTGCCGCGAGCTGAACGGCGCCTATGGACGATACGCCTCGTTGAAGACTCGGTACGACGAGATCATGGCCTACTGGAAGCAGCAGAAGCGGCGTGGATATATCACACCAGAAGAGTATCAACAACTGGCCGAGGAGTTCATCGGAGCGCGGCCGGTGAAAAATAAGGAGGATGAAACAAATGGCAAAGATCCCTGAGAATGTGCTGAATGTGCTGGGTGAGTGCAGAGCGGACGGAAACCTGCTTTACCTGCCGAGCGTTCAGCTTGACCGCAAGACTTACACGGAGGTCAACAAAGTTCTGGAGAATATGGGCGGCAAGTGGAACCAGAAGGCAAAGGCTCACGTCTTCGCCAAGGATGACGATGTGGCGGAGATGCTGGAGAACGTCATGCTCACGCAGGAAGTGAAAGACCTGAAGCGCGAGTATCAGTTCTTCCCGACGCCCCGCGCCGTCGCCGAGCGAATGTGCGAGATGGCCGAGATCGACAGCGCATCCGAGGTACTGGAGCCGTCCTGCGGCAACGGCCAACTGGCGGATGTCATTTGGGAGCATTTGCCCGCCGGTATGTGCTGTATCGAGCTGAACACCGACATGAAGCGGTATCTGTCCGAGAAGCCCTATGGCGTGAGCTACCGCGATTTTCTGGACGTTACGAAGAAGGAAATCGGCGCTATCAACCGCGTCGTGATGAACCCGCCCTTTACGCGCCATCAGGACATCGACCATGTGCGCCACGCCTATGACCTGCTGGACGCCGGCGGTATTCTGGTTGCCATCATGTGTGAGAGCACGTTCTTCCGCACAGATAAGAAGTCTGTGGAGTTCAGGGACTTCCTCGACAGCGTGTATGCTCAGACGATCAAGCTGGAGCCGGGGGCGTTCCGCGAAAGTGGCACAGATGTCGCTACCCGCATCGTCAAGATCAGAAAGTCGATGTAAGACCCGAATAGAGCGATTCCAGCCGAGGACGGCAATACTTTCATCATTGCGTGATGCTCCAGAGGATGTAGAGCCTTGCTCTACCCTCTGGTTGCCACTTGGCTAATTCAAAATACCGCAGAGAAAGGAGGCGCGGCCATGAGCAAAGCGGTAGGCTTCCACATCGACGTGAAGCCGGTATCGGTCACATTTACTTGCCCGCACTGTGGCAGAGAAGTCACGGTTCCGTGGCGAGAACTCGATGTCCCTGAGTGCTGGGGCGACGACTGGGGCTACGTCGAATGCCCCGACTGCGAAACGGAGGTGAAGTTGGGTGACTACGAGTACGACTGAAATGCCGAAGCTGCGGCTTGGAGATTGGGTATCATGCAGCGCATACATCAGACCGAGCGGCAACCACTTCGAGATCGACAACGAAGACACGGGAACGGCGCTACTGTGGAGGAAAGACGCAACGGAGGGCGAGGAGATTGAAGATTACGAGTCCTGCGAGAAGTTCGTCACGAAAACGGCTTTGTTCACCGGAGTCTTCGTCGGCGTGACATGGCTCTGCACGGAACTTTTTTGTGAGTGGAATGACCCTCCGTACGGAAGAAGCGGCTTTCAATGTAGCTCAATCAACCCGAAGCCGTTCGCCATCGTTTACTACGCCGAGAACAAGAAGCGGTTGGTGCCGATGGACAGCATTGAGAAGGTGGAGCGATGAATTATTACGAAATCTATGACCGATACAGCGGCGAACTGCTGACCAGGGGCAACGCGGCCGAGTGTCGGAAAGCCCTTGGATGCGCCAGCCTCGACGGCTTTTACGCCTTGGCAAACCGGGCGCGGCGGGGGATCAACAAAAAATATCGGGTCGTCATCAAAAAAGGCGGGCAGGTGGACTACCCCGTGCTCGGTAAGGATGACCCGCTTTACCAGAAGGAGGGATAGCAAGTGGCAAAACTGAAACCGATCCTGTTCAACACGGCGATGGTGCAGAAAATTATAGCCGGTGAAAAGACTGAGACACGGCGCGTAGTTCTCCCGCAGCCTGAAGGCGCACGGTTCGTCCTCGACTACGATGAAGAGAACCGGACGTTCGACCTGATGTGTGGAAACAACGGGGCTGGCGGTATCTTCCGCGACTGGGCAGAGACCGTCAAGCCGAAGTTCTGGTTCAACGACGTGCTCTACGTTAGAGAGACATGGCGTGTCCAGTCTGCGCACCGCTTTGAGGCGGATGCAAAGATCGAGTTCCGTGCAGGTGGCCCGCTCGGGAAAATCCAGTTCCCCGGTGGTCGCTCCGACTCGGAATCCAGAGAGGCATTTGACCAGTTCATCGCCAAGTGGAGCGTTGGCTCCAAGTGGAACCCCTCGATTTTCATGCCGAAAGAGGCGGCGAGGACGTTCCTGAAAATCGTGGACGTTTCCGTGGAGAGGCTCGGAGACATCAACGGCGGCGGGTTGAAGGCTGAAGGCATTGACCGGAACCAGCCGTACAGAGCGATGCGCATGGATTTTCGGGATCTCTGGAACAGCACCATCTCTGCAGACCAACTCGACGAGTTGGGATGGTATGCGAACCCGTGGGTCTTCGTCTACAAGTTCCAGCAGATCGGCAGAGAGGAGGCGCTGGCATGAGACGAGGAGTTATCGTGAAGGCGCTGAGGTGCTGTGCTGAGCCGAACTGCAGGGAATGCCCGCTGGAGAAATTAAGAGAGGGCAGAGGATGCACGACGAAACTGGCAAAGGAGGTATTGGAGCAGATGCGGGCAGACGACGAAGAGCGTCGGAAGCAGTATGCGCAGACGTTGCCGAAGGCAATAGCCATTGACTTTGACGGCTGCCTTTGTGCAAACGCATACCCGGACATCGGCGCTCCGAACTGGGAGATTATCGTCGCAGCGGCGGCAGAGCAGATCGCTGGCGCGGGACTCATTCTCTGGACGTGCCGAGAGGGAGAGTTGCTTGAGAACGCGCTCGAAGCCTGTGCCAGATGGGGCCTGCATTTCGACGCCGTGAACGACAGCTTGCCGTCGTGGAAGAAGTTTTACGGTAATGAAACCCGCAAGGTCGGCGCGACTGAGTATTGGGACGACAAAGCATACCGAGTTCAGAACGGAAAGCTGATGAAGGAGGTCGCACATGAAATGGATTGACAGGCTGAAGGCAAAAATCATCCATGCACTCGGCGGCCTGACACGCGCTGAGGCGACGTTTCCTGCGCCCATTGCGCAGGCCCTCCATTACGACATCCAGACGGTCAGGACGGTGAAGATCGTGCCCGCCTTTACCAGAACGCACGAGGCCGAAATGGAGAAGATGCTCCGAGCGGAGTTTGCGCACAACATCGCGGAGTATGTGATGGAACACGACGCTGTCGTTTACGAGAGGCAGGAAGACGAGAACAACGACCTGCAGTTCTCGGCGACCTTCCGGTTCCTTCAGCCGCACGAAGGGGAGTGGAAGATATGAGGAACTGCGCACAAATCGGTATTGACGACGAAATCTTCGTTGACAGCTTTGCGGGCGGCGGTGGTGCATCGACGGGCATGGAGGTCGGCCTTGGCATTACGGTGGCGGCGGCCATCAACCACGACCCAGCGGCGATCCTGATGCACAAGACGAACCACCCGTACACGGAGCATTATCAGGCGTCCGTTTGGGATGTTGACCCGCGTGATGTATGCCGCGGGCGTCCCGTGGGCGGTGCGTGGTTCTCGCCAGACTGCAAGCATTTCAGCAAGGCCAAGGGCGCGGCTCTCGTTGATAAGAAAATCCGCGGCCTTGCGTGGATCACCCTGAGATGGGCCGCTTTGGTGCGGCCGCGAGTGATTTTCCTCGAAAATGTCGAAGAGTTCCAGACATGGGGGCCGGTCAGAAAGGGCAAGCCTGTAAAGAAGCTGGCAGGCACGACGTTCAGAAAGTTCATCGGCCAGCTTCGGGATCTCGGCTACGAGGTCGAATGGCGTGAACTGGTGGCGGCTGATTATGGCGCACCGACCAGCCGCAAACGGTTTGTCCTGATTGCCCGTTGCGATGGAAAGCCCATTGTGTGGCCCGAACCGACCCACGCTCCGCGGGACAGCGAAGCCGTGAAGAGCGGCAGGCTGAAACCGTGGCGCAGCGCGGCGGAAATCATCGACTGGACCCTACCTTGCCCGTCCATCTTCGACACCAAGGAGGAAATCAAGGAGCGGTACAATTTGAAGGCGGTGCGGCCTTTGGCGGACAACACCATGCGGCGCATCATCCGCGGCGTGGATAAATTCACCATCAAGAGCGGCCAGCCGTATATCGTCCCGACTGGCTATGGAGAACGAAAGGGACAGGCCCCACGGGTACACGACATCGAGGAACCGCTGCCTACGGTGGTCGGGAGCGGCAAGCACAACCTCTGCAAGCCGGTGCTGGCACCGTTTACGGCGACGAACACCAGCAACAGCGTCGGAGCGCCTGCCGGTGATCCGGTACATACCGTGACGACAGCAGGGAACCAGATGCTTGTAACCCCATATCTGGCCGAATGTAATCACGCAGGAGGCGGGCACGTCGCCGATGTGCGTGGCCCCTACAAAACCATTACCGCCAAGCATACGGGCGGTATCGTGGCACCATCGCTCATTCAGTACCATACCGAGCAGACAGAAAACGTCCGAGCCTCTGGCCTCGGCGCTCCAATCCCCACCGTGGATGCCTCGAACCGCTACGGCCTGACCTGCGCAAATCTGGTGAAGTATTACAGCGGTGTGGTCGGCGAGAAGATGGAAGAGCCTCTTCCGACGGTGACGGCCATCGACCACAATGCGGTGTGCGCGGCCCATGTGGTGAAGTTCAAGGGGAATGAGGTGGGAACACGCCCGACGGATGCGCTGCCGACACAAACGTCGGCTGGTGTGTTCGCCCTCTGCGACACGCTGCTTTGCAAGGCTGGCCCGGACGAGAATCTGTATCGCTGGCCGCTGATCCGCGAACTGCTGAACCGCTACTGCGGTTATAAGCTGGCCGATGACGACCTGCTACTTCTGAGCATCGGCGGGACGCTCTACTTCATCGCAGACATCGGCCTGCGGATGCTCTCCCAGAGGGAACTTTACAATGCGATGGGGTTCCCGCCGGATTACATCATCGACCGGGACTATACCGGCAAGCCGTACCCCAAGAATGAGCAGGTGGCCCGCTGCGGCAACGCCGTTTGCCCGCCGATGGCCGCGGCTGTTGCAAGGGCAAACTTCCCCGAATACGTCGCCAAAGTGGGCGACACCATCACGACAATGGCCGCCCTGCTGGACATGGTGGCGGTGTAGAAAGGAGCAAGACATGGACAAAAAGAAATTGATGGAGCTGGCAGAGCGGTATCAGTGCAAGGCTGACACGGCGTTCCAGAACTATCAGGAGACTGGCATTACCCGTTACGACACGGCCAGACGGAACAACGAGGATATGGCGGAGGCATTGCGAATGGCTGCCTCTGCCAAGGAAGACCACGACCGGATGATCCACCTGAGAGGGGTGCTCAGCCAACTGGCGTGGCGGGCTGCGGAGGCAAACCGTGCCAGCGAAGAGGATCGGCCTCGGAAGATGCAGGCGGTGCTCGGAGAACTGCTGTCTGCGGCCCGTATGCAAGGCTTGATCCGCGACGAAGGAGGTGATTTCAAATGAAGATCGTCATCGTGCATCACCTGAACGATGCGCAGCACTACCTTTTCGGAGTGCCCGAGGAGAGAGACTTGAAGAAGGATGATCTGGTGCTGGTGCGCAACAGCCGAGGTGAGGTGCCAGCGGTCTGCGTCTGCGACAGCTTCAGCGTCCCCGAAAACGTGCTTGAGCAGTTGCAGAAAATGTACGGCGGGAAGACCCTGAAGTGGGTCATCGGAAGCGTTGAGTTCCTGCGCTGGGAGCAGGAGAAGGAGGAAGCGAAATGAAAAAGTATGTGCCCATTGTGACCGACGACCCGCAGGACAATGTGGAGGCGGCGCTGAACTTGGTGTTCATCAAGGACGAAGAGGTTTACGTCCGCGGCTATGGGCCGGCGCCTGACTTCTCAGACGCGACCCTGAGCAACGTGACGCGGGACATTCTGCAGAAGTACAGCCCCGAAACCTTGGAGAACGTACGCCTCAAAGACGATTTGGAGCTTTCGTGTGCGACCTCTGAGTGGCTGTTCGACGGCATTGATACGATTGAGGGCGTGGTTGCCCTGCTCTACACGATGGCGTGGGCCTTCGCAGAGACCAGAGAGCGCCTGCGGATGTACGAGGAGACGCGGCTCTCTCCGCTGGATCTGAAAGACCGGCTGATCGCGCCGTTCAAGAACGATATGTTCGCTATGGTCTGGGGAGCGTTCAAGAAGTTGTACCCCGACAAGGACTGCGAGATTTACTGGGAGCCGCAGATCCGCGACGAAGAGGATGGCAAGCCCGTGTACGGCCTGACTGACTTTGCCGATGATGGATCTGTTGCTGTCTTCGTCAAGCCGAGCCTTGAGGTCGCGGACGCGGTCGAGATCCTTGCGCACGAACTCGCCCATGTGGCGGTCGGCATTGAGCACGACCACGACGAGGTATGGCAGGAGGCGTTCGACAAGATTTTCGAGGAGTACAATCGCATTGGAAGTCAGATGTTCCCCAACGGGGAGCAGTGCGTGATGGACGACCCTGATGAAAAGTGAGCTGCGGTTTTCGTGGCCTGATACTGGAGAGCTGTCGGTGCGTATCAACGGAAACGAGTCGGCAGCTCTCCGTTTCTTCCCATCGGAAGAGGCCATCATAGACGGCCTGCGTAAAAATGGCGTAGAGACCGCGTACGACGATTTTGCAGATACCAACCCACACACCCGCGGAAGCGAAACAGACGCGCTCCTGACGATTTCTGGCGATTCCTGACGGCGTCCTGACTTCACAATCACATTTACTGGTGGTATAATCACAAATACAGAGGCTTTGCGAACGCTTTTGGCCTCTTTGATAACGGAGGGAATGACTATGACAACAGGCGAGCACGGTGGCTACGAGGCCGCCGCACGACAGTACAACGACTGCATCCGCGCCGGCCAGATCGCGCAGGCTGTCGAATGGCTGATGGAGATGGCTGAGATCCTTGAGAGCGAGAAGCGATACACCGATGCCCTGAAGCTGGGAATGCTGACGTTCTACTTCGCCACGAGCGGCGTGTACGCCGAGCCGGTCATTGAGGATCGCCTCGCAAAGCAGATTTACCGCATAGTCTGGGAGACGCACCTGACACTCCATGAGCGCGAGGAGCTGTTCCTCGACACGATCCGCGACGACGCGCTACCAGAGCATATCATGTCAGCCAAGGACTGCGCGTACATCTTCGACGTCTGCGCTGCCGGCAGGGTGGAGGACGCGAGAGAAATGCTGGGCCGATTCGTGACGGCTCACGTTGCAAAGTAAATACAGAAGCGGAAAGCAAAAAGAGGCACGGACGTTGCTCTCGACGCTCGCACAGGGCCCGTAACAACTCCCCACCCATGAGAGCAGCCGACAGTGCCGCTATGAATGAAGTCTTTACCCCGGTGTACGAGTGCCAATACATCACGAAGGAGTAAAGAAAATGAACAGAAATCTGAACGAGGCAATTTTCGACATCGCAAAGGTGGAGGCCATCATGTTTGCTTTCGAGAATACCTATCTGGAGCTGGATGTGGCGCCGGCTGACAGAGCGCGAGCCGACATGGCGACGGATGCCTTCTATGCCCTTAGGGACGCCATCAGGAAGGTGTCGGATGACCTCGACCGTCTGGCTGGAGATTGCCGAGTGGTGGATGCCATCTACGCCGTCAATGACGTTCGGCGGCGTGTTGGCACCTTGAAAACCGAAGACTGAGTAGGAGAGAGGCCGGGGTTTTCCCGGCCTCTTTGCTATTCTTGCCATAAAATATGTATAACATATTGACTTCGAGGTATAATGTGATATAATATACTAAACAAATTAAAGGAGTGATTTCAGATGGCGAAAGTATCAACCAGCATTTCCATTGACGCCGATGTGAAAGCACAGGCTCAAGCTCTGTTCGCAGACTTCGGCCTTGACCTGTCCACCGCAATCAATATCTTTCTGCGGCAGTCGATCCGCGAGAACTGCATCCCGTTTGCTATCCAGCGCGAGGTTCCCAATGCGGACACCGTGGCTGCAATGAAGGAAGCGGAGGAGATGGCAAAGAACCCGTCCGCCTATAAGCGGTACAGCTCTTTTTCCGACCTGCTGCGGGAGGTAGAAGCGGATGCTTGAGATCGTATCTTCCAACCGATTCAAAAGAGACTTGAAGATCGCCCTAAAAAGAGGATACAGGATCAGTCTGTTGGAAGATGTGGTAAACAGACTTGCCATGCGGGAGCCGTTGGAAGAGCGATATAGAGATCATCTTCTGAGTGGCGATTATGACGGGTTCCGTGAGTGCCACATCACGCCTGACTGGCTGTTGGTATATCAAGTTAGGGAGAATGAGTTGGTGCTGTTCCTGTCCAGAACTGGAACCCACAGCGACCTGTTCTGAACTATGGAGCAGGCGGCGATGACGTACAAGGGATATCCGGCAAGGCCCGAATACTCCGCCGAGGACGGGGCCTTCTTCGGAAGGCTCCTCGGCATCAACGACTTAGTGAACTTCGAGTCCGCAAATGCAGAGGGCTTGGAGGAAGAGTTTCATAAGGCAGTGGACGACTATCTGGCGTTCTGCTCCGAAATAGGGAAGCAGCCCCAGACACCCACCGTCTGAAAATACGAGAAAGATTGCAGAATGTGGCGCGGCGGTCTTGACTGCTGCGCCTTGCATCTGCAAAGTATGGAGGAAGCGATGAATTACTATGCAGAAAAGGCAAAAATCACACTTCGCGTGAGCTTCGGTGATGCGATGTTTATTCAGTGAAAGCAGGAGAGAGAAATGTTCAAGGTCATCAAAAAAGAGGGAAAAGCCCGGCGAGGTGTGTTTACCTGTGCCCATGGCGGCAAAGTGCAGACACCGGTGTTTATGAACGTAGGCACCCAGGCCGCCATCAAGGGCGGCGTCAGCGCTATCGACCTGAAGGAACGGCTGGGGACGCAGATCGAATTGTCCAACACCTATCACCTGCATCTGCGGCCGGGCGACGACGTGGTGCGGCAAATGGGAGGACTTCATAAGTTCATGCGCTGGGACGGACCGATCCTGACCGACTCCGGCGGCTTCCAGGTATTCTCGCTGTCGGGGCTGCGGAAGATCAAGGAGGAGGGCGTGACGTTTGCCAGCCACCTTGACGGACACCGCATCTTCATGGGTCCGGAGGAGAGTATGCGTATCCAGAGCAATCTGGGCAGCGACATCGCCATGGCCTTTGACGAATGCGTGGAAAACCCCGCGCCCTATGACTACGCCAAGGCCTCCTGCGAACGGACGCTACGGTGGCTGGAACGCTGCAAAAAGGAGCACGACCGGCTGAACGCTTTGGCGGACACGGTAAACCCCGGACAGATGCTTTTCGGCATCAACCAGGGTGCCACCTACGCCGATCTGCGGATATGGCATATGCAGCAGATCGCCAAGATCGACTGCGACGGCTATGCTATCGGCGGACTGGCGGTGGGTGAGCCCACGGAGGTGATGTATGAGATCATCGACGCGGTAGAGCCGTATATGCCGGCGGATAAGCCGCGGTATCTCATGGGCGTGGGCACGCCCAGCAACATCATCGAGGGCGTGGCCCGGGGCGTGGACTTCTTCGACTGTGTGATGCCGGCGCGCAACGCGCGGCATGGAAAGCTGTTTACCTGGAAGGGCACGCTGAACATCAAAAACGCCAAATACAAGCTGGACGAACAGCCCATCGATCCGGAATGTGACTGCCCGGTGTGCCGGCAGTTCAGCAGGGCATATCTCCGGCACCTGTTTACAGCGGAGGAGATGCTGGGAATGCGCTTGGCGGTAATGCACAACCTGTATTTTTACAACAAGCTGACGGAGCGTATCCGTGACAGCCTGGACAACGGGTGCTTTGACGCATTCCGGGAGGAATACAGTAAAAAACTGGCGGAGAAGATATAAACCTCTTGCCAAAAGCAAAAGAACTATGTATAATAGTATCACTTTGTTGTTAAAGGAGTAATGTTCCATGATTCAGATCGCTTACGCTGATGCTGCCGCTGCCACCACCACCGGCGGCATGGGTTCCACCATTCTGATGATCGTCCTGATGATCGCCATCTTCTACTTCCTGATGATCCGCCCCGAGAACAAGCGGAAAAAGCAGGCCGAGGAGATGCGCAACTCCCTGAAGAAGGGCGACTGGCTGACCACCATCGGCGGCGTGTACGGCCGCGTCGTGGGTATCACGGACCGCACCGTGGTCATCGAGACCAGCGAGGACCGCGTCCGCGTGGAGTTCCTGAAGTCCGCTATCGGCCAGGTCGGCACGCTGGACGAGCAGGCCGCCGCCCAGCAGCGTCCCGCCAAGAAGGACAAGAAGGCCGACAAGGCTGAGGAAAAGACTGTTGAGGCTCCCGCCGAGAAAACCGAGGACAGCGAGAGCAAGTAACTTCCCCGCATAGAATAATACCTCTCCCGAATATGCTGTAAAAAAGCATGTTGGGGGAGGTATTTTTATGTCCGTAAAGAAGCTGCTGGGTGCGGCGGCGTGGAAGGGGTTACTGCTGGCCGTGGTGACGCTGCTGCTCCTGTTGGCTGCGGCGGCTCTGATGCTCCAGCGCGGGCTGGTAGGAGAGAGTGCGGCGTCGGCACTGGTCTGCGCCGCCTATGCCGCTGCCGTGATGATCGGCGGGCGCAGCGCCATCCGCAGCAGCAGCGCTCCGCCGCTGCCCCAGAGCCTGGCGGTGGCGGTGTGCCTGTACGCGGTGGTGTGGCTGGTAGCCATCGGCGGCGAGACAGATTTTGCCGCACACGGCCCGCTGCTGACAGGGGCCATCTTCGGCGGTGCGGTGCTGGCAGGGCTGCCGGGCCGGAAAAAGGGAAAGCGGCAGGCAGGGCCCCGTAGAGCAGGGGAGCGGCCGCGCCGCGCCACAGCCCACGGACGGCGGTGACATAAAAAAGAGCATGGTTAAAATAACGAAATTCTTCGTTTCGCCTAAAAAGCCTTGACGGGGAAGGCCGCCCCTGACCGCCTGCGGGCCGTCGGGGGCGGAGCCAATATATTGTGCGCGATTTTTCCGACCCCGACCACATATCGCCGATTGTGCAGGTTCCCGAGAGCCTCCGCTCTCCTCGTTTATGTGGTTTACATAATTGTGTTTACATAACATTTTGGCATAATTTACAAAAAACGGCTTTTTGCACGAAAGCCCTTGCGGTTTTGTGAGATTTGCCATATATTATTTAGTACATCCGCTCGCGGTCTATTTGTGCGCGCCGGCTCATACGGTAAGACGAGGTGAGCCGATGAAGCTGCGTAAGAATGGGGCGCATCCGGCGGTAAAGTCGGACATGCGTTTTTGGATACTGTGTGTTTGTTTCCTGCTGGGTATGGCGGCGGCGTATCCGGCGCGCCGGAGCATCAGCGCCGACGCGCTGGCGCAGTTGGGCGCCTACGTCCAGAGCTACGCCCAACTGGCGGATGGCCGCTCGCAGCAGCCTGTGTCCGTGCTGTCCGCGGCGGCAGCCTACCTGCGGTATCCGCTGCTGGCGTTTTTGTTCGGGCTCAGTGCCGCCGGTGTGGCTCTGATCCCACTGTTGTGTGCGGCACAGGGTTTTTTTCTGTCCTTTTCCGTGTGTTGCTTCGCTGCAGCGCTGGGACGGGACGGTGTGCTGCTGGCGCTGGCAGCTCTGGGGCTGCGGTGTCTGTTTGTGCTGCCGTGTACGCTGTGCCTGGCCGATGCCGGTTTTGCCCAGGCGTGCCGCGCCATGCCGCGTCTGCGGCCCCGCAGACCGGAGCTGAACTGGCGGATGCTGCTGTTTTGTGTGTTTGTGCTTCTGACCGGTACGGTGGTGGAGTGCGCCATTGTACCAAAATTTTTTGCGCTTATTTTGGTGCGTATCGCCTGAAAAAGGAGAGGGGTGAGGGAATATGACGGACTATATCGCGGCCTACCGCGCCTATCTAAGCGAGGAGAAAAGGGCCTCCGCCAATACCCTCAGCTCCTACATACGCGATCTGACCCAATTCCAGAGCTGGCTCATCACCAACGGTACTGCCGACCTCCGCAAGGTGAAGAAGGAGACCATCAACGAGTACCTGCTCCATATGAACCACAGTGGGAAGTCTCCCGCCACCGTGACCCGCTCTACCGCATCCATCAAGTCCTTCTACAGCTACATGGTGCAGTCCGGCGCAGTTAAGACCAACCCCGCCAAAGCTGTGACAGCCATGAAGGTGGAGCGCAAATATCCGGAGATCCTGACCAACCGCGAGGTGGAGCTGTTCTTAGAACAGCCCAAGTGCGTGGATGAGAAGGGGTTCCGTGACCACGCCATGCTGGAGCTGCTGTACGCCACCGGTATCCGCGTGTCGGAACTCATCGGTCTGAACGTTGGTGACATCAACCTGTCCGCAGGCTTCATCCGCTGCAGGAGCAAGGACAAGGAGCGCATCGTGCCGCTGTATCCTGCCGCCGTCAAGGCGCTGGAGGACTACGTGAAGGATATCCGGCCCCGCATCATCGCTGACGAGAACGAGCAGGCCCTGTTTGTCAACATGAACGGCGAGCGCATGAGCCGTCAGGGCTTTTGGAAAATCATCAAGTACTATCAGGAGAAGGCGGAGATCAACAAGGACATCACGCCCCACACGCTGCGCCACTCCTTCGCGGTACATTTGCTGGAGAACGGTGCGGACCTCCGCTCCATCCAGGAGATGCTGGGGCATGCCGATATCTCCTCCACCCAGATCTACACCCATGTCATCAAGAAGCAGCTGAAAGACGTGTACAACAAGGCGCATCCACGCGCCTGAAGCACTGCGCCGCACCGACAGACCGCCCTGTGAAAACAGGGCGGTTTTTGTTGCTATTTTGCTGTCGGTTTGCTATAATAGAACTAATGTTTAAGAGGTGGAGGAGCGCCATGCGCATTTTGGGTATCGACCCCGGCGTGGCCATCGTAGGCTTCGGCCTTATCGAGATGGAGCGCAGCGCCGTGCGGATGCTGCAATACGGGGCCATCAACACATCGGCGGGGCTGCCGCTGGCCACGCGGCTGGTACAGATCGAACAGGATCTGACCCAGCTGATCCGGCAGTTCCAGCCGGATGAGATCGCCATCGAGGAACTGTTTTTCAGCAAGAACATCACCACCGGCATCGCCGTGGCCCACGGGCGCGGCGTCATCCTCTGCACGGCGGAGAAGATGGGCGTCCCCATCTACGAGTACACGCCCATGCAGGTAAAGCAGGCGGTGGTGGGTTACGGTCTGGCCGAGAAAAAGCAGGTCATGGACATGACGCGGCGCCTGCTGAAGCTGAATGCCGTGCCGCGGCCCGACGATGCGGCGGACGCGCTGGCCATCGCCATCTGCCACGCCCGCAGTGCCACCAGTCTGCTGCGGCGCAAGGATCCCAACGTGAAGGAGACTGTCTGATATGTTCTACTATGTCAACGGCACCGTGGCGGAGATCGAAGCCGGTCTGGCCGTCATCGACTGCAGCGGCGTAGGCTACGCCTGCGCCACCACCAACTATACGCTCTCTCAGCTGAAGAAAGGGGAGCGGGCCAAGCTCTACACCTATCTGAACGTGCGGGAGGACGCCATGGAGATGTTCGGCTTCGCCAGCCAGAGCGAGCTGCGCAGTTTTAAGATGCTCATCGGTGTGTCCGGCGTGGGCCCCAAGGCTGCGCTGTCCATCCTGTCGTCCACGACGCCGCAGCAGCTGTCCATGGCGGTGGTGATGGGTGACGAGAAGGCTCTGACCGCCGCGCCCGGAATCGGTAAGAAAATCGCCCAGCGCATCATTCTGGAGCTGAAGGACAAGCTGATCAAGGAGCAGGGCGGCTTCGAGGCCGGCAGCGGTGCGGCTGTTGCCATGCCCGCTCAGAACAACAAAGCCGGCGAGGCCGCGGCGGCGCTGGCGGTGCTGGGCTACGGCTCTCAGGAGATCGCTGCCGCCCTGAAAGGCATCGACATGGACGCGCTGCCGCTGGAGGAGATCATCCGGCAGTCGCTGAAGAAAATGGTAAAGTAGGGGAGGGCGCAGCATGAGCATTGACTTCGGCACAGACATCTACGAGGAGCCTATTGTCGCCAAGACATTCCTCACTGAGGACACCGGCGAGATATCCCTGCGTCCCCACACACTGGCGGAGTACATCGGGCAGGAGAAGGCCAAGCAGAACCTGTCTATCTTCATCGAAGCCGCCCGCCGCCGCACGGAGGCGCTGGATCACGTGCTGCTCCACGGCCCCCCGGGCCTGGGCAAAACCACGCTGGCCGGTATCATCGCCCAGGAAATGGGCGTCAATATCCGCATCACCTCCGGCCCTGCCATTGAAAAACCAGGGGATCTGGCAGCGCTGCTGACGAACCTCAATGAGAACGACATCCTGTTCGTAGACGAGATCCATCGGCTGAATCGGTCGGTGGAGGAGATCCTGTACCCCGCCATGGAGGACTACGCCATCGACATTATCATCGGCAAGGGGCCCTCCGCCAACTCCATCCGGCTGGACCTGCCGCGCTTTACCCTGATCGGCGCCACCACCCGAGCGGGCTCCCTGTCCGCGCCGCTGCGGGACCGCTTTGGCGTCACACTGCGGCTGGAGCTCTATACGCCGGAGGAGCTGGCCACCATCGTGACCCGCAGCGCCGGTATCCTCAATGTGGAGATCGAGCCGGAGGGCGCCATGGAGATCGCCCGCCGCTCCCGCGGCACACCCCGTATCGCCAACCGCATGCTCCGCCGCGTCCGTGACTTCGCCCAGGTGGTAGCTGACGGCGTCATTACACGCAAGGTGGCCGATCAGGCGTTGCTGGCGCTGGAGGTAGACTTCCTGGGGCTGGATCAGGTGGACCGCCGTATGCTCCGCGCCATCATTGAAAACTACGGCGGAGGACCGGTGGGCCTGGAGACGCTGGCCGCCACCATCGGAGAGGAATCCGTCACGTTGGAGGATGTCTACGAGCCGTATCTGATGCAGATCGGCTTCCTGACCCGCACGCCCCGGGGGCGCTGCGTGACACGGAAAGCCTACGAGCACCTGCATATCGACCGTCCGGAGCCCGAGCAGCTGTCCCTGTAAACGCCGCGCCGTATGCATCGCATCGCCAAATTGAACAAATCGATAGGGCATAATCACCACGAAGCCCAACGAATTTGAGCTATTTTTGACAAACTTTCCGCAATTACTTGACAAATTATTTTGTGAAAAGGTATAATACACTATGGTAAATGATACATGGGCAGACTACGAACATCTGGCAGCGCTGAGCGACGAGGAATTGTGCGCCTGCGTCAGAGCGGGGAACCGCCTGGCGGAGGAGGTGCTGGCCGCCCGCTATCACCGTCTGGTGCGTAGCTGCGCCCGTCCGTACTTTCTGGCGGGGGGCGACAGCGAAGATCTGCTGCAGGAGGGCATGTTCGGTCTCATCAAGGCCATCCGCGAGTACGAGACGGGGCACGGCGCTTCCTTTTATACCTTTGCCGAAACATGTATCCGCCGCCGGCTCTACTCGGTGTTGAAGTCGGCTGCGTCAGGCAAGCATGCACCCCTGAACCAAGCGGTCCCCCTTGATCCCTCATTCTTTGACGCGAATCTCTCCTTTGCCAATGCCGATCCGGAGGTGCTCCTGATCGACAGAGAAAAAGCTGCCAGTCTGTTGGAAAACGCCCGCAAGCTGTTGTCCGAATTCGAGGTAAAGATTTTAGGGTATTATTTAGACGGTCTTACGTGCCGCGAGATCGCAGAGACTGTCGGCAAGTCCCCCAAATCGGTGGACAACGCTGTGCAGCGCATACGCCGCAAAATTGCGCGGCAACTTTTATCCGGCGACATCAGCAACGGCTGAGCGCAATATATTTTTCTCAAAGAGAGGGTAAAATCATGTACGAAGACAAGACTTTAGTGTGCAAAGAGTGCGGCAACGAGTTTGTGTTCACCGCCGGTGAGCAGGAGTTCTACGCTGAGCGCGGCTTCCAGAACGAGCCCCAGCGCTGCAAGGCCTGCCGTGACGCGCGCAAGAACGCTGCCCGTGGTCCCCGCGAGTATTTCACCGCTGTCTGCGCTGCCTGCGGCGGCGAGGCCAAGGTGCCCTTCGAGCCCAAGAGCGATCGTCCTGTGTACTGCAGCGACTGCTTCGCCAAGATGCGTGAGAACGGCTGATCTGCTGACTGCACACTGTTAAGTAGATAGAATGAACCGCCCTCCGGTGTACCGGAGGGCGGTTTTGTCTGGGGGTCTGCTGGAAAAAACCTGTTGAAAGTTCCGGGATTTTGGGATATACTATGGGCATATATCAAATTGGAGGTTTCTCATTATGATCGAGATCACAAAAGACACCATTATCGGTGATATTCTGGACGTTGCGCCCCAGACCGCGCCCATCTTCCTGTCCATTGGTATGCACTGCCTGGGCTGCCCGTCCTCCCGCGGTGAGACGGTGGAGGAGGCTTGCGCCGTCCACGGCATCGATGTGGACAAGCTGCTGGAGCTGGTGAACGAGGAAGCCAACAAGCCCATCGCCGAGTAAACAAAAAAACAAAGCCACGCATACGCAAGCGTATGCGTGGCCATTTGTGTAGGGAAATATGGAGAGACGACTGCAATTACAACCGCGGCTCCAGCTGCTGGCGGACATGACACCGGTGGGCTGCCGTCTGGCAGATATCGGCACGGACCACGGGTATCTGCCGGTGTGGCTGCTGCAAAGGGAGCGTATCCAAAGCGCCATTGCTGCGGACATCGGCGCAGAGCCTCTGGCGCACGCGCGGCGGACTGCGAAGGAATATGGCGTGGAGGGTATCAGCTTCCGCCTGTGTGACGGGCTGGCTAATATCTCTCCGGAGGAAACGGATACAGTGATCATCGCCGGCATGGGCGGAGAGACCATCATCGCCATCCTGGAAAGTGCACCGTGGACGAAGGACGGCGCGCATACGCTGCTGCTTCAACCCATGACAAAGGCCGCAGAGCTGCGCCGATGGCTATCTGTAAATGGGTACGCCTTTACAGATGAGCGGCTGGTGTGGGACAAGAATTACCTGTATCCGGTGCTGCGCGTGAACGGCGGCATTTGTCCGGCGCTGACGGAATTACAGACACTGACCGGTGTTCTGCTGGACGGCGACCCGCTGTATGCGGACTATCTCACCCAGCACGCCGAAAAGCTGCTTCATATCGCGGAAGGTCTGCGCCGCAGCGGCAGAGAGGACGCTCTGCACCGAGCAGAGGCCGCGGAAGCATTGGCACAGCAGATAGAAGAAAAGAGGAAAACCCTATGACAACGGTACGGGATATCGAACAGTATCTGTACGCCTGGGCACCGCGGGAATTGGCGGAGAGCTGGGACAATGTGGGTCTGCTGGTGGGTGACCCGGAAGCGGAGGTGCGCCGCGTTCTGGTCGCGCTGGACGTAACGCCGCAGGTGGTGGCCGAGGCCATTGAAAAAGACTGCCAGCTGATCGCGGCACACCATCCGGTGATGAACTGTGCATGGCACCAGGTGCAGACAGTCCGCACCGATGACCGGCAGGGAAGGGTACTGACAGAGCTGATACGCCACGGCATCGCCGCCATCTGTATGCACACCAATCTGGACGCGGCGGCCGGTGGCGTCAATGAGGTTTTGGCGCAGAAGCTGGGCCTTTCCGACCTGAAAATGCTGACGGAGGAAAAAATAGGGCGGATCGGCACGTTAAAATGTGAAATACCCCTTGTGGAGTTCACCCATTCTGTGATAGAATTGTTAGGATGTAACGGACTGCGCTATGTGGACGCGGGGCGGCCGGTACACCGGGTGGCGGTGGGCGGCGGCGCCTGCGGCTGCTATATTCCGCAGGCTATCGCCGCAGGCTGCGACACCTTTGTGACCTCCGACCTGAAGTATAACGACTTTTTAGACACGGAGGGGCTAAATTTGATCGATGCGGGTCACTTTCCCACGGAGAATGTGGTGTGTCCCGCACTGCGAGACCGGTTGGCAGAGGCATTCCCCGCAGTCGACGTCTTATGTTCGACCTCGCACAGCCGCGAGATCATCCAATACTGCATAAAGGAGAAGTAAACCATGTCAGGACATTCCAAGTGGCACAATATTCAGAAGACCAAGGGGGCGGCCGACGCCAAGCGCAGCGCCGCATTCACCAAGATCGCCAAGGAGATCATCGTGGCCGTCAAGCAGGGCGGCAGTGGCGACCCCAACAACAACTCCCGCCTGGCCACTGTTATCGCCAAGGCCAAGGCAGCCAATATGCCCAATGACAACATCAAGCGCACCATCGACAAGGCACTGGGTTCCGGCAATACCGATAACTATGAATCTGTCACCTACGAGGGCTACGGCCCCTGCGGCGTTGCTGTCATCGTGGAGGCGCTGACCGACAACCGTCAGCGCACTGCACCCGAGATCCGCCATTATTTTGACAAATTCGGCAAGGGCATGGGTGCTCAGGGCTGCGTCAGCTGGTCCTTTGACCGCAAGGGTGTGATCGTCATCGACAACGAAGAGGGCGAGCTGGACGAGGATACCGTGATGATGGATGCACTGGATGCCGGCGCCGAGGATATGCAGGCCGACGGCCCCGTGTTTGAGATCACCACCGATCCGGACAGCTTCAACGACGTGGTCAAGGCGCTGGAGGAGAAGGGCTATTCCTTCGAGAGTGCGGAGATCGAGATGGTTCCCCAGAACTACATTGTCATGACCAGTGAGGACGATGTCCGCAGCATGACGAAGCTTCTGGATATGCTGGATGACAATGAGGACGTGCAGAACGTCTGGCATAACTGGCAGCAGGATT
>ERZ773178.1267-NODE-1267-length-27542-cov-9.591662_pt1 | contig 27542 bp, 25 predicted proteins | sample MGYA00580533_ERZ773178 | MGnify/ENA primary metagenome ERZ773178 (study PRJEB29015, sample SAMEA2737859) | human gut metagenome | biome: human gut; feature: human-associated habitat; material: faeces | place: China | collected 2012 ...
GCAATTCATCTCACCGCCTAAAGAGGCGGGAGACTTCTTGCAGAATCAGGTTAAAGCAGCGGAAACCATAGTCGATATCTGCCCCCGTTTCTTCCTTGATTTTCTTGCCAGCACGACGAATACGTTCTTCTCCAATGTCGCAGATATTTTTATAACCGGCTTTATAGGCATCGGATTTTTCTTCAATTTGTTCAGATAGCTGAACCATAATAAATGATATATTTCTTTCTCCAGTAACATTAAATTTCATAACAGCCTGGGCAGTAGTTCCAGATCCAGAAAAGAAATCCATAATAATATCATTAGCTTCAAAGCCAACCATTTCAATAATTTGTGAAATCAAATACACAGGTTTTGAGTAATTAAAGATATTAGAACCAAGAAGATTTTTTACTTCTTTAGCACCATTTTGATAATTTATTTCTGAAGCCTCCCAAATTGACTTTGCTTTTGTCCTTCGTCCGCCTTCCCGATTATAGTAATCTTTCTGATAAATATCCCAGAAATAAATATCTTTTCGTTTCACTTGTCTAGCAACTAAAACAGCAGCCTCTTTTTTTACTTTGTCAGCTGACCATCGCCATGTTCCATCCTCCATCGTAGATGGTTGCACTGGTAAAGCTTCTTCAGAAAAAGTGTCATTTTTTTGGAGGGATACTGTTCCATCAAATGGATTAACAAAAATTGGATAATAAAGATTGGGCCTATCACTTCTTCTCCAGAATCCGCCGCGCATCCTCAATCCTAGTAGACGATATTTTCCATTTTGATCTTCATATTTATATTCATCCTCCATGCTTTCCGTTAGTTTATGTCCAATAATGTTCACTTCATAAATATCTTTCGCATACACAGCCAAATATTCATGTAGATTCGCTATTTTGCCTATCGACATAGAACCTCTTGGATTACTTTTTACAACAATTACTCCTATACGATTATTTCTTCCAAAAGCTTCATCCATTATTTTTAAGCAGTTATCGATTTCATGTTCATCTATACTTACAAATATGGCATCCTCATTGCACAATAAATCTTTTGCTATCCTCAATCTCGGATAAATCATATTCAGCCAATCCGTATGAAATCTGCCGTTGCTTTCCGGATTCTGTACCAGCCGATTCCCTTCTTCGTCAATCTGCCCACTGTTTTCCACATAGTCATCTGTCTTTTTGGAAAAATCGTCCTCATAGATAAAATCATTTCCCGTGTTATAAGGTGGATCAATATAAATCATCTTCACTTTTCCAAGATAGGTTTCCCGCAGGATTTTCAGGGCGTCGAGGTTATCGCCTTCGATGTAGATATTTTCGCTATCGATGTCCCCCCCTGTGTACCATCGCGACTGACCGATTTCTCCCTATCAAGTCTCAATGTTTTTGCAATGGGCTGATTTGCAAGCATGATGGTTTTCCGCTTGTCCGGCCAGGTAAACTGATAACGTTCCTGCCCATCATCTACGACCTGCGTATTGATTTCCTGCATAAGCACATCTTTATCGATGGCACGGATTACATGCCCCTCTTCATCGATGGTTTCTGTAACCGCATTGGGAAACAAGGCCGCCAGTTTTTCGTAATTTTCTTTTGCTAAATCAGCCGTATGCATTTCAAGCTTTTCCATGAGTAATTTCCTCCAATTGTTTTTTATAGTTTTGCAACCGGGTATATAGTTCAAACCGCTTTTTCGGCTGCTGTTCTTTCCAGGCAGCGGCTTCTGCCTTTTGAATCAGTTTCTTCAGCCGGTTGATCTCATCCTGCCGTTTTAACTGTTCATCTATGGGTAGTTCTTTTCTCTGCCGAACCTCTTCTGAAGAAATGGCAATTTGCCGTACCAGATTATCCCATATCTCTTCCAACGTATTCCCTTGAAGTACCAGGGAAAGGTCATTTTTCTTCATCCAGGCCGTGCGATAGAGTTTGCGGTGATACGCAGCCAGCTGACAACATTCTCCATACATAAGCTTATGAGGATTCTGTCTGGCAATAGCCTCCACGATTTTTCCATCAAAATCCTGCTTTTTAAGATGCAGAGATAAAAGCAAAATTTCCTTTATATCACTTTTATTTTCCAGATTCAGATTGCGCTGAGTCAAACTGTTTTCGACTTGAATCTGCTCTACGTCAGATACAAACCGTGCTTTCAGCGTTGCCGTAAGTGATAAATGCTGATAAAAGGCTTCTTTCGGAAGTCTCCGGCGAACAACCGTGCTTTTCGGAAAGTCAATCATTCATTTCACCACCATAAAACAAATCAGTTCAAAATCATCCAGCCCGGAGAATCCCATGGACTGAAACGTAGTCTCTCCCGAAGAAAAGAAGCTGTCAATATCTTCTTCCTCTTTCGTTTCAATAATCGATTCGATAGCCACTTCAAGGAGTTTGGAAACATTTCCCATGTTTCGGCCATCTTTCGTCTCTTTATTAAAGATATGGCACAGTTTCTGAATGGGAACCTTCTTCCCTTTAGCTATATGCCGCATTTCGTCCAGCGTATCTTTTGGCTGCAAGTGGTGGGTAATAATCTCACCATCACTGCCAATATATACCATATAGAACGGATGCAACCGGTTCTGATTTTTGATGTTGATTTTCGGGTTTACATTCTTCAATACGAATATCACGCCCGGCTTACTTCCCTTTGCCACGGCATGGATGCCAAGTGGTATATGCTCTATATCTGGATGGTCCTTCATATAGGCGAGCAAATCCATGCGGAAGTCATTGAGTCCTAAATCGGTAATAGAGACACCACTTGTCATGTCTTCCAAGTCCACGACTTCTTCCTGCAGCTTTTTCAGCTGTTCCTTACGGTAGGCTAAATCGCCTTTTTCATCCTGATTGATCAGGTCATCGTCACCGGTTGAAGTCATAACAGAAATCCTCATCCTTGTTTCGACTCTCGCCTTCAGGTTAATATATTCGTCCAGCGTCAAATCGGGCCAGAAATTCACCAGCTGAATGACCTTGTTCTGACTGCCGATACGGTCGATTCGCCCGAACCGCTGAATGATACGGACGGGATTCCAATGAATATCATAATTGATGCAATAATCACAATCTTGCAGATTCTGGCCTTCGGAAATGCAGTCCGTGCCAATCAGGATATCAATGTTTTTATCCTTATCTGCTGGATAGAGGATATCCCTGTCTTTTGATTTGGGAGAGAAGCAGGACAATACATGATTCATGTCTGCCTTGAAATGAGGAATCGTCGTCCTGCCTTCAATGCTGCCAGTAACAAGTGCCGTATGAAGGCCCATCTCTTGGGCTTTAGGCGCTATATTTTCGTAAAGGTATTCTGCCGTGTCGGCAAAAGCCGTAAAAACAAGGATTTTCCGGTTGCCCGGGTTAATGGGAGCCGCTTCCTTTTTCTGAATGACTCGAATCAGTTGATTCAGTTTATAATCGTATTCCGGAGTAATATCTTTCACCATGCCGATAAGCAGGGAAAGCGTTTCCAGATCTGCTTTAATGTCACGCTGCCATGAAATATAATCCATATCGCGTAAATCAATTTGTATCTTTTTCCCTACAGAAAAGAAATCCGTGTTCTGATCGTCTTCATCAAAATCTGCGGCTGCTCCAGACAAATCATCCATTTCGCTTAGATTTCCCTGCCCATTCTTTATGAAGGTATCGATAATCTGGTTCGTTTCATAAAGATACTGGTATACCCTTTGTACCGTCAGCAGGAAAGAATGAACAGAGCTTTCCATACGTTTTAAGAGGTTGATGCTCATGAGACGCTGGATACCTATTTCACGACCTTTTCGGAAGTTCTCCGTTTCCTCTTTCGACAGGTACTTGGACAGCTTGCTCGGCAAAATGAACTGCGTAGGCGTATAAATAGTAAGATTCAAATCAGACAGACATTCATAGACTTCCTTATAATTGATTGCCCCTTTCTTATCCGTTAGCTTGGGATATAAAGAAATGGGCTTATTTCTTGTCGGGAATGTTCCGATATCCGTTGTATCATAATAGGTCTGTATATGGTGACGGGACCTGGCAATGGTAACAGAGTCCAGAACTTCAAAGAAGTCAAAATCCAATTGGGAAAGCAAAGCTTTCGTAGTTCTTTCTTTTGCCGGGAGCTTGCACCATGCATTATAGACGCGTTGAGCCTGGCGGAAAATCATGTCGATATCTGACTGTATCTTTAATTTTTCATTGATTTCTTCCGGGTTACCTTCGTAGGCAAGGGCCAGCTGGTTCCGTAAATCATAAAATCGGTTATTGACGGGTGTAGCAGAGAGCATAAGTACTTTGGTGCGGACTCCCGGCCTGATTACACGGTTCATAAGGCGCATGTAGCGGTTTTCTTTTTCACCACCATGCGTATTGGTACCATTACCATTCCGGAAGTTATGGCTTTCGTCAATGACTACTAAATCATAATTGTCCCAATTGATTCGGTCGATGGGAAGACCAATAGATGTCATCCCACGGTTACGGGAAAGATCTGTATGATAGAGCACATCGTAACGGAAACGGTCTGCTGCCAATGGATTGTTCACCAGATTGCCACGATAAGTCATCCAGTTCTCAGAGAGTTTTTTCGGGCAGAGGACGAGCACATTTTTATTACGGCCTTCATAATACTTGATTACGGCCAGTGCAGTAAATGTCTTTCCCAGCCCTACGCTGTCGGCCAGAATACAGCCATTGTATTGTTCCAATTTATTAATAATGCCAAGGGCCGCATCCTTCTGGAAATGATAAAGCTTGTTCCATATTACACTATTCTTGAACCCCGTAGCTTCATTGGGAAGGACGTCTTCCGAAATATCATCGAGAAATTCACTGAAAATATGATACAACGTCATGAAATATATAAGTTCCGGCGCATTTTCCTGATAGACTGTAGAAATCATATTGATAACTTCGCTTGTCACATCGGTAAGTTTTTCTTTATCATTCCATAGGGTATTAAAAAGATTCAACAGTTCCTTGCTTGCCGGGTTCTCAAAGCGTGTCACCATGTTACTGATATTATTGCCCCGCTCACAACCCAGGTCGACTGTCGTAAAAGAATTCACAGGCATATAGGTATAAGTATCTTCCAGATTTTCTACGACGAGAAAATTGTTCATGCCTTCCCAGGTCTTATTGGAACGGAATGTCGCCTTCTTACGCATCCATTCTGCACATTCCTTGGATACCGCTTTCTGTTTCAGTTCATTCCGGAGGCGGACTTCAAATTCCGTCCCATACAGACCCTTTTCGCGATTCAGTCTCGGAATATAGAATTCTCGTCTTTCCTTGGGCGTTTTTTCTGCAATGAAAGTGGGCGACGTAAAAATGAACCGGAATTCATCACAATGTTCCAGCTCATGTTGAAGTGCCTGATATGCATAAATAGAAAAACATGCCGCTGCCACAGACACCTTGCTTCCAGATTGTATTTTCTTGACAAGATCATCTTTTACGACCTTAGTAGTGTTATTGAATATTTCCATTGAATGACTCCGTTCTGCCGTATCGATTTTACCCCATCTTTTTTTGCTGTTTATACCATTTTGATGCAAAATCACAGATAGGTTACATGCTAATTCAATTATACATCGACGTTTCGCTAATGGATAGGTCGTTTGATACTTTTGAGCTAATAAAATAGAGCGGAGCTGTCACAGGAAGCAAATTCTACTTTCTATAACAGCTCCGTTATTTTGAAATCTTTACTTCTGCAAGGAATCCTGACAAGTCTGGTATCCAGGTAAGATTTGGTACGCATGCGTGCCAAATTTCGCGTTTCCAAAATAGGAATTAGCTATAGAATTGGTCAGACAGTGTCTGACCAATTTAGGGCTGGATTTCTTTGGACAAGGCTCCGGCCGCCTTGGTTTCATCATCCAAGGACAGTCGGGCCAGGCGTTCGATGAAGAAGACTCGGCCATTGAAGAAGTTGACGAAACGGCCTACGAGCATGGCCGATATGAGGGTACCGATGCCAAGGCCGGTCAGGGTCCCCAGGCCTCCATAAAGGAAAGATAAGATAACGGCCAGGGTGACCATGGTCGAATCGAAGACGACTTTTGTCGAGCCCATCCGCCATTTTCCCGTCTGGGCAATGGCTTTGACGGCCCCGTCACCGGGCACCATCAGGACCTGCGATGCCACTTCGATGCAGATACCGAAGGCCAGGGTAGCACAACCGGCGATTAAGAGGGCCAGGGCCAAAGGCCAGCTCAGTCCCTGTAATCCTGCCATGGCATGCATGAAAAAGTCGATGGCTGCGCTGAAGACGAAGTTGACGGCAACTTGTAATAGTTCTGCTGGCCGGAACTGGCGGCGGAGCAGGACAATCTGCAAGGCGATGAAGGCCATGTTGAGGACAAAGGTCAGCTGGCCGAAGGTCCACGGCGTATAGAGGCTGATGACGAGGGGCACGCTGGAAATGGGTGACGTCCCCAGGCTGGCGACGGTAATCAAGTCGATGCCCAAGGCCGTCATCAAGATACTGCCACTAAAGGCACTGATACGGATTTTCAAATGATGCATGTGCCGCATATTCAATCGCCCCATTTCTTTTCATTTTCCATGATGCGCTGAAATGTCGCCATGAACTGCTGGCGCGCTTCCGGCTCGATGTCCTGCCACATTTCCTCGTCGATGCCGTAAATGACCTGGCGGATCCGCTCGGCTTTGTCCCAGCCCTTGTCGGTCAGGAAAATAGCTACGCCCCGCTGGTCTTCAGGCCGCGTTTCCTTGCGGATGAGGTCCAGATTTTCCATGCGCTTCAGCAGGCTGGTCACCGTCGATTTGTCGATGATGCACTCGCGGCTGATATCCTTCTGGCTGGCGCCATCGTGGAACCACAAGTATTCCAAAATCTTTGGTTGACCGGGCATGAGCCCTTCCCGCTTGATGCGGCGGGCGATTTCCCGGTTCGACCGGTGAAATCCTAACATCAGTAAAATATGTAACGCTTCCTCGTCCATGACGACTCCTCCTATTAGTTTTAATTCAAACTATTATTTTATTATACTGGCAGACAAAGGGTGTGTCAATAGTTAAGCTATTACGGGCCATAAGGGAAAGACAAAGATTTGTAAACGGACCGTCTCTCTTTTGTAACAACTTTTATGATACAATAAAAGAAACGTCATTCGTCTATTTTTTAAGGAGGAACCTGTTATGTTCAAAAAATTACTCATTCTCACGCTCGGCGCCCTGCTCTGCTGCAGTGTCGCCGCAGCGGCCGACACGACGTCCATGACCGACAAGGCGCGCCAGGCAGAAACGCAATCCCTGCCGTCGACGATCAAGCACCTCGATCTGGTCCTGGTCCTCGATAAGAGCGGCTCCATGTATGGCCTGGAAAGCGATACCATCGGCGGCTACAATGCCATGATTGCCAAGGAAAAAGACCTCGACGTCGACACCAAGGTCACAACGGTCCTGTTCAACAACAAAGTCGATATCCTGACGGACCGCAGCAACATCAACAGCCTGTCGGACATGACGACTAAGGATTACCGCGTCGGCGGCTCGACGGCCCTTCTCGATGCCGTAGGCAACACGATTGCCAAGATATCCGATACGCCGGGCATTTCCGATAAGGACCATAAGGTCATCTTCGTCATCATTACCGACGGCCTGGAAAATGCCAGCACTGAATATTCTAAAGCGACGATCCAGAAAATGATTTCCGATAAAAAAGCTCAGGGCTGGGACTTCATTTTCCTCGGCGCCAATATCGACGCCGCTTCGGAAGCCCAGAACCTGGGTATCGATGCCGACCATGCCGTCAAGTATCGCAATACTTCGACGGGCGTCCAGAAGAACTTCGCCGCCATTGCCGCCTACACGCGCAGTGCCGTTCAGCAGCAAGACGACGACTCCTGGAAAGATAACATCGAAAAAGATAAGTAAGGCTTATTTCAAACCTGCCAATTTAGCCGGATCCATGGCTTTGTCGAACTGCTCTGCCATGACCCACCCCGTCTTCAGGGCTGACTCTTTAAGGGTCAGCCCTTCTTTGGCTGCCTGTTTGGCAATGGTGCAGGCCTTGTCATAACCGACGAGAGGCACCAGGCCCGTGACCAGGATGAGCGAATTGTACAGGTTGGTCGTGATCCGTTCGCGGTTCGGTTCGATGCCGACGACGCAATGCTTGCGGAAAGAATCCATGCAGTCCGTGAGCAGTCGGATGGACTGGATCAGGTTGTAGGCGATGACCGGCATGAAGACATTGAGTTCGAAGTTCCCCTGGCTGGCGGCGATACCCAAGGTGGCATCGTTGCCCATGACCTGGACGGCGACCATGGTGACGGCTTCGCACTGCGTCGGGTTAACTTTGCTGGGCATGATGGAGCTGCCCGGTTCATTTTCGGGAATGCGGATTTCCCCGATGCCGCAACGCGGACCTGACGACAGCCAGCGGATGTCATTGGCAATCTTCATGAGGTCGCAGGCCAAGGCCTTGAGCATACCGTGGACGACGACGAGTTCGTCTTTACTGCTCAGGGCTTGGAACTTGTTCGGCGCCGTATGGAAGGTCGTCCCCGTCAGCTGGCTGACGATTTCCGCGAAGCGCACGTCATAGCCTTTCGGGCAGTTGATGCCCGTGCCGACGGCCGTGCCACCCATGGCCAAGTCGCGGAGGAAATCGATGCCCTGGGCCAGCATGTCCCGGTCGCGCTGAATCATGCGGGCCCAGCCGCTGAATTCCTGGCCCAGCGTCAACGGCGTGGCATCCTGCAAATGGGTCCGGCCGATTTTGACGATATCCTTAAAGGCTTCCTGCTTGACCCGGAGAGCCTGATAGAGGGCTTCCATAGCGGGGAACAATTTTTCTTCGATGAGCAGGACGCCGACCATATGCAGGCCCGTCGGGAAGGTATCATTCGAGCTCTGAGAATGATTGACGTGGTCATTGGGATGGACGTTCAGGTCCTTGCCCTGGGATTGCAAAATCTGCTTGGCCCGGTTAGCGACGACTTCGTTGACGTTCATGTTGAACTGCGTGCCACTGCCGGTCATCCATACGGCCAGGGGGAAATTGCCATCGAGCTTGCCGGCCAGGATGTCATCGCAGGCCTGGATAATGGCATCGGCCCGGTCGCTGTCGACGACGCCCAATTCCTTGTTGGTCAAGGCAGCGGCTTTTTTCAGGTAAGCAAAGACCGTGACCATTTCGGCGGGAATTTTTTCCGTGCCAATCTTAAAATTCTCGAAACTACGCTGTGTCTGGGCGCCCCAGAGTTTATCAGCTGGGACTTTGATTTCCCCCATCGAATCTTTTTCTATACGGTATTCCATGACAACCTCCCATATAATCAAATTATATAAAACATAGCGGATTCAGGCGGGCGCCCCACGTGGTCGCTCCTACATCGACATCCTCATAGGGCCGGGCTGGAAAATGCGGCTATCCATGCGGCGCAAGTCGTTGGCAATGACCGGGCGGAATTCCATCTGTCCCAAGATGTCCCGTTCCAGGTCCACGCCCGGTGCGATTTCTGTCAGCATCAGGCCTTGGGGCGTCAAGCGGAAGACGGCCCGTTCCGTAACGACCAGGACGTGCTGGCCGTGGGCTGCCGCGTAGTCTCCGGAAAAGGTGACCTGTTCGATATGGCGCTTAAACTTCTGGTACTTCCCTTCCCTGTCGATGACGAGCTGCCCGTTTTCGCAGTGCTCGCGCAGGCCGCCGGCCGTAAAGGTCCCCATGAGGATGAGCTTCTTCGTATGCTGGGCTAAATCGATGAAGCCTCCCGGTCCGGTGACACGGCCGTGGAACTTCGAGACATTGACATTCCCCATGGCGTCGATTTCTGCCAGGCCCAAGGCACAGAGGTCGAGACCGCCGCCGTGACAGATGTCGAACATATCGGCCATTTTCAGTTCTGCCTCAGCATTGACAGCCGCTCCCATATCGAGGCCCGACAAGGGAATGCCGCCGATGATTCCTGAATCGGCCGCCAAGGTCAGACTCGGCCCAAAGCCTTCTTCAGCGGCAACGGAGCCGATGATTTCTGGGATGCCAATACCTAAATTCATGACATCCCCTTTTTTCAATTCCATAGCTGCCCGGCGGGCACAGATTTTGCGATTATCCAGGGGATGCGGCGGCAGGGACTGGATGGACTTGCGCCCTTCGCCGCTCAGTTCCGGCCGGTAGCCATGGGTTGAAAAGCTCTGGACGTGATACTTCGGCCGCGGTACGACGACGTAGTCGACGAGGAAATGGTGTATCTTCACAAGGCGCGAATCGAGGCTCCCCCGGGGCACGACGTCTTCGACCTGGACGACGACGATGCCGCCGGAATTATGCGTCGCTTCGGCCACTTCCAGCTGTTCGCCGATCATGGCTTCGCGCTGGAGGGAAATGTTGCCGTCTTCATCGGCCAGGGAGCCGCGGATGAAGCAGACCTGGATGGGAAAGGCCGGATAATACAGGTATTCGCTGCCATCGATTTCCATCAGGCGGACGATGTCCTTCCCTTCGCGGACGGTCTTGGCGTTGGCCTTGCTGCCGTCCCGGCGCGGGTCGGCCAGGGTATGCAGGCCGATGTCGGTCCAGACGCCCTTACGGCCGGCGGCAATAGCCCGGTACAGCTCCAGGAGCGTCCCAGCCGGGACCGTATAGGCCAGGCACTGGTCAGCTGCGACCTTATCGGATAATTTCTTTTCCATGCCAAAATGACTGGTAATGATTGTCCCAATGAGGCCGTCTGCAGCCAGTCGGTCACCGCCGCGCTGGCCGCCATCGCCGGTACCGGCAATCTTGACCAGTGTCAGGTTGCGGGGATGCCCTTCGTCGGCATAGCGGTCGTGGAGAGCCTTGAATAAACCATCAGGCGTACCGAAGCCGGCATGACCGCTGACAGCCAGGGTCATATCATCGCCGACGAGACGCGCCGCTTCGGCCGGCGTAATAAACTGTGTCATAACGACCTTCCTTTCGTGTGGTAGTAAAAAAGGCTGTCTGCGACAGCCTTTTTTAAGTTTGATGTTGGAATCACGTTATTTCAAGTGTTTCAATCCTTTGGCGCCGATGTCGCTGCGGACCTGCTGGCCGTCGAAGTGGATGCGTTTGACGTTATCATAAGCCTTTTCGATAGCACTCTTGAGGTCCGGAGCTATTGCCGTGACGCCGAGGACGCGGCCGCCGTTGGTGACGTACTGGTCGTCTTTCTTGGCCGTGCCGGAATGGAAGACCATGACGTCTTCTTTATCGACAGCGTCGAGGCCGCTGATGACATCGCCCTTATGGGACGAAGCGGGATAGCCGGCAGAAGCCATGATGACGCAGCAGGCAGCAGCGTCTTTCCAATGGACCATGTCAGCCGTCAGCGTGCCTTTGGCGCAGGCGTACATGATCTGTGCCAGGTCGCCGTCGAGGAGCGGCAAAACAGCCTGCGTTTCAGGGTCGCCGAAGCGGCAGTTGAATTCGACGACTTTCGGGCCGTCCGCCGTAATCATGAGGCCGGCATAGAGGCAGCCCTGATAGGTAATGCCTTCCTGCTTCAGGCCGTCGACGACGGGTTTCAAGATCTTTTCTTCAACTTCCTTGCGGATTTCCAGCGTAACGACCGGTGCCGGAGCATACGCTCCCATGCCGCCCGTGTTGGGGCCTTCGTCGTTATCGAAGATACGCTTGTGGTCCTGAGCAGAAATCATGGGCACGATGGTCTTGCCGTCGACAAAAGCCAGGAGGCTCGCTTCTTCACCGACCATGCATTCTTCGATGACGATGCGGCCGCCGGAAGCGCCGAAGATATGGTCTTCCATCATGGCATTGACCGCTTCGATGGCTTCTGCTTCCGTCTGGGCGACGACGACTCCTTTGCCGGCAGCCAGGCCGTCGGCTTTGACGACGATGGGTGCGCCCTGTTCTTTAATATAGGCCTTGGCGGCATCGCCATCGGTAAAGGAAGCGTAGGCTGCCGTCGGGACATGGTATTTCTTCATGAGGTTCTTGGCGAAGACCTTCGACCCTTCCATCTGGGCAGCGGCCTTGTTGGGACCAAAGACAGCCAGACCCTTGGACTGAGCCAGGTCGGCAAGGCCTTCGGTCAAGGGGACTTCCGGGCCGACGACGAGCATGTCGATGCCTTCTTTTTGGGCATAGTCCGTGATGGCGTCCAGGTCGGACAAGGCGATGTCGACGCACTGGGCGACTTCACTCATAGCGGCACTGCCAGGGATGGCGTAGAGTTTATCGACACTCGGGCTCTGGGCCAGTTTCCAGGCTAAAGTATGTTCGCGGCCGCCGCCGCCGATGACTGCTACCTTCATTATTTTGCAGCCCCCTTCTGAACTTGTTCCGCTAAGTATGCGGCAATGGCCGTATCATAGACAGCCGTATGATGGAAAGCTTCCTGAGCCAGTTCCAGGCGGTACTGGTCGGAAAATTCGCCGTCCTTCTGGAGGATGGAAATGATTTCGCCGTATTTAGCCGGATTGGTGACGATAGCAACGTATTTATTGTTCTTGGCCGAAGCACGGACCATGCAGGGGCCGCCGATGTCGATGTTTTCAATGGCTTCTGCCAGGGTGACATCCGGTTTGGCAATAGTCTGCTGGAACGGATAGAGGTTGACGACGACCAGGTCGATCGGCTTGATGTCGTGTTCTTTCATGGCCTTGACGTGTTCCGGATTGTCGCGGACCGCCAGGATAGCGCCATGGATTTTCGGATTCAGCGTCTTGACGCGGCCGTCCATCATTTCCGGGAAACCCGTGACGTCCTGAACGGCGATGACCGGTACGCCCGCTTCTTTCAGAGTCCGCATGGTGCCGCCGGTGGAGATGATTTCGATGCCGAGGTCTGCCAGGGCTTTGCCCAGTTCGACGACGCCCGTCTTATCAGATACACTAATGAGTGCGCGTTTTACTTTCATGGAAAATTCCTCCTATTCCTGAGTCCCTTTGACGACGTTGCCGTCGATAGTCAATTTATCATCGCAAAAGAGCGCTGCCGCTCTGACATACGTCGGATGTTCCTTGGTGAGGATCCGGGCAGCCAGCGTGTCTTCCGTATCGTCTTCGTAGACCGGTACGGCCGACTGCAAGATGATCGGGCCGGCGTCCATGTCGGGTACGACGAAATGGACCGTGCAGCCAGCGATCTTGACGCCGGCTTCGACGGCCTGGCGCTGGGCGTGAAGACCGCGGAACGACGGCAGCAGGGCCGGATGGATATTGAGCATCTTGTGTTCATAATGGGAAATGAAATCACCGCTCAAGAGACGCATGAAGCCGGCCAGGCAGATGACGTCGGCCTGATACGGTTCGATGGCGTCGAGGATGTATTTTTCAAAAGCTTCTTTCGAGTCGAAGGATTTGCGGTCGGCCAGAATGACCGGTACGCCCCATTCCTTAGCCCGGTCCATGACCGGTGCGCCGGGGATATCGCAGACCAGGGCCTTGATTTCCGCATTGATTTTGCCATCTTTGACGGCATCGTGAAGGGCGATGGCATTGGAGCCGCGGCCCGATGCGAAAATGACCATGTTCTTCTTAGTCATGGAATACGCCTCCCCGCAAGGTTACGGGTACGTCGGAATCGACGACTTTGCCGATGACATAGGCCTTTTCATCGCGGTCTGCCAGATTCTTGAGGACGGCATCTGCGTCTTTTTCATCGACGATCATGATCATGCCGATGCCCATGTTGAAGGTACGGTACATTTCCTTGGCATCGACGTTGCCCCACTTCTGGAGGAGCCCGAAAATCGGCAGCTGCGGCCACGACGTGACGTCGATGTCGACGCCGACGCCTTTCGGCAGGACGCGGGGGATGTTTTCATAGAAGCCGCCGCCCGTGATGTGGACCATACCCTTGACGGTGAAGTTCTTGATGATCGGCAGGCACGGACGCGGATAGAGACGGGTCGGCGTGAGCAGGCATTCACCGATGGTCATGCCCAGTTCGTCGACGTACTGGTCGAGCTTCATGTTCTGCCGTTCGAGGACGATCTTGCGGACCAGGGAGAAGCCGTTGGAGTGGACCCCAGTCGAAGGCAGGCCGATGAGGACGTCGCCGGCTTTGATGTTTTCACCGGTAATGACCTTGTCGCGGTCGACGATGCCGACGCCGAAGCCAGCCAGGTCATAGTCATCTTTGGCATAGAAACCGGCCATTTCAGCCGTTTCGCCGCCGAGGAGAGCGCAGCCCGATTCCTGGCAGGCGTGGGCGACGCCTTTGACGATGGTCGCAACCTGGACCGGGTCGAGTTTGCCGACGGCGATGTAGTCCAGGAAGAACAGCGGTTCTGCGCCCTGGACGAGGACGTCATTGATGGACATGGCGACGCAGTCCTGGCCGACCGTATCGTGCTTGCCCATCAGGATGGCCAGGCGCAGCTTGGTGCCGACACCGTCGGTGCCGCTGACCAGGATCGGTTTCTTGATGTCGCTGTTCATCAGGGAAAAGAGACCGCCGAAACCGCCCAGGTCGCCGAGGACTTCCGGACGGTACGTGGCTTTGACCGAATCTTTCATCAATTCTACGGCTTTGTTGCCAGCATCGATGTCGACACCGGCATCAGCATAAGTCAATCCTTTATTTGTGTTCGAGAGCATATTTTTCTCCTTCCTCATTGGCCTGCGGAGTTTCCGTAGGATAGTCGTTGTTGAAGCAAGCTAAGCACATATCTTCCTTGGGGATATGTTCGACAGCCCGGTTGAGGCCATCGATGGAAATGAAATGGAGTTTGTCGACGCCGATGTACTTCTGGATCTGTTCGACACTGAACGTCGAAGCGATGAGTTCCTTGCGGACCGACGTGTCGATACCGTAGAAGCAGGGGTATTTGATAGGCGGTGCCGATACGCACATGTAGACTTCCTTGGCGCCGGCTTCGCGCAGGAGCTTGCAGATGATGCCGCTCGTCGTGCCGCGGACGATGGAGTCGTCGACCATGACGATGCGCTTGCCCTTGACGACGGACTTGACGACGTTCAATTTCATGCGGACTGCCAGTTCACGCTGTTTCTGGTTCGGCTTGATGAAGGTACGGCCCATGTAGCGGTTCTTGATGAGGCCGTGCTTGAAGGGGATGCCCGAAGCCTGGGCATAGCCGATGGCCGCCGTGTTGCCGCTGTCCGGGACGGAAATGACGATATCCGCATCATACTGCGTTTCGTTCCACATTTCCCGGCCCATGTTCAGGCGAGCCTGATAGACATCCTGGCCGTCGATGACACTGTCCGGACGGGCGAAGTAAATGTATTCGAAGGAACAGACCTGCTTGCGCGGTGCCTTGGCAAAAATCGACGATTTGACGCCTTTTTCGTTGATCTGGACAAATTCGCCAGGCTGTACGTCGCGAACAAACTTGGCACCGATGGCGTCGAGGGCACACGTTTCCGAAGCCAGGACCCAGCCGCCTTCATCGGTACGGCCGATGCAGAGCGGGCGGAAACCGTAGGGGTCGCGGACGCCGTAGAGCGTATCTTTCGTCATGAGTACCAGCGAGTACGCCCCCTGGATGCGGTTCATGCTTTCCATGATGCGTTCTTCGATGGTGTCTTTCTGGCTGCGGCTGATGAGGTTGACGATGATTTCACTGTCCATGGTCGTCTGGAACGTCGCGCCGCCGCGGTCCAGTTCTTCCCGCAGAACCCGCGTATTGGTCAGGTTGCCGTTGTGCGCCAGGGCCAGCTGTCCCATGGGCGTGTATACGGCCAGGGGCTGGATGTTGCGGGGATTATTGGAGCCTGTCGTCGAATAGCGGACGTGGCCGATACCGACAGGGCCGCCTTCTTCGTCCGGTACGCCGTTGGCGAAGACCGTACTGATGAGACCCATGCCGCGGAACGTATGGATATCCTGGCCATCGGTCAAGGCAATACCGCCGCTTTCCTGACCACGATGCTGTAATGCGAACAACCCCCAGTAAATATAGCGGGGAATATCGAGGTGTTTATCGTAAATACCTAAGACACCACATTCTTCATGCTGCTTATCCCAAATCGGATCGTAAAACATGAATTAAACCTCCTGTTATAACGAAAAATAGTCTGTACATGCCCTTAGAGGGACTTTACGGTTTCTTGCAACTTCTGGTTCTTTTTCATGACCTCTTGAGCCATGTTTTCGCGATAAGCCTTGTATTTCTTGGCTAATTCAGCATCGCTGGCAGCGCCGATCTGTACGGCCAGGAGCGCTCCGTTCTTGGCCCCATTGATAGCGACAGTGGCAACGGGGATGCCCGACGGCATCTGTACGATGGCCAACAGCGCATCCATTCCCTGGAGGCTGCCGCTTTCCAAGGGGACGCCGATGACAGGCAGCGTCGTATAGCTGGCGACGACACCGGGCAGATGAGCGGCCATGCCGGCACCGACGACAAAGGCACTGATGCCCCGTTCTTCGGCTGTCGAAACGAATTCCCGGACAGCTGCCGGCGTGCGGTGGGCCGACGCTAACAAGACTTCATATTCAATACCAAATTCTTTAAAAATAGCAATCGCTTTTTTCATAACGGGAAAATCAGAATCGCTTCCCATGATCAAACCGACCTTCAACAGAGACCCCTCCTTAGAAAAACAAAACCCAAAAGTGACGCAGTATCACCTTTGGGTTTTCAGTTAGACACACGGAGACTGTTTACAAACGGCAAAGAACCTGTCCATAAACGTCTTGTCATAGTGCATCTCCTTATTGATTGAAAGATTATCAAACACACTTTGATTCTATCAAAAACCTACGAGGCTGTCAATGAAATTTGCCCGTTCCCTCACAGTTTGTACACGGATAACGCCGACTATGGTACAATGGGAGGAGATTACCCACACGGAGGGATAGATTATGGAATTAAATGACCAGCAGCAGCAAGTCGTCCGCGACCTGTCGCAGCCCATCCTGCTCAACGCCCCGGCCGGCACGGGCAAGACCCGTGTCCTGGCCTGCCGGGTCGCCCATATCCTGGAAACGAAGGCCGCTGAAGGCGCGCAGATACTCTGTCTGACCTTCACCAACCGGGCCTGCAAGGAGCTGAAGGAACGCATCATCGCTACGGCCCACGAAAAGGGCCTGGACGTCGTCGTCAAGACGATCCACAGTTTCTGTTACAGTCTCATCAAAGAGGAAACAAAGCGCCAGAGCGACTGTTATAATGATTTTCTCCTCTACGATGACGAAGACTGCCGGCAGCTCATCGACAACCTCCCGGCGGCGGCGTCGGCACCGGGCAATGACACCCAGGCCCTGCAGAACTATATCGAATTTGCCAAGAAACAGCGCATCCTCCCGGACCTCCACGATTTCACGGCGCCGAAAGAACCCCTCCAGGCCTGGCTCCATGACCACGGCGACGACCTCGTCCGGCAATACGATGCCGTCCTGGCCGACAACCACGCCGTCGATTTCACGGACCTCATCACCGGCGCCTATGACTTCCTCACAGACGAAGCCTGCTGCCAGCGCTGGCGGGACCGGTTCCGCTTCATCGCCGTCGATGAAATGCAGGACACGAGCGAAGTCGAATACGCCGTCATCAGCCGCCTCTTCCCCGGCCGCAACGTCCTCCTCTGCGGCGATTACTTCCAGACCATTTACGAATGGCGCGGCTCCTATCCGGAATACATCCTGGAACAATTCCGCAAGACCTATCATCCCCGGGAAATCACCTTTACGACCAACTACCGGGCTACGCAGCTCCTCTTGAAGGCTGGCGAAAGCTGTCTGAACCACCTCTTCGGTCAAGTAACGGTCCACCATGTCTATCCTCAGCCTGGCCAGGCGGCGGCCGCCACCCCAGGCGAGCCCATCGTCATCCACCAGGCCAATACCTTTCTCGATGAAAGCCGCTGGATTTTCCAGGAACTAAGGAAACTGCCGCCTAAAGAGCGCTTGAAGGCCTGCGTCCTCGTCCGCGGCAATCGCCAGGCCCAGCAGCTCTGGACGGGCATCAACGCCCATAACCAGCACTATCCGCCGGAGGACCAGCTGCCCGTCACCTGTATCGACCAGTTCCACCTGTTCAAGCGACAGGAATGTAAAGATGTCTTGGCCTACTTGCGGCTGCTCTTGAATAAGCACGACAACCTCAGCCTGAAGCGCATCCTGCTGCGCTTCGTCTCCCGCATCGGCCAACGGACTGTGAAAACCATCGAAAGCGAATCCTACCGCCGCCTGGGCCTTCGGCTCTGCGACTTCATCGATCCCATTTCTCAGGAAACAGGCGATCCTTATGGTCTCTTGCTGACGGCCCTGGACGAAGGGCGAATCGTCGTCTTCGACGTAGAAAGCACAGGGACCGACACGACGACAGACGAAATCATCCAGATTGCCGCCGTCCGCCTCGATGCCGCCGGCCAGGTTACAGACACCTTCAACACCTACGTCCGCGCCAGCCGCCCTGTCGGCACCTCCTTCTACGTCCATCACATCAGCGACGAAACCCTGGCGGCCCAGGGAATGGAACCGCGCCAGGCTCTGACGGCCTTCCTGGACTTTGCCAAAGACGCCGTCATCGTCGGCCACAACGTCACGTATGACCTGTCCATCCTGCACAGCGAGCTCCAGCGCCTAGGCATGGGCGAAAGCGGCGATTTCCCCTATTACGACACGCTGGACATCTACCGCCGCTTCTATCCCAACCTCATCAACCACAAACTGGCCACGCTCAGTGAAACCTTCCCCATCGACCATCAGCCATCGCACGACGCCTTCGACGACATCCTGGCCACGGCCGGCCTCCTATGCTATGCCGTAACGAAACAGATCCGCCCGGCTACGACGGCCCGCCGTTCGTCCCTGGCCATCTACCTGCCTCTCTTCGCCCCGTTCAGCCGTGACATAGCCCGTTTCCGCCGACAGTCCTATCAGGACCGGCCCATAGACCTCATCGCCGCCGTCATGAACGAAGGCGGCGTCAAGGCCTGGTACGAAAGCCATCGCGACCCCAGCGATACGGCCCAGCACATCGACAGGCTGGAAAACGTCCGCAAGCTCTACCGCATCGCCAAAGAAACAGACGACCCGGGCCAGGACCCGCGCGACGCCCTGGCAGAATTTCTCAAGCTGACCGCCCTGTCCAACAGCGAACTGGACAGCATGCTGGCCAAGGACCCGAAAATCCCCATCATCACCATCCATCAGGCCAAGGGCCTGGAATTCGATTACGTCTTCCTGGCCCATCTGGAAGACCGGGTCTTCCCGACCTTCTGGTCCGTAAAGAAAGGGAATATAGAAGAAGAAAAACGCCTCTTTTATGTCGCCATTACGCGGGCCAAAAAGAGGCTGTATCTGAGCTGGCACGAAGGGAACGGCAATCAGCGCTATGCGCCGAGCCGCTTCCTCCAGAGCCTGGATTCCCAATATATCGAAGTTAGATGAGGCCGGCTATGCCTAAGACCAGGCCTAAGACGCCGGACCCGATGAGGACCTTGATGACGCCGATCTTGCGGCGCGTGGCTGCAATGGCCAGGATGAGTATGACCAGGCCGCCGAGACTGAAGGCCGACCACTCGTCGGGCAGGGTTTCCGTATTCCACAGGGCCAGGAGGATGAAGCTCAGGCTGGCAACGCAGATGAGGGCGACCACTGCCGGCCGCAGGCCATTGAGGATGCCCCGGATTGGACCGATGTCGCCATACTTGAGGAAGACGCGTGCTAAAATAATCCCCAAGAAGAACGACGGCGTGACGAAGCCCAGGGTGGCTGCAACAGCCCCGCCCAGCCCGGCGATCTTGGTGCCGACAAAGGTAGCGGCATTGATGCCGATTGGTCCCGGAGTCATCTGAGAAATGGTGAATATATCGACAAATTCGCTCATAGAGAGCCAATGGAAGGTATCGACGACACTGGCCTGGATCAGCGGCATGGAAGCATAACCGCCGCCGACGCAGAAGGCCCCGACTTTACAGAATTCCCAAAAAAGTAATGCATATATCATAATAAGCCCCTCCCCTTAGTCGTACTTCTTATCGCGCATGAAGGCGAAGCCGATGATGCCGTCAATGATGATGAGCGCCATGATATTGACATCGAAGCACAAGTTGGCAATGAACGTCGCCACGATGATGGCCAGGGGCAGGAGCAATCTCTTCTTGCCCTGCTTGATGAGGAGGTCGATGCCGACATTGACGATGAGCGCCGTCGCCCCGCACTGCATGCCGCGGAGGATCATCTTGATATATAAGTTCTGGATAAAGAAATCATAGCAGTATGAAATGATCGACAGCGTAATCAGACAGGGCAGCACCGTAGCCACCAGAGCGACCAACGTCCCCAGGACCCCAGCCATGCGATAGCCCAGGATGACGGCACTGTTGACGGCGATGACGCCTGGCATGGACTGGGCAATGGCTACCATGTCGAGGGTATCCTTGTCGTTGATCCAATGGTATTCATCGACGTATTTCCCTTTCAGCAAGGGAATAATGACGAAGCCTCCGCCGACGGTGAAGGCACTGATTAAAAAGGTCGATTTGAACAGGGTCCAAAAGAAATGGGCATCCCGTTTCGGTGTCACAATTTCGTTCATCGTGTATCATTCCTTTCCGGATAGGTATCTTTTCTATGGTCTTAGTATAACACGTCTTTTACTATATTGAAAATATTTGTACAATTGATATAATATATGTAAATCATATGTCAAGGAGGCATGGGTATGGATATCCGTCAACTCACTTATTTCATGGTCATCGCCGAAGAAGGCCAGATCACAGCCGCCGCCCGGCGCCTTCACATGGCCCAGCCGCCGCTGAGCCAGCAGATGAAGGCCCTGGAAGAAGAACTGGGCGTTCAGCTCCTGCAGCGGGAGCCGCGCAGCGTCACCTTGACCGACGCCGGCGAAATCCTCTACCGCCGGGCCCGGCAGATCGTCACCCTCACCGACTCGACGCGCCGGGAAATCGCCGATTTCAAGAACGGCCTGCGCGGCACCTTGTCCATCGGGACTGTATCGTCATCGGGCAGCGTCATCCTCCAGCCAGCCCTCCGCCAGTTCCACGACGACCATCGCGGAATCCGCTTCGAAATCTACGACGGCAACACCTTCCGCGTCCTGGACATGCTGCGCAAGGGCCTCATCGAAATCGGCATCGTCCGCACGCCCTTTAAGCAGGACGCCTTCGACTGCACTCTGCTGCCGGAAGAACCGATGGTCCTGGCCTATACCGAGTCCCTGGCCGACCCCAATCCGGGCCAGCCGTCGATGACCATAGAACAACTGCAGGGCCTGCCGCTCATCCTCTACCGCCGCTTCGACCAGCTCTTCCATGACGTCTGCGAAGCCCACAATCTCACACCGAACCTCCTCTGCCGCAACGACGACGCCCGGACGACCCTGCTCTGGGCCGAAACCGGCCTGGGCTACGCCGTCGTCCCGGCATCGGCCATCTCACCGGCCAGTCGGCCCCAGCTCCAGACAAAAGCCATCGACGAACCGCGCCTGCGCACCCAATTAGCCGTCATCACCCCAAAACACCGCTACCTGTCCAGCATAGCCCGCCAGTTCATCGATGCCTTGACAAAGGCCTGAAAACACGCTGGCATGTTTCATTTCCACCCCTCATTTTTATTCTTCATGGAGTCAATCAAATCGAGCATATGCTTTGTCTCATACCTCATTTGTCTTTCATTTTCCGGGTGCTTCTTTTTCTTTCCTCTGGTATAACTGTTGCGCCACTTCTTTTTCTTGAGCATAAATCTGGGGGATATTACGCATTTGCAGTTGTGTCAGCTGATGACGCTGACACAACTTACACAAATGATATCCTTCCTGTTCGGCCTCTTGCGCTGTATAAATTTTATGTGTTCCTGAAGAATTTTTACTGTAAACAAACACATTATCACCTTGCAATTTCTTTACGCTAGAATTTATTTTCATTCGGCCACTACAGTTAAAAGTCAAAAAAAGACGCTGTCATCATGTGACAGCGTCTTTAACTATCTTTTGGTGCGCCTAGAAGGATTCGAACCTTCGCACCCGGTTCCGGAGACCGGTGCTCTATCCCCTGAGCTATAGGCGCAAGTAAGTGGTGACCCAGTAGGGATTCGAACCCTAGACCCACAGCTTAGAAGGCTGTTGCTCTATCCAGCTGAGCTACTGAGTCTCAAAAAATGGAGCGGGTGATGGGAATCGAACCCACATAACCAGCTTGGAAGGCTGGCGCTCTACCACTGAGCTACACCCGCATTCGTCGGTAATGGTCGGAGCAGCAGGATTTGAACCTGCGACCCCCTGGTCCCAAGCCAGGTGCGCTACCAAACTGCGCTATGCCCCGCCAACAAAAAACATTATACAAGAAATGAAATAGTTTGTCAACGTTTTTTTAGCTATAGCAGCTATCTTCTACGGGTCTATTTTCTAAATTTCCTATACGGCAGATAACTGTAGTATAACATACTCCCGATACGATAACAACGGGCGAACAATCCGCGAGCGGAGGCTACAATTTGCACCACGTGAATACCTTTTTGACATTGGCCCTCTGGGCGGCCCCTACGCACAAGGCCATTGCCGTATTTTTTTGCAGTCTGCAGGACCGCGGCGACCTGCGGCCGGCCGTCTGCGAACTGCGTTCATTTTTACGGTGCGCCGCTGGCGATGACGAGTCCTGTCACGCTGGTAGCGCCTTTTTTTGTCAGCGCCTGTGCACAGGCTTCTAAGGTCGCGCCGGTCGTGAAGATGTCGTCGACGAGGAGGATGTGTTTTCCCTGGACGGGGACGGTTTCTTTGACGGCAAAGGCGTCGTGGACATTCTCCTTCCGCTCGTCCCGGCAGAGCTGCCACTGGACTTTCGTCGGCCGCAGGCGCTGCAGGGCGTCGCACCAATCCCAGCGGACCGAAGCCCAGTCGTGAAAGAGGGCTTCGGCCTGGTTGAAACCGCGGCGCTGCAATTTTTCCGGTGCCAGCGGGACGGGTACGACCCGGTCGATGCGGTCGAACCGTTCCGGCCAGGGAAAGCGGTCGAGCAATACCCTGCAGGCCCGGCACTTCCCTTGTTTGCCGTTATATTTGATGTCGTGCAGGATGTGGCGCATGGCGCCGCGGTAATCGGCCAGGCAGTAACAAGCGGCGAGGTGCCTCACTGCCGCCGGCTTGTTGATGCGCCGGGGATGCCAGACAGCGGTCAGGCAGGACGGGCACCAGTCGCCGTCGCGGGCTACCAGGGCCCCGCAGGCCGGACACCGCGGCGGGTATAAGAGATTGAAAAGGTGTGTAATCAGGGACATAGCCTTCCCTCCCTAGACGATGAGCTCTCCTTGCAGGCGCGGGATGAGCAGCGTGAAGCGGCGGCTCGTGCGCTGGTTCTGGACGGCAGTCTGGACAGCCCGCTTGCTGCCGACGAGGATGACTTTCCGCTTGGCCCGGGTGACGGCCGTATAAAAGAGATTACGCTGGAGCATGATGGCATGGCTGTTGACCAGGACCATGATGACCGTGTGGTATTCGCTGCCCTGGCTCTTGTGGACGGTAATGGCATAGGCCAGGGTAATCTCATCGACTTCCTGCCCTTCGTACTTGACGTCCTGTTCGGGATAGCGGACATAGACCATATCCTTCTGGATGGCAAAGATTTCCCCTATATCACCGTTGAAGACGCCTTTTTCATAGTCATTGTGCTTCTGCATGACCTTGTCTCCGACACGGAAAATCACGTTCTTCCCCTTCAGCTCGCCTTTTTCTTCAGCCGGCGGGTTGAACCGCCCCTGGATGAGCTGATTGAGGTTGTCGACGCCGCAAGGATTCTTGTACATCGGCGACAGGACCTGAACGGCGAACTTATCTCCCGTTTCCAGGAGCTCGCTGTTATAGAGGGCGCTTATCTTCTCGGCCCCCTGGGCTTCGTCTTCGATTTCAACGAAGCGAAATTCCGGGTCTTCATTGACGACGGGCAGACGGCCGCTGTTGATGAGGTGGGCATTGGTCACGATACGCCCGCCTTCTTGCTGACGGAAAATCGTATCCAGGCGGACGACCGGGACCTGTCCCGAGGCGATGATGTCATGCAGGACGGCACCGGCCCCGACCGACGGCAGCTGATCGGCGTCGCCGACGAGGATGCAGCGGCACTGCGGTTTCAAGGCACTGAGGAGATGGTACATCATTTCCATGTCGAGCATAGAGACTTCATCGACGATGACCAGATCGGCCGGCAGCAGCTTGGTTTCGTTGTATTCAAAGACCTGAATCCGTCCCTGACGACCGTCGGGGATGAGCAGACGGTGAATGGTTTTGGCCTTGCGCTGCGTCGTTTCGGCCAGGCGCTTGGCGGCCCGCCCGGTCGGTGCACAGAGGAGGATGCGCAGCCCTTCCTGTTCGGCCAGGCGGATGATGGTCTGGACGACAGTCGTCTTGCCCGTCCCGGGACCGCCGGTGATGACCGTCATGCCCGATTCCAGCGATTTTTCGACGGCTTCGCGCTGCTTATCGGCCAGTTCAAAATGGCACGAATCCTGCCAGCGGTCGAGGAAGAGCTGGACATGGGTCTTCATGGGCAGGGGCTTCATGGCTGCCATGTCCTGGATGCGCCGGGCAATATAATTTTCTTCTTCATAGGCTTCCGGCGTATAGACATAGACGGTCCCCTGGAAATCGGCCGTACAGAGCTGGCCCACTTCGATAGCTTCCTTCAGGATATCGTGCAGCCCCAGGGCATCGGCCTGTAAGATGAAAGCCGCCCGGCGGACCAGTTCCGCATCGGGGATGCAGACGTGGCCGTTCTGGGTCATGGTCTGCAAGACATAGGTCAGGCCGGCGCTGAGGCGCTGCGGGTCCTGCCGGTCCATACCATAGGCCAGGGCCATCTGGTCGGCCGTCTTGAAACCGATGCCGTCGATTTCGGCGATCATGCGGTACGGTTCTTCCGTCAGGACATAGTGGACGTCGTCACCGTATTTCTGCAAGAGCCTGCCGGCGTAGCGCCCGGCGACGCCATGCTGTTCCAGGTCGTAGGCGATGTCGTTGACCTGTTTCTCTTCGTAGAAGGACTCCGTAATGACGGCCAGTTTCTTCGGGCCAATGCCTTCGACTTCCAGGAGCCGCTGCGGGTCCCTTTCCAATATCTTCATCGTGTCCTTGCCAAAGGCCGCGACGACGCGGTGGGCCAGGGCCGGCCCCAGTCCCTTGACGGCACCGCTTCCCAGGAAGCGTTCGATGCCGTCGACCGATTCAGGGATGATGCGGCTCCAGCCGTCGGCGGCGAACTGGCGGCCATAGCGCTTATGCTGGACCCAGTGGCCCTTGATTTCCAGGCGGTCGCCGACAAGAGGTTTCGTCCCATGGCCGGTGACGGTATACGTCGCATCGTCGGCTTCGTCATGAAGGCGGAAGACGCGGTAATCCGAGTCGGGCGCTTCAAATAAGAGGCGTTCCGCAATGCCTCGTACTACAATCTGTTCCATCTTCACAGCCCCATATGCTCCCGTTCGTATTTCTTGCTTTCGTCCATGATGCACTGATAAATACGCCGCAGATACGGCGACAATTCCTTCTGGACCGTCAAATTGGCGATTTTATCCAGGACCTGCCGTTCCCGACGGGGGTCGTAGATTTCCATATGATGTTCCTTCTTATAGGCGGCGACTTCGGCGACGACCTGCATGCGCCGTTCCAATATTTTCGTCAAGTCCCGGTCCAATACGTCGATTTCCTGGCGACATTCTTCTAAATCCATACACTGCCCTTCCCTTCTGCAATTAATATCCTTATTATAACATAGTAAAAAAACTGCGGCCAATCCCTATAATCCATTAATCGCATAAACGATTTACGTCCATGCAGAATCTCCATTTGTCAGAGCCCGATTCTTCCTTTATAATATAAAGGTATGAGTTTTTTTAGATTTTATTTATCAATTCTGTAAAAAAAGGTTGTGATTTTGCATGGAAGAAACTCAACAGCAGCAGGGGCTGCGCCGCAGCCTGAAAGCCCGCCACATGAACATGATCGCCATCGGCGGCGCTATCGGCACGGGCTTATTCGTCGCTGGCGGTGAAACGGTCAGCTCGGCAGGTCCTGGCGGCGCCCTCGTGGCTTACGCCCTCATCGGCATCATGGTTTATTTCCTCATGACGGGCCTCGGCGAAATGGCGTCGTACCTGCCGGTCAGCGGTTCTTTTGAAACCTATGCCAACCGCTATGTCGATAAATCCCTGGGCTTTGCCCTGGGCTGGAACTACTGGTTCAACTGGGCCATCACGGTAGCAGCCGAACTCGTCGCCGGCGCCCTGATCATGAAGTATTGGTTCCCCGACGTACCGGCTGCCATCTGGAGCGGCTTGTTCCTGATCATCCTCTTCGTCCTCAACTACTTGTCGACCCGTTCGTATGGCGAAAGCGAATTTATCTTCGCCGGCATCAAGGTCCTGACCGTCCTGGTCTTCCTCTTCGCCGGGACGCTGCTCATCCTGGGCCTCGGGCCGGAACCGTCGCCGGGCTTTACCAACTGGACCATCGGCGAAGCCCCCTTTGTCGGCGGCTTCACGGCCATGCTGGGCATCTTCATGGTCGCCGGTTTCTCCTTCCAGGGGACGGAAATGATCGGCATCGCAGCCGGTGAAAGTGAAGATCCGGAAAAGAACGTGCCCCGCGCCGTCCACTCCATCTTCTGGCGTATCCTGATTTTCTATTTAGGCGCCTTCACGGTCATCGGTTTCCTCATCCCCTATACGGACCCGAACCTGCTCAACACGAACATCGAAAACATCTCCATCAGCCCGTTCACGCTGGTCTTTGAACGCTTCGGCCTGGCCGCAGCCGCTTCCATCATGAACGCCGTCATCCTGACCGCCGTCCTGTCGGCAGGCAACTCGGGCCTCTACGTTTCGACGCGTATGCTCTACGCCATGGCTGAAACGGGACAGGCTCCGAAATGCTTCCTCAAGCTGAACAAGCGCAGCGTCCCGTCGTATGCCCTGTTCGCTACGGTCGTCTTCGGCCTGGCCGCTTTCCTGACGTCCCTCATCGGCGAAGGCAAAGCCTATGACTGGCTGGTCAACATCAGCGGCATGGCCGGTTTCATCACCTGGATAGGCATCGCCATCTGCCACTTCCGTTTCCGCCGGGCCTACGTCGCCCAGGGCAAGGACTTGAAAGACCTGCCTTATAAAGCCACGTGGTTCCCCTTCGGCCCCCTCCTGGCCCTGATCATGTGCATCATCGTCACGGCCGGCCAGAACTACTCGGCCTTCACAGGCGCTGAAATCGACTGGTACGGAGCCAGCGTAGCCTACATCGGCATCCCTGTCTTCTTAGCCGTCTTCTTCTATCATAAAATCAAACATAAGACCCACCTCATCCCCTTGAAAGAAGTCAATCTTTCCCGGGATAAGTAGGAAAAAGGCGCTGTCCATGAAGGCAGCGCCTTTTTGAGTTCCAAGTTTGTAGGTTTTAGTTTGCAGCAAATGGTAAAAATTTAAAATCATCCCGGCTATGGAAAAACCTGCCGCAGGGTTAGCATACGGCAGGTTTCCACCTCACTTACTATTCAACGTTACAATTTCAATCCACGTCCCTGTGGAATCCACAAAAACGACAATTATATTATACCATAAAATCCAGTATCGACGCGACTTAGTTGTCGTTTAAGGTGAACGTCCTCCCGCCTATAGAGGCGGGAGCTTCCTGCTTC
>ERZ773178.1271-NODE-1271-length-27517-cov-12.728825_pt1 | contig 27517 bp, 30 predicted proteins | sample MGYA00580533_ERZ773178 | MGnify/ENA primary metagenome ERZ773178 (study PRJEB29015, sample SAMEA2737859) | human gut metagenome | biome: human gut; feature: human-associated habitat; material: faeces | place: China | collected 2012 ...
GTAATGAGAGGGTCGTAGGTTCGAATCCTATTAGTGGCTCCAATAAAATCAAGGCCTCCGAGAAATCGGAGGCCTTTTTTCTTTATTTATGGCGTTATCTAGCGGCGCTATCCCAAAAATGTAGTTACTTCTATATTGCATAAAAAAAAGACGTCCAGAAGACGTCTTTTTTTATATATTTTCCACTCCACATACTTTTTCCAAGTCCCAAAGCGGCCGAGGCTCAGGAACATCTGCTACTATACTTTCCGGAAGTCCTAACCTGGAATTATTATTGAACAACTCATTATATTGTACCATTAATTCTTGGTTAAGCTTGGAAAATTGTAAAGTAAGCTTTCCGCCATTTGAAGAAGGATTCTTTATGATCAAAGAACGACTGATAATATCATACTTAAAGCAATTCAACCAAAAGATAATATTAGCACGTACTCCCAACGGATAATATATAGGGCGCTTTTCCTCATTTTGATATTCTTCAGGAATCTGTATTTCAAAACAAGGCAAAGCAACAAAATCATCATTCCCCGAAAAGGGTATAACCAGCGGTAACAGCGATTTTTCCAGTGACAATATCAGACTTGCATCGTAAGGCTTATCCCGTCTACCGGAAATCCAGTCCAAAGATACGGCAAATAAATCCGCTACGCTTTGTAAGGCAGCCACCGTCGGGATTCTTTTTTGTATTTCCCAATAGCCAATAGCAGCAGCTCCAATCGGTACGGCTAACGAAGTAAGATGAGATAATCTCACCTGCGTAAGCCCATATGTAGTACGCAACAATTTGACTCTGCTAGACAAAACATCCCCATTATACACAAAAATCACTTCCTTAAAAAAAAAAATACAATACGCTCTTGACTTTCGTCCAACTTTAGTGGTATTATGTGTACAAGATATTAATTCCAACTTTAGTTGTATCTAATATCCAAAATAAATAACCATTATATATTATACCATAAGAAAGGCGTGGTGAATATGAAAAAAACACTATTTACGGTAAATCAGGCCCAGGAAGTTTTCGGGGGCACGATAAGTAAAACATTCCTTTACAAGATGATGCGCACCGGCCAAATCCCATGCGTCCAAATCGGTCATCGCAAACTAATTTCTGGAGCCTGGGTCGAAAAAATCCTAAGAGAAGCCGAAAAAATGGAGGTATAAAAAATGCACAGAAGTAATGGCAGTGGCACTTACTGGCAAGACAAATCCACTGGACGCTGGTGTTGGCAAAGCCAGGAAACCGGTCGAGACGGCATCCCTCGCCGAAAAAAAATCACGGCCAAGTCGCTAGAGGCCCTGATGCAGAAGGTGACCGCCTACCGCCAAAAAAGATCTCAAGGTTTACCAACTGATGAACTCACGGTCGAACAATGGGCAAAGGTTTTCCTCCAATCCGGAAAATCCACTTGGAAAGGCAAGACGTATCGCAATTACCTCGGAGCCCTAAAAAACCATATTGTTCCAGCATTCCGTACAAGAAAACTTGCCACCATCAGGCCATATGAAATCCAACAATGGTTCCAGGAGCTCCTCGAACGTCCCTTATCGATTTCAACTGTACTGACCATTCGGCGAATCTTCGAAGTCGTCCTATCCGAAGCCGTTCGCAACGGATTGATTGATAAGAATCCAGTGCGCTTAGCGCGACCTCCAAAGTATAAGAAGAAGCCCATCCGAATCATGAGCCTCGAACAAATGCAGGAACTCTTGCGCTTGGCAAAAATCAAAGCCGATGAAGGTTCCAACAACATTGGCACAGACTACCTGCAAAAGATGTATTACGTTTTTATTTACTTAGGAGCCATGACCGGATGCCGAGCTGGGGAACTAGCGGCTTTGACCTGGCCGGATGTCCAGGATGGCAAGCTACAAATCCACAATAACCTGACCGTAGACCATGACGGTCGGCAAATCATTGCGGACCCGAAGTCAGAGACATCTCGACGCACGCTAGCTCTTGACCCGGATACAAGCCATCTTTTAACCAAATGGCGACAATACCAGCAAGGCTATCGAAGAACCGTCGGCACGTATTACGCCGACGAACGCCAACTGATTTTTGCCAATGCGGCCGGAGGCTTTGTCTCCGTGACCAATCTGATTCGGCGGTATTGGCATCCACTACTGCACGAGGCAGGTTTGCCCACCATGGGGCTACACAGTTTGCGCAAGTTCCACGCTTCGTACTTAGCCAAGGCCGGCATCGCCCTGCCCGAAATCGCGGCTCGACTTGGTCATGCCGATTGCACGGTACTCAATCGTTACTACCTGACGACCGTCTCGGATCAGAGGGACATCATCAATGCTCTGGCCCATTTTGATACTGGGCCAAAACCCAAGACGCAAAAAAATCCGCCCGATGCTGCAACATCGAACGGATCGAACTGTGGCCAAAATAATCCAACTCAACCACAGTCTAATCATACCATACACCACCTGTCTTGCAAAGGCGGTGAGCACTAAATGAGTAGCGCCGATAATAACGCCACACAATGGAACTGGCCCGTCGTAGACCTGGACATTCGCCATGGGCAAAGGCGCAGTATACCTATCCCTTCCGCTCTGGAAAACGTAGAGTATGCCTTAAAACAGCTGGGCATCAAGGTCCAGTACAACAAAATGACCAAAGAGATTGAGCTGACCGGTGGCAATCTGTTAGCCAATGCCCCACTGGATGTCGGTATCACACAGCTTCGTAGCCAGCTGACAGCCCATCACCTGCGAATCAGCAAAACCGAGACATGGGATGCCGTCTCAGCCATTGCGGCCAAGCACCCCTACAGCCCCGTCTGCGAGTATCTGAGAGGATGTCGTAAAAGATGGGACGGCAAAGCCCACATCGACGACCTTTTCAGCTTGTTAAAACTGGACCCAAAAGTCCAGCAAGATGTCGATTTTTGTAAAACATTACTGGAAAAATGGCTTATCTCAGCTGTAAAATTGGCCTTTAACACCGGGGACACGGCTGCTCAGGGCGTGCTGATACTGGTAGGCCCACAAGGCATCGGAAAAACCCGGTTCCTTTACCGATTACTTCCCCATTCTACCTGGGGCGCCGACGGAATCACCTTAGACCCCGGATCCCGCGATGACACCATGCGCGTCATGAGATTTTGGATCGTTGAACTCGGAGAAGTCGGCAACACGCTCCGCAAAGAGCGGATGGACGCGCTTAAACAATACATTACTCAAAAACAAGATGTTTTTAGAAGACCATATGCACGTTCCGCGGAAATGATTCCGCGCCGGACTGTCTTCATCGGTACCGTCAACGAGCTCCCAGGGGAGGGATTCCTCCGAGACCTCACTGGCAACCGACGCTACTGGCCTATTGCCATCACACAGGTGCTTAATTTGCCCCTGGACCGAGACCAGTTATGGGGCTATATCATGAACCGGGCTTTTGACTGCCAGGTCCCACACTATCTCAGTACGGCCGAGCTAGCTCAGCTAGAAAGCCTAAATGCTCAGCATCTCTTGCTCACCACCGAGGAGCGCCTACTATTGGACAGTCTGAACTGGAATGCTCCGCTTGACCAATGGCATAGGATGACAGCCACCGACGTATGCGGCGATCTCTGTATTTCACCTCAGAATAACCGTAAAGTCGGCCGCGCCTTACAAAACATCGCTCGCCGTGACCCGCGTCTCAAGACTCCAAGCAACCACCACCAGCGCGAGTACCTCGTCCCTCCCATGAAGGCACCGGCCTGGGCATCACCGGATCGGACCGAGGAAAGTGGGACAGCCCCATGATTGGTCAATGTCCCCAGCCAACCCGGATAAAATACACTCTGTACCGTCTTGGGGACATGGGGACATTGAGTCCCCAAAAAGTAGATAGATAAATTAAAAATAGGTACACAGTGGAACGGCCTGCATCGATGTCCCTAATGTCCCCGCCCCTGATTCTGTGTACATTGGGGGTACAGGGGGCTATGCCCCCTGTGGTTGGGAATTGGGCCACCGCCATCCGAAGACGGTTTGTTCAGAACACCTGCGGCTACCGTTCCACTTATCCCCAAATTCGGCCATACCCCTACAGAACCCGCCGCCCTTGTCAGCTATAATTTTTCTCCGTGAAAGAAGCGTGATAAATATGATAAATAAACGCCGGGGTCGTAAGCCCCTAAATATCCCCGAGCAAGACAAACGTCGCACTTGTTCGATTCGGGCATCCAAAACTGAATACGAAATCGTCAAAGTGTTTGTAAAATTACTCCGCCAAGATATGGCAAAATGTCGTGTTTTTTTGGGCCTCGCACAACCCTCAGAGGCCGTATGCTCACCGTCCCCATCGACCTCCGAATCCGGGGCAGCTGAGTCTGGGGCATCCGCTGACTCGGGTCTGACACCGGAACAGCAAATCGTCTTCGCTGCCATGGTGGACGGGCATAATGTATTCCTTAGCGGCGGTGCCGGCACTGGGAAAACTTACCTCTTGGAGCATTTCATTCAGTATGCTCAAGGTGAAGGGAAAACCGTATTACGTATGGCGCCAACGGGTATTGCGGCACGCATCATCCATGGTACGACTATCCATCGGGCCATTCACGCTCCTACTACCGTTATCGGGCCCGATAATTTCCAGTCTTCCAGCTATGCCCAACAAATGGGGAAAAAAGTCTATGAGGTAATCGCCCGAACCGACATAATCATTGTCGACGAGATATCGATGTGCCGCAGTGACCTCTTTGCTTATTTGTCAAAAATCATCTTGGCCGAAGCGCAACCCCATGTCCCTTTCCGTTTTGACGCCAAAGAGGATAGTCCTAAAAACAGCCAAGAACTTACGCCGATACGGCATCGAATACAGCTTATACTTTGTGGTGACTTCGCTCAGTTACCGCCTATCATCGGTAAAGACAGTCGAGAAGTCTGGCGACGCTGTTATCCTGAAAATGAGGCTGGCTGGCCTTTTCTGACGGCCCAATGGGATGCACTCCAGCTAAAAATATTCGACCTGAAAAAGGTAATACGTCAAGCGGATCCTGCCTTTGCAGAAGCCTTGAACCTCATCCGCCGCGGCGATCCAGCCGGTATCCGGTATATCAACCAGAACAGCGCCAAAATGCCGCAACCAAACTGTATGACCGTTTGTACAAAAAACAGCGAGGTCGACCGGATCAACAAGGAACACTACTTACAGCTGGACACGCAGTACCAAAAGACGTATCGCTTGGAAGAAGAAGGGGATGTCACTGACGACGACAAGCGGAATATCCCTGGTCGCTTAAAACTTACGCCGGGGGCTCGTATCCTGTTCCTAGCAAATGATACCGATGCAAACCCACCCCGATACTCCAACGGGTCTTTCGGCACCGTGACGGCCACCAAAATGGACTCTGTCATGGTCGAGCTGGACAGCGGCTCTGAGATTGAGGTAAAACGAAAAATCTGGCAAGTAACCCGCCCGGTCTTGATTGAAGACGAAGATACTGGCGAGAAAAGGGTCGAAGAAAAAGTGGTGGGGAAGTTTTCCCAAATCCCTGTAACACTTGGCTGGGCCATCACCATCCACAAGAGCCAGGGCCAATCATACGACGCCATGAACGTCGATCCGGCGAATATATTCGCGCCCGGCCAGTTGTACGTTGCTTTGTCACGCTGTAAAGATGTGCACAAATTGCACTTATCTCGTCCCCTCGTTCCATCCGATGTAATAACGTCCGATGCCGTAAAGCGCTTTTACGGCTGGACCGAACAAGGTGTTGATTCGCAAAAGGAAGGAGAATAAATGTATGACACCGACCCAGAAAGACTTTCTCACGATTTTCCATTCGCTGTGCCGACTACATGGCGTAATACGTCTTCACCATTCCATTTGCGATTGGAATGATGGAGAAATACTTTCAATTAAAATGGTGACGTCGAATCACTGGATTGTCACCTATGCGTCCGGATCGTATTACCATTATGATCTCCGGGACGCTACGTGGTACTGATCCTCTGCCCCACGCCGATAACGCATCGACGTTTTACCTATCTCCCGGCCTGCTCCATGGTCATCGGTCGTCGGCAGTCCGGGGAGTATCGTGTATTTTTTCTGATGGCGTGGGGGGCATCTTTGCAAGTTCCCTATTTGGCCAGCCACCAGCTGGTCAAACAGAACTTGCGAGGGGCGCTGCCCCTTCGAACCCCGGCCCCAAATACAAAACAAGGAGGTTTTCCCAATGGCTAAAGGTAAGCGGACCCGGCCTTATGGTCTGTCCATCCGCATGACTGCCGAAGAAAGAAAGGCAGTGCAAAAACGCATTAAGGAATCGGGAAGGTCGCAAAGAGACTTCGTTCTTCACGCACTTTTGTCGATACCTATTATCAATAATTACGGACTGCAATCCCTGCTTCCGGAAATACGGCGCGTTGGCAACAACCTGAATCAGATAGCCCGCAGCTGTAACCAGGGGAAGCATCCAGCGTATGTGGAAATCGTTGCTATGCGGAGGGAGCTGAGTCAGTTGTGGCAATCATTAAGGCAGCTCAATCAGGAGCATCTTTGAAACGTATCATTAATTACGTAACACAGCCAAAGAAGACGGAAGAGCATTTGATGGCCGGCATTGATTGCGACCCACAAAACGCTTATGACGACATGATGCTGACCAAGGAACTGTTTCATAAAACGAACGGTCGGCAGTACAAGCATTTTATCTATTCGTTCCCGCCAGGGGAAACCATTACGCCAGAGCAGGTGCTGGAAAACGCACAGCGTCTCGTGATGGAAACGCCGGCACTGCAAGGCTATCAGGCCCTCATCGCTGTGCACCAGGACCGGAAGCACATTCACGCCCATATCGTCGTCAACTCCGTTCACGCTGAAACAGGGTATAAGCTGCAATGGTCCAAGCAGGACCTGGCGGATCTGAAAGAACGCTGTAATACCCTATCGCAGGCCCAGGGACTCTCAGTGCCCGAAAAAGGGCCGGATATCACCGCTTGGACTATGCCCAAGCAGCAAGCCTTGTCAAAGGCCTTAGCAGGCCAATATCAGAGTTATTACCTCGAGATGGCCGATGCCATCTCAACATGTCAAAGCCAATCCGTAAGCCGGACAGACTTCGTCCGGCTGATGGATGAAAAGGGGATCCAGGTCACTTGGACAGACAAGCGGAAGCACATTACTTTTGCTGATGCCGAAGGGCATAAGGTGCGAGATAGTAATTTTGAAAAGACTTTGAAAATCCCCTGCTCCAAAGACTTTTTGGAAGCCCATTTCGCTGAAAACGCGAAGAATATCCAAGCCTTGAAGAAGTTGCAAGAAGAATCAGCTAAAACTGAAAAGGCGTCGTTCTGGAAATCGCTTACGCAATCCATTGCGCAAACCGTTGCTTCCTGGCGAAAACAACACCAAGAAGCGGCAACCCAGGAAGCCTTACAAATTGCAGCTCAAACTTCGATGATGACAAAAAAGGAGGTATCCTCACATGAAATACCAGCCACCGTCCGCACAAGCGGAAGAATCAGCTCGTCAACGCCTGATCACCGAACTCCAGAGCAAGATAGACAGACAAGCCGCCGAGATTCAGGATTGGAAGAAAAAGAACGAACAGCTTCTTCAGGAGAAAGACGACCTGAATCACGACCTGAAGCTCATCAGCGAAAGCACACTCTCTCTCCAACAAGAAATAAACCGGAGAAAAGCCGAGACCAAGGCATGGAAAGATAGATATACCCGGATTCGCCAAGGCAAAGGAGTTTCGATGCGCTGGAGCTTCATCCTGGCATGCTTGCTGCTTTATAGTTTTGGAATAACGGCCTACTTCGTACCATCCACCCAGACCTTCCAGTCTATCCAGGCATTCATAGAATCTCTGACGTTCGGTGATTGTGTATTGGCTGTTGTGATATTGCTCATAGGCGTTATATTAATGTATTACATTATTGGAAAGCTGCATAAATTATTTTATGGCTATTAAAGAAAGGTGGTTTTAAAATTATGGAAAATCTGAACAAACTTTGGGAGAAATCCTACTCGTCCGGAAAAAAATCGTATTGGGTAAAATTGAATGCGAATTCTCAGCTAAAAGGTGAAATCTATGTCTCGGATACGGTATTTAAAGCTATAGACGCAGGACTATTCGCTGAGGATTTTGTTGCGAACTCTTTAAATCGGTATTCGCGCAAAGATATGAGCATAGCGAGTAAAACCTATAAAAAAGAGGACATGCAAGAACTTTGCGAGTTCCTAAAAAATACAAAAGAAACAACAGGTGCAAAAAAAGTCGGGTGCTATTTAGCTCCGCATTCGGGAGAAAAACCAATAGACCTTTTCGCCGCATGCTTCGATTATGCATTGTGTATTTCACATATACCCGGCAGAAATAACATTCTATCTAATGAGCATCAGCCTCCTTGCTATTTGATGTGGACTTTGTTGGATGTTTTAGACGGTGAAATTTTCCAAGATGTAGCAACGTGGTATCCATTTGGTAAAGATATTGTGCAAATGGATAACCGTGTAGTCGATGAAATATCCGACTGGGGATTATCCACCCTCGTTAAAATACACCAGCGATCTTGTAAATGGCTCTATGGCAAACCCGTCGAAGCTTTTTTTGTCAAATCAGCTTACGGCAATAAGAAATATGTCGTTTGTTATTCAAGTGGAGACTGGTGGTATTACGAAACTCCACTCTGGGAAATAAGCCGTGATAAGTCCTAACGAAAATGTGACCTAACCTAAGGTGCTTTTTCGCGCGCCATTCTAAACGGACCTGTGCCGCCGGCAAGGGTAAAATGTACAGCAAGCTGCCCCTGCCTCTGGCCCAGGTCCGTTTTTTCATTTTGCGCAAAAAGCAAACCATTGTGGTGTTAAACAAAGGAGTGGGTTCACATGACAACAACAACCAATACGTATACCAGACAGAACAATCCTAGCTCTTCCTATTTTCATTTACCAATTCTCCTGCATCCAGACCAGACAGCCATGGACCTGTTGCAACATACGCAGGATACATACCGGGATGCCTGCCTGGATATTGTGAAATTTTTTGAAGAAAGGAATATAGATATCGCCGTGTTCGAAAAACAATACTGGGAATACAGAAATAAGGGGGAAATCCATTCAGAAGAAGATAAGAGTATAAATCAGGTAAAAAGAATCAGTCACCAGATAAGCTACCGGCTGAACCAACGTTTTAAACTTCGTATAAAGTATGGCCAATACCCATTAGCTACCGTGATGTCAGCATATCGGCAAGCGAAGAACCAGCACAAGGAATTTAACCTTGAGCATTCTCGACACCTTTCTGTTCGGCTCATTCCAGGACGTTCGTACGATATCCATTTTCAGGCAGATAATGACGCGGATTCTTTTACCTGTGTACTCCGTATTGGCAAAAAGGTAACGGTGAAATTCTCATTGCCCGCTGGCATTCCCTTACCGCCGAGTTCCTGGAAGTCAAAGATGGCTTTCCTTGAGTACAAACATGGTACGTGGATGATGAGAATCGCCTTTAGGAAGCCGGAAATAACATCTTTCGAACAAGTATCCCGTATTGTCGGTGTTGATAGAGGCATCATTAATATTGCCACTACGTATACACCAGGAAATGCCAAGCGGTATTCTAGAAAAGAATATTTGCTGGATTGCGGTTCTTCGTCACCCCAGGATAAAGGCGAGCAAGCTTTTGCCGCCAATATCAAAATCGCGCGAGAAATCGTAAGCCAGGAACCAGCGGGAACCGTTTTCGCTTTAGAAGACCTTACCTTTAAAGATGAAGAACGGCCCAACAACTGGCCGTATAGGCATCTGGAAGACATGCTGACCTATTTTGCGGCATTGTCCGGCCAATGGATCTATACATGCTCTCCCCACGATACCAGCATAACTTGCCCCGTATGCGGTCATGTAGAAAGAGCCAACCGCTTGCAGAATGAACATCGCTTCATCTGCCAGAACTGCGGCTATGGGGCCGATACCATCGTAGATGATGACGAAAACGCTGCCCGGAACATTTACGAACGTGGGAAAGCTAACCTCAGAAAAGAATTCGGTAATACGTTAAGTACGTAATCAATTCCTGGAAGCAGGCTGCGGATTTTGCGGCCTGCTTTTACATATAATAATTCCAATGCCATGTTTTCTATTCATTACAAAGAATAAATATTCTAAAACGCGATTAGCACGAAACTACACATACACATACACATGTGTATGTGTATAATAGCAAAATGGCTAAATAACGCCATTTTACATAGATAAATTTATAGCTTAAAAAGAGGGATCAAGGTCGCGCTAATAAAAATTCATTTGGTTTTATATGCATAATTTTATTGACAGCAAAGCAAAATCACTGTATAATAATACCTGTAATTGATGTAACGCAATGTACATCAGGGTTCGTTTGCTTTTCCCTAAGCTGAGAAGGGCCGGCGTCGAAATCACCGGTACCGCTCGGTAAAAGCCTGGCAAAAAATAAGTCCAGCAACTCACCGTGAGCGAGTTGAAATAAAAAAACGCCCCGTCAAAGGATAGGGTACATACCATAATTGGGTTCGTTTGCTTTTCCCTAAGCTGAGAAGGGCCGATGCCGAAATCACCGGTACCGCTCGGCAAAAGCCTGGCAAAAAATAAGTCCAGCAACTCACCCAATTTGTGCGAAGCTTGCCAGGGGACTCCACTCTGGTAACACTCTTCAATGAGGTTCGCAAAAACCAAAGACCGGAATAAGATGGGTACTAGAGTTTTCCACCCCCCTTGCAATCCGTGTATATGAGTGGGTTGAAATTGCATTCGGCTGTGTTTCTACGGTCTTTTTGACCCCCTTGCAATCCGTGTATATGAGTGGGTTGAAATATGGCCATAACAACGTCATCCCCACACGTGGGGCTTGCAATCCGTGTATGTGAATGGGTCGAGAGTTGAAATCCTGATCTGCTTTTATTTAGACAAAAGGTGCCAAAATAAGAAGAGAGCGAGTTTTCGGGCTTGCTCTCTTTTATTTTATATTGAGGAGGTGTTCTTATGATTTATGTTACCGGCGATATTCACGCCAATCCGGAAAGGCTGGGTATGGATGCATTGGCCCAGCGCGGGATTCATATGAATCCCGCGGATTATGTCATCGTTTGCGGCGATTTCGGGATTCCCTGGGTCGGGGAATCGGATGAAACAGATCACAAGTGGCTGGAATGGCTGGCCCAGCTGCCGTATACGGTTCTGTTCGTCGACGGGAACCATGAGAACTTTGACCAGCTCTGCCGCTATCCGGTGAAAAGCTGGTCCGGCGGCCGGGTTCACGAACTGCGGCCCAATCTCTATCACCTGCTGCGCGGCGAAGTCTTCACCCTCGAAGACCAGACCTTCTTCACCTTCGGCGGGGCCAAGTCAACGGACAAGGCACAGCGCTGGCCTGGTGTGTCCTGGTGGCCCCAGGAAGAGGCGTCGGCCGAAAACTTCGACAATGCCGCCAAGAACCTGACTGCCCACGATTTCACCGTCGATTACGTCATCACCCATACGGCGCCGGCCCGCTTTGTCGACCAAGTCGCGGACATGGCCCAGTGGATCGAAGGCTGCAAAACCTCCCAACTCCTGAGCGGCCTGGAAGAACTGATGACCTATAAGAAATGGTACTTCGGCCATTTCCATGTCGACTACATCCGGGACGACTCCGTGGCCGCCTGGATGTATCAGGACGTCGTACCGATCGAGAAAAAATGATGCACCGAAAGGACGTGATAGGATGGATGACGTCATGGATGAACGACTTCCGGATCAGGAAATATGGGTCAAAGCCATCGTTGCAAGGCAAAATGAATCTCAGTGGCGGGTAACCGATGGGAGCAGTACCTTTGAAATCCATATCGAAAAGGATGTCCTGGACCGGCTCAATCAGGAAAACCTCAAGATTACCCGCGGAAATATTTTCCGTATCCGCTACTATATCCGGCAGAGCGTGAAGAATCATGACTTGTCGAGCCAGTATGTCGTTACGGAAATACTTGAAGTCAAGAAGAGAATGAAGCAAATCGAAATACCCTGGGCCATCCAGTAAGCACTGAGGGAGGTGATTCTATGATTTTACAGGAAGCCTTGCGGCAGGCTGATGTACAGAAATTGGCGGCGGCGACGTATGAATATCATCGCGCTGCTGATTCGGGTCCGACCGTGTATGATGAAAAGCGATGTCATGGGGTTACGAAAGCCTATTCCGATTTCATCCAACAGCTGCTGACATTATCCCCCAAAAAGGAAGACAAGCAATGCTTGCTGCCGGATAACGATGGGCCTTTCATGACCGCTGCATTATATTTGTATAGTGATGTGCGGGCCGCTCTAGTTCAATGGCAGCTGGAAAGGTGCTACACGAAAACGGAATTACAGCACTTTTCGACGGCTGAACTCAAAGCCATCCGCCAAACGCAGCAACAGCATCAGCCGGATAGTTATGCCTATACGTTTGAACCCTGGGAAAATATGCTGGCTGTTGATATTTGCTGGCCGTACGATTTTTCAGAGGACGAAAAGTTGCAATTTTTAGCCGCCGTGTTATACGAAATATCTTTTTGCGGCGTTACCTTGGAAGAGCATCGCCGTGCCCTAGCAGAAATGGAAGACGAATGGCAAGCCGTGAAGAACGCACAAACCTATCCGTTCGACGAATTCCGTCGTGAAATGGGCTGGGACGCCCTGCCCAAACGGGCTGTAACGGAAAAACGCGAAGACATCATCAACACGATTCTTGCCACTCAGCAGACGTATAAGATGTTTCAGCGGGTCTTGAAAGCGCATTATCCGGCCATCTTCACGAAGGAACCAGACGGAATCCATGTGACATTCCCCGATTTGCCGGGATGCATAACCTGGGGTCGGGACGTCCCCCAGGCCATCGAAGCCGCCCGGACAGCGCTGACCCTGCATCTGTCGGGAATGAGGCAGGATAAGCAGTCTCTTCCGCCGGCAACCCCGGTGAGCCTATGCCAGGAACGGGAACAGGTAAAGGACGATGAAGCAATCTATATTATTTACGAATCATGACGCGTATACGATAAAGCGCTCCAGATGCTGAATGTCTGGAGCGCTTTATTCGTAGTTTGAGCTGCGGAAAAATAGTATGCTATATGTCGATTTCTATCATTTTGACAAAAGCCCGTACATATTCCCAATCTTCGGAGTCGATGCAGTGCATGTCCAGGTCTTCGATGGGCGTCGGCTTCGGGATTTTGTGCCGATCTTCTTTTTCGATGGTGATAAGCAGGGACAAACAATCCTTTGCCATGAACTCGGCATCCGCTAAATCATCGCCGCAGGTGACCTGCTGGAAATCAGGAAAGAAGACGGTGTAATTGCCTATCTTTTCTTCATAGAAAATGGCGGGATAGCTTACCTTCATCGTCTCATGCCTCCTTTATGAACCCCGTAGTCATTGGTTTTCGTCATTTACTTCTGGTTTGGGATCATCTTCATGCCGTATTTCTTTTACCAATCGAATGATGTCTTCTTCTGTCCGGAGGCCGGCTTTTTCAGCTTCGCCTCTCATTTGCTCCTGTAATTCTTCCAGGGCTTTTAATGCCATGGCCTTTGCGGCTTCGTCCATATTCTCCACCTGCCTCATCAACGGTTATCAATCAATAATGTTCCTAATGCTATATTTCGTCACGGTATAGCCATTTCCCTTTTTTCTGAGAAGAAAAGAGTCCTCCCCCCCTTCCACGGCGGTTCGTTTCGGCGACCGTCATGCCCTTCTTGCGGTCATGACCTGACGGGCTGAAAAAGTACGTGAAAGCCCCTACGCATAAGGCTGCCGACTGGGTATTTTTTGTAATAGCGAATTTTAATAGCACTACACATACACATGTGTATGTGTACATGTGTATGTGTAGTTGTGCCCCCGTCTACGCCGTCTTTCCGCTCTTGTCTTTCCATAGCGATTATGCTATCGTTCAAATAGAACAACGAGGAGGTGTTCACCATGAATCGGGAATTGGAACAATGGCTGCTGGAAGAGCGAAGAGAAGGGTTCAAGGAAGGATACGAAAAAGAATTCAAGAAAGGGTTAAAGGAAGGCGAAGACCGAGTAGCAACCTTGTTTAAACGGATGAAAGCCGACGGCCGCTTGCAGGACTTCGATAACGCACTCGAAGATAAGAATGCCAGAGAAAAACTATATAAAGAATACGGTATCGAATGACCTAAAGGCCCCGTGCGGAACGCGCGGGGCTTTTTTCTTCTAGATTAATCACTCTTATCGTATCAAGACGGAAGAGATGTCTGTCTAGACTTTCATGCTTATTTTATCTATAATATAAGCATGAAAGTTGGTGATTCCTATGAAGCAAACTTCCGATTTCATTGATACCTCCGGTATGTTGCTAACCAAAAATGCGATACAGGGAGGCATCAAAAAAGATGAATTCTATCGTTTTATTGCAGCCAATCATTTTGAAAAAGCAGCCCACGGTATATATCTTTCTCCGGAAGCCTGGGAAGATGAGTCTTTCGTACTTCATCAGCGCTGTCCGCAAGCTGTCTTTTCCCATGATGAAGCCTTGTTTTACCATGGACTGACCGATCGTGAACCTATGCAACAGACTCTCACGATTTATTCTGGCTACAATACCCAGAAACTGAAAGAATCTGGCATCAAGGTTTTCACAGTAAAAAAAGAATTATTGAATGTAGGAAAGATTATAGTTGAAAATTCCTATGGGCACAAAATTCCGGTTTATGATTTGGAGAGAACCATCTGTGATTTGATGCGAAGTCGCCGTTATTTTGAAATCCAGGATTTTCAGACAGCCATAAAGACCTACGTAAAACGCCCGGATAAAGATTTGAACAAACTTATGACTTATGCCCCTCTTTTCCGTGTTGAAAAACGAATCCGCCAATATATGGAGGTACTTTTGTAATGAAACTGACTCAGGCTCAATTGAAAGGCCGTCTTAAAAGCCTTGCACAGAAAAATCACGCAGACGCCCGGATTCTCATTCGTATTTATATGATGGAACGGTTCCTGGAACGAGTATCAACTTCTCGCTATAAAGACAACTTCATTATTAAAGGGGGAATTCTTGTAACGTCCCTGATTGGTGTTGCCCTGCGCTCCACCATGGATATTGATACCACCATCAAAAATCTGAATCTTTCTGAAACAGATATTTGTCAAACTGTGGAAGAAATTTGTGCCATTGATTTGCAGGACGAGATTACTTTTCAGATTAAGCAAATCAGTCACATCATGGATGAGATGGAATACCCTGGTATTCGCATTACCCTGAATGCTTACCTTGGCAAAATGCCGGTTCCTATGAAAATTGATGTTTCCACGGGAGATATCATTACACCTGGGGAAGTCCAATATCAGTATAAACTGCTGTTGGAAGACCGTTCAATTCCATTGTGGTCCTATAACTTGGAAACATTGCTGGCTGAGAAGCTACAAACCGTTCTGGCAAGAGGAATCTTGAATACTAGAATGAGAGACTTCTACGATTTATATGAGCTGACCAGTGTCTATAAAGATAAAATCGACCAGTTGCTATTGAAAGATGCTTTTCATGCCACCTGCACGAAGCGCGGTTCCCTGCTGCTTTTGACTACGGGTCCTCAGATTATCTCTGCCCTTCAGCAGGATTCCCATTTAATGGAAATGTGGAAATCTTATCAACAGAAGTATTCTTATGCCAATGAGATTTCTTACATAGACATCATGCAGTGTACCCAAAACCTCTATGAGGTTGTTTCCCGCATGTAGAAAGGAAAAGCAGCGTGACGAGGCATCTATCCAACCAATATCATAAAACTGAAGGAGGTGTTCACCATGAGTTTGGAATTGGAACAGTGGTTATTGGAGGAGTACAAAGAAGGCTTGAAGGAAGGTGAAGACCGAGTGGCGGCCTTGTTTAAACGGATGAAAGCCGACGGCCGCTTGCAGGACTTCTCTGACGCCCTCAAAGATAAGAATGCCAGAGAAAAACTATATAAAGAAACGGTATCGAATGACCGGAAAGCCCCGTGCAGAACGCGCGGGGCTTTTTTCTATGCCTAAAGAGTCCTAACGAAGAAAAAACAGACCTAACTTTTAGGGGTTGCTTTTGGCGCAAAAATATAACATGGAGCCGGGACTCCGGCAAGGGTAAAGTGTACAGCGAGCTGCCCTTGCCTGCATCCCAGCCCCATGTTTTTTGTTGCGCGTAAAAGCAAGAACCAAGTGGTTCTGGAAAAGATTTCACCCAAAGGAGCGAATGACCATGAAAACCAGTGAACGCGCAAAATACATTTACTTGACCTTACAGTTACTGCCGACCGAGAAAGAACGCGAAGCGTTGCAAACGACCTGGAACAACTACAAAGAAGCCTGCAATACTTTTTCACGGACCAAGTATTTGAAACTGGCAAAAGGAAAGCATATGGATGTTTCTGCCTGCAAAAAAGAAGAACCTAAATCAGCCCGCGCATTAGCCCAAAGATTGCTTCATGCGGTTTACGAAAATAGCATCAAGTACACAGTGGAAGAAGCTTATAAAAACCAGGAAGACAGCAAAAAGTTGGCGCTGATTGTTTTCGGGGAATATGATGAAACGAACGTTAAACTTCTTGCCATCCCATATTTTCGCAAGCCGACTTTCACGGTCGATTTTTCCACGAAAAAATGCCGATTGGATCTTGCAAAAAACTTCCAGAAGATAGCTTTCACTATCCCCAAAGGGTTGCCAGAACCACCGGAATCCTGGGAAGTCAAACGGGCTTACTTGAAGCTTATCTATGGGACTTGGTATCTGACATTAGGGTTCTCCAATCCGACAATTAAAACGGAGGTCAAGCCAGATGCCCATATCGTCGGTATCGACCGCGGAGAAATCAATATTGCCACGACTTACTCCCCGGATAAAGGAGCCAAGCGATATAGCGCAAAGGACTACTACACCTCTTGTAAGGGCGGCACGAAAGACGATTACCACAAGAATCTTTTTGCAAAAGATGTCATTGTCGCAAAGGAAATTGTAGAGAGAGAATCTCCCGATACGATATTCGTTTTAGAAGATCTGCATTTCAATAAATTGCGAAAAGGATGGTCCTATCGTAATTTCAGTGACGCATTCATCTACCTTGCGGCCTTGCACCACCAATGTGTATTCTTCTGCGACCCGCGCAACACCAGCCGGACCTGTCCCAAGTGTGGCGAAGTCACGAATACAAAACGCAATCTCGATGAACACCGATTCATCTGTTATAGTTGTGGTTACGGCGAAAAAGAAATCGTAAATGATGATGAAAATGCGGCCGAAAACATTTACCTTCGCGGCCGAAAAGAACTTTTAAAAGATGATTTCTGAGTAAAGGTTAAGAATGAGTTGAACCATGCTACACATGCACATGTGTATGTGTAGCATAAGCTACGCTTTTATCAAAAATCTTAAGTTTTGAGATGGTCGAAAATATGATATAATAGCTACATCCATAAAGTCTCAAAACCCTTACTCATAACTATAGTTTAAAAAGGAGGCCTTGAATATGAAATATGGTTATGCCCGCGTCTCAGCATTGGTTCAACTGAAAGGCAATTCCTTGGAAGAACAGCAGCAGGAATTAATTGCGGCTGGCGTTGCTAAAGAAAATATCATCTGTGAACAATACTCCGGGAAGACGACGGCCCGGCCTAAATTTGAAGTCTTGATTCAAAAACTGAGGTCTGGCGATGAGCTGGTATGTTGCAAGCTGGATCGTTTTGCCAGGAACGTAGAAGACGGCTTGCGAACGGTCCGCCAGCTCTCCGACAGAGGCATCGTCGTCAACATTTTGAATATCGGCCGAATCGACAATTCAGCCGTCGGAAAACTGACGCTGACCATCATGTTGGCCTTCGCCGAATTTGAACGATCCATGATTCTGGAACGGACTGCTGCCGGGAAGGCGGTAGCAAAAACCAAGGCCGGCTATCGAGAAGGACGGCCGCCTTATAAAAAAGCAGTCATCGATAATGCCATGGAACTGTTGAAGACCCATACCTACAAAGAAGTCGTGGAAATTACGGGCATAAGCCGGGCTACATTGGCCCGCTACAAGCAAAAATATGAACTCCGGGTCACCGCCGTAACGCCCTGCCCAAATCAGATTCTAAAAGTCATATTCTCGAACGGAGAGACGCGCTGGTTCGACACCAAGAAACTGAAAGGACCCGCCTTTGCCCCATTGAAAGATAAGGCCGTATTCGAGAAGCCTGTCATTTTTCACGGCATCATTACTTGGGCTGACGGAACCATTGATGTGGCTCCAGAAACGGTCTATATGGAAAGCCAATGTGACGAGGCATCGGTCTGACAAAAATCATAAATGCAAGATCCTTTTTTGCTTGACATTCCCCCCAAAACGATCGTACGATCAGACTATGACAAGGTCCAAAAACAGTGGGCCTTTTGGCCAACAAGTCTTATAGCGACTTTGCTATAGAGCGTTCCAAGACAGACAAATGCGCACTTACCCATTCGTTCGGAATGGTGTGCGCTTCCGCCCGGCGGAAGGGGATGCCGCGACTTGTCGCGGAAGCCTTACGGCTTGGGCCCTAAAGGCCCGTACAATCAGAAAGGAGTATCACTCATGGCCCATTTCCACCTTTCGATGAAGGTCCAGCCACGCCAAAAAGATGGCAGAAAACTATCGGCCAAATTACATTACGACTACATCGCCCGCCAAGATAAGTATGCCCATCTGAAAGGACGTCAGGAAGACTTTGTCCTTGCGGAAAGTGGCAATCTTCCGGCCTGGGCTCACGGCAACGCCGGCACGTTTTGGAAGGAGGCTGAGGACCATCGCAGCCCGAGCGGAACAGCTTACCGGGAAATCGAAATAGGGCTCCAGGAAGAACTCTCCCTCGAAGATAACTTGACTTTGTTAAAAGGGTTCATGAACGAATTCCATATCGACAACTACGCCTACACCTTTGCCCTTCACAGCAAGGATTCGTCGTTGGAACAGGGCCATGTCAACATCCACGCGCACCTCATGTTCTGTGAAAAAATCCAGGAAGCTGACCGGCCGCTGGGGCCGGATAAATTCTTCCAGCGCTACCGGGAAACGGCTAGCGGTGAGAAGACCGGCGGCTATCTGAGCAGCCGGGAATTCAAGTCAAAGTCAGTACTCCGCACCATGCGCAAGCGCTGGGCCGAACGGGTCAACGAGATGTTCCGGGAGCGCGGCATCGACGCCGAAATCACGGAAAAAAATAACGCCGACCGCTACGACGAACTCGTCGAGCAGGGGCGTTTTGATGAAGCCGAACTGGTGAATCGGACGGCTGCTCCCCACCTCGGAAGAGCCTACCGGAACGACGCCATTATGGAAAAACTTCGGGACATGGAAGAAGAAGAGATGGCACGCGACAACCGCGCCCTCAACGACACCGATCCCGACACGTCCAAAGAAGCCGAACAAGCCGAAATGGAAGAAAGAGTGAAAGCCTTTGCGGAAAAATCCAAGCAGGAACAGATGCTGATTCTCTTCGTGAACGACCTGCAAATCCGCCGCCTGGCAAGGGTCCTCCAGCAGGAACGGCTCATACAAAGACAGGCCCAAAAAGAAAGTCGGGCCGAAGGGAAGGAAATAAGAGATCCTCTCATCATCACTGCCGGCGACCTGGACCTCAAGATGGAAGAAGAAGAACTCCGTTTGAGACAGCTCGTCGACGAAGCCAAGGAAACCTATCGGAAGGCCCGCTGTGAAGTCTGGGAAGAAAAACCGCTCGAGGACGAAGCCATCGCAAGTGTCCTCGGCGAAAACTGGCGTAAGGAAAAACAACGTCTCTTGGGACTCCAGGGAACCCTGAAAGCCATCCGGAGGCACCTGGATGACAAACGGAATCCAGAAGAAGAAAAGGCCTTTTTGAGACGGAATAGTCGCGTTATGACGGCCTATGATGACTGCCGGAAAAAGATGGCCCAATGGGACAAACTCCAGGCCGAAAAACAAAGCGACATCGACACGATTCATACAGCTTTGAAAACAAAAAACGACGCCAATCGAAAAGCTTCCAACCTGGCCTACGGCGACTTGAAGGGCAAGGAAAAACAGCTCCGCGCCTTCCACGACAAACGTCTCCAATTAGAAAGGAATTACGCACCAGACCAAATCCTGTTTGCCGAGAAACTGGCCCGAAAAGTCCAGCCCTACTGCAAGGTATTGGGCCGTCAGCCATTGAAGGACTTGATGCATGGTCCCTACCAGGGAAAAGAATATTATTTAACCGGGGAAATACGTTTCGATTCCGAAAAGCGGGAATGGACGGGCCTGGCAATCCGTACCGGCGACGACATGGACCAGGGCAAAGCACCGGTGTATAAAGTTCTACTCCGGGAAGAAGGTCCCAAGAAAGATATCGCTATCGTCCAAGCAGAACCGACGAAGGAAAAGATAGCCATGTATAAAGCACTCTATACAGACCGGCCGCGCTGCCAAAGCGGGAAATTCAGAAAAACGGCAACGCATGCTAAGAAATCGGAAAAGCCTTTCAAGGGAGCTTCTCCGACACCACCGCGGCCCATCGCCAAGGCGGCTGTCCAGAAATTAAACGACCTCATGGACGAAGCCATGAAGAGCGAAACGGGACGCATTGTCATCCATTGGCAGGATAACGAACGCCATTACATCCAAAAAACAAAAATGGAAAAGACAGAAGAAGAACTGTATAAAGGATTGTCATTATAATTCAATATCCGGCAGATCCATGACGACTTCTCGGGCCAGTACTTCCTGGCCCGTTTTTTCGTTGATAACCTTTAGGTAGTAGCGGTCGTTGAGGTCGTAGTTCTTCTTCTGCAAATCAAAGGACAAGACGACGATACGGTCACCGGGAGCAACAGCCTTGCTTTCTGCCCGGTACAGGACTTCGTTGGAAATGACTTCACCACTGCCCGTTTCAAAGCGTATCCGGTAAGTAGCGGGCTTGACGATGTCACTGATAGCCTGTTCCTGGTAGAAGCTGAATTTGACATGGAAAGCCGCGATTTTCCGAATGTCGTTGATGAGAGCCAGGCCGACGTCCTCTGTATCGACGAGACCTTTCCGCGTGCTGATGAAAAGGCACGGTACCAGCAGTTCCTGCGGGGACGAGCCGCCGTGTACATAGTTCATACCGCCATGGCATTTAAAGACGCTCATGCCCTTGGCCAGGACGATAGAACGCGTGTCTTCATTACCCAGGCTCTTCCCTAAGGGAATGGAGTAAATCCCTTCTCGGTCCACCGGCTGGTCCGTCAACAGGAACCGGCGGTCGGTCATCCAGGTCTTCCCGGCTTCGACCGTGTCCAGTTTATCCGTCGGGTCGAGGGCCTTGCGGGTGTACAGGAAGCCGTGGTCGGCCGTAATCAAGAAGCGATAGATATTGCCGCTCTTGGACAGGCGTTTTACCAGTCTGAAAAGTTCATCAATCGTCTGATCTACTGCTTGAAAGACGGAGTTCTCCGTTTTCGAGGCTTCGCCTGTCGCATCAATCCGATTATGGTAGACGTAAATGACTTCCTTCCCAGCAGAAAACCTTTTCAGTTCCGATACTTTCATGGCAATAAGTTCGTCATAAAGAATGGCTGCCGAACGATGATTCCCTTGCTGCAACAATTTTTCCCGCTGCGCTGTCGACGCACATGGCTTGCCATCTAGCAGGACCTTGGGCGTATCATCCCGAGTCAGTTCCAGCGTATCGTGAGGCAGCAGCTCGGCCATCCCCAACAGGGTAATAGACGGCAGTGGCGCCATGCGGACTTTCTCCTCGACTGAGCAATTTTCATCGTCCTGGAACCGGGCAGCCAGCTCTTTGGCGGCTTCCAGGCGGAAGGCATCGGAAATGATGACGGCCACTTTCTCTTTGACAGGCCGGACTTCATCTTGATAGAAATAGCGCTGGCGCGGCACGATTTCCTGACAGTAATCGTTGCCATAGGCTTCGTTCCACTGCAACAGCAGCGGCTCTAAGAAGGCGTTCTGGTAGAAGTTCTGGACCAGGGCCCGCAAGGTATCGAACTGACCCGGATTTTCGCCATCCAAGGCATCATAGGCCGTGAAGAAATGGCGGTACTCCGTATCGATCTGGTAATCGCTCTGGCAGTACGTTTCGGTCAATTCTTTCAAGGTCGTCCGCGGTTCGTAGTCCTGCCGGACCAAGAGCTTCTGCGCCGCCAGGAGCAACGAGTATTCCGACCGGAAATGCTGGCCGAAATGAAGTTTCAGCCGCAGGTCACAGAGATTCTCCAGGGACAGGCCCCCGACTTCCCCATTCGGGTCCAGGCCGACGAGGCGGGCATTGACCCATTGGATGAAGAGCTCATCGATGCAGGCAAAGGACGACGTATGGAGGAAGAGTTCCAGCGGCAGCTTGCTCAAGACGTTCTTGGCGTCGAGCTGGCTGGCGGCCTTAGCCGATAAAGCGTCGTAGCGGTCCTGAGCACGTGGTTCATCATGTTGTCGAGAAGGACGTTGCAGTTGTTGACCCGGCTCTGGACGCTATCCTGGGCATAAAGCTGCCAAGGTTTGGGCAGTTTGTCCAGGTTATCGCGGAAGGTCGTCACGGCGAAAAGAGCCAGGATGAACGAATCCAAGTCCGGTTCTGGCGCTTCATAGCCAAACCGTTCTTTGCACAGGTCCCAGAAAGGTGTTGCCAGGCCGAAGTCCTGGATCTGCTGCCAATGGGCCATCATGGCCGAATCACTGTCGGCAAAAAGGCCATAAAAGAGGTCGTCCACCGTGGTATTACGAGCCTGGACGAGGGTGCAGACAGCAACACGGCAGAGCGTCTTTTCTTCCGCCGTGTACCAATCGAATTCCCGCGACCGTTCGAGGAAGTCCTCCCGGCGCCGGGCAGCTTCGGCCCGTACTTTCGCCGACGAGCGGCCGCCAGGGCCGAAGAAGAAGGGTTTCAGCCGTTCCATAGCCGGGCGCAGGCGCGACGGGATATGGGCGTCGGCCATGAAGTAAGACAACTGGTCGGCGTAAAACTCCTTGGAATAGAGCAGCGTGTCTTCCAGCACGTTCTGGCGCACGTCGGGCTTGGTAAAGGGCGCATAGATCAAGTACCGTCCGTCCGGGTCTTCGTGTTCCAGGCGCAGCTTGGCCCGGAAGGCATTGCGGCCAGTCAGGCGGAGGACGGTGACATCGTCTGGGACCAGCGTGTCTACCGTGTCTTCAAAGTCCCCTTCCCCGTCGTACCAGAAGACCAGGCGGTTATCTTCGCCAAAAAGGCTGTGTAATGTAAGCGGAAAATAAATCGGTGTATAGAAAAAGCCCCAGACTTATGCTATCCTTTGTTCATAAATCTGGGGCTTTAAGTTTATTTACACTTTGCACTTCTCCTAGACCTTGACTGCCCAGGGCAGGTACTGATCCAAGGTTTCGGCATTTTGAAGTTTGCCGTATTTGGCAGCTGTTCAAAGAGGTATTTCAGATACCGTTCGGAATCCAGGTGTTGGCTTTGGCTGTTTCAATCAGACTGTAGACGATGGCACTGGCTTTTGCGCCTTTGGGGCTGTTGCTGAAGAGCCAGTTTTTCCGTCCCACCGTGAAAGGTCGGATGCTGTTTTCTGCTGTGTTATTGGAAATGTCGCAGTGCCCGTCTTTGAGGTAACAGGTCAGGCCTTCACGATTGGAAAGAAAATAATTCATAGCCTTTGCCAGCGGCGATTTGGGCAGCAGTTTGTCAACATTGTCTTCTGCCCACTCGAAGAGCGCCTTCAGGATAGGCTTTTCTTCCCCGAGGCGTCGTTCATACCGTTCTTTTGGCGAGAGTGCTTTATATTCTTTTTCTTTTTTAAATAGGTCACCAATCTGATCGATACCTTTTTTGACCAAAGAGTCCCCGAACCCGTCAGTTTCCTTGGCATAAGCCGGGGCGGCATCGACGAATTTCCGTCGGGCATGGACCCAGCAAAGACAATGGACAGCCGTTTCTACGCGGTTGTAGCCGACGTAGTCGTCCGTCAGCAGGTAGCCTGCAAAGCCTTCCAGGAAGGTTTCCGCACAATGACCGCTGCGCGTCAGTGCATATTCAAACAAGCGGATATGCCGCTGAGGGTTCAAAGCCGTACTGGTATAGACCCACATGTACGACTTGCTCTTATTCTTGCGGTCCTTTTCGTGATGTACCTGCACCGGGGTTTCATCAACATGGAGACAGCGTTCCTCTAATAACAACTCATGCATCCGGTCATAGATGGGCATCAGCCATTCATTGGATGCGATGATGATCCAATTGGCAAGATTGGCCCGGGAAAAGGCCAGGCCGATGTGTTTCCATTCGCTTTCCTGTCGGTACAGCGGCATGGCATAGCCGTATTTCTGCATCATGACATGGGCGACCACCGATGGCGAGGCGATGGAATGCGGGATGACCGGCTGGGGCATGGCTGCTTTCAGCATCGTAGGCTGTCCCTGCTTGCGGCATTCGCGGCATTCATAGCTTTTACGATAGAAATCTTTCACTTCTACGCGGGCCGGGATGTAGCCGACTTCCGAACGGACGAATTCTTCGCCTACCGGGGAAAGTTCGCTGCCGCATTCCAGGCAGACCGTCGTTTCCGGTTCAACGACAATTTTCTGATAAGGCAATTTAGCCAGCATTTCTTCCCGATGGCCGACCTTTTTCTTGCGTTTGTGCGGCTTGACTGTGACTTCCGGTTCCGGAGCGCTGGGTTTAGCTTCTATTTCTGCTTCGTTGAACAGACTCATCTGTTCTTCCGGATAGATGACTTTCTTTGTTTCCGATTTGCGCCCGAACTGTGCTTTACGCAGCCATTCGACCTGCTTGCGCAGCTGCTGGTTCTCAGCTTCCAGAGACGCTTTTTGCGTTTCTAGGGAGGCATTCTGCATGGTCAGTTCATCGATTTTCCCCTGCATTTCCCGTTCACGGATATCTGTCATACGGCACCTCGATTTTACGGATTTGTGATGAATCCATTATACCATAAAACAGCCGAAAACCCTAGTGTTTATGCAGGGTTTCGGCTGTTTTACAGGATGATTTTCGGCGTAATCTTTGGTACGGCCCGGGGCTGTTCAACAGAGAGTCCTTCCATGAGCCAGCGGTACTGCTGCGGCGTGAGTTCCCGGACTTCATCGGGCGTCTTCGGCCACTGAGGCCGTCGATGGACTTGCGCATGTCCGTATAGCCACAGGCGATGAAGACATGTTCCGCTGAAATGTGCAGATCCATCAGACATTCACCTTCTGCAGGAGCTGCAGCGTCTTTCGCAGCAGCCTTTCAGAAGTATGTTCCGTCACTTCCAGCGAAAAAGCGCCGCAATGCACGACGAGGAAATCCTCGACAGAGATCGCCGCTGAAAGAGGGACCAGCGTGGCGGCTTCCTCTTTTTTAGTTCCCGGTGCCTGTGCCGGCGCGAAACGCAACCAGATTTTATGCTGCCAGTAGTAATATTGCTTGATAGGGATATCCTGCTGCTCGCAGAAATCCTTCACCGTCAAGCCGCTCTTCTGGCGTTGCACGATAATCTGCATCCAGTGCTTCAGTCTCACTTCGTGTGTAATTTTTTGAGTATCCAAAGACATTCCTCCTTGCTGAATGGGATAAATTAGAGTTTTTAGACAAAATGGGAGAAACTTTAATTCGTCTAATTTATCCCGTTTGATGAACCTATTGTCTCACAAACAGCCAGGAGATGAAATCCACCGATTTATTTTCCGCTTACGGTGAATCCCGTCGTCAAGGTTAATGACCTGCATAGGGTCACGATGCATTTCATTGGCTTTAAGGACGAGTGAATCAAACACTTTGCGTTCATCTTCGTCGAGGCCTTTGAATACGTCTAAGAATTTCTGAGAGTAATCTCCAACAAACTTTTCCATCTTGCGGCGGGCTCCATCCGCTAACCGGTATATGGGCATCCCGTCGGGGAAATACTTTTTAAAGATATGAAGCGGGTCTTCAAACTGTCGTTGAAGAATATTCATGCGCTCTTTACCGGGAAGGACACCAGCGGCATACAGGGCCGCTCTTTGGGCTGTTTCTTCGTGAGTCGGGATACCCACTTTGTGTAACTGTTTGTCGATACGGTTTTTGAGAGATAAAGCATCCGAGGAAGTATCCGTTTTATCTTTATCTTTGTAATCGCCAAACGCCTGAATAGACTCTTTCGTTAATTTGCCATTAGCAAATATTTTTTTAACACCGAGGCTGGATAATAGTTTGCTTCTATTTAGACTGGCCACTCCAGATTTAAGAACGGCATCATTAATCAACGTTTCTAAGCGTTTCTCTACTTCTGGTAACTTAGACCGATATTCCGGAATTTTTCTGGTGATGTTTAATTGGGCTAACGTCTTTGCTACAAACAGCTCGTCATAAACTTCCCTAGAGTTTTTTAAAGCTACCCTAGCTTTCTCGTCTTTGGAAATTTGATAGCAGATATAATCAATATATTTAGGATTATGTCTTACTTGGTCGTATACGAGTATTTTCCAATCTTTTGTTAAGCCTTCCCCATTCTTTAATTGTCCCATCAGGTTTTTCAAATAATCTATTTGCCAATCTTCAAAGTTATTTTCGCTCCAGTCGATAAGATGATTGGTAGTGATATAATCAATTCCGTAATCCTTTTCACCAGTTCTGTTTTCAATTGAGGCTTGGAAGTTATGAAGAAGTTCGTGAAGTAAGGTCGGGTCTTTTACGGTTGGGTCAAAAGCCGTTTTAAAAAACCTGATAATATTATAATCAGAATAGGTTCTAGCTAACGTATCTCCATTTTTATCCCCGTAATATACAAACGCGGTCGCCATCTCATCTATCGCTTTCGCGATTTTAGACTGCAACCGTGTAGGTAGTTTACCGAAAGAATCTTTTATTAATTTTTCTGAATAATTACTACTAACTGGAATCCCGTTAGATGTCAAGATAGAAATACTGGATTGAATCCTCTTTTCAGGGCCAGTCAATCCTGATGTATTTCCATACCCCCTCTTGGGCCTCCGTACTTGGCTATGAATTCCTGGTCGTATGTTTCCAGTTTTTCCCAAACTTCTTCCTGTGTCATTCCTTTTGGAAGTTCCATTATTCCGTTGCACCACATGGCTTCCCAAATTTCTCTGTTCGTGACTCCTTTCGGCATCGGCGGTAACGGTATCCTTTCTATCATTTCCATTTTCTCCTTTCACTTTATTTCCATCTTCCAAGAATTGCTTCTGGGCTTCTTTATCGAGGCGATTAAAAATATCTTGAGATAAATTGTCCGGGAAGAAAGAGCGGGAAGCATCCGTGACATGGACTTCATTTTCCAATGTTATTCGGTTCTGTATCTATATTATAATAGTCTGAGAGATAATCTGCAATATCTTGCTTGTCGGCGTCTTTTAACTTCACTTTATCTCCACCGAATACTTCAATTTCACCTTTAGGGATTTTAACATCCATATCAGAAACAGAAGAAGTTACCATTTCATCTTCGTATTTATAAGATAAAGGTTTGGAGGTGGTTGGTCCTATGTCAAGTTTGAGTACAAATTAAATTGAGGTTTCTATTAATCAGTTATCCAGCAATCAAAGCTGCCTTTTTCTTGTAGTTTGCATATAATTTT
>ERZ773178.1282-NODE-1282-length-27351-cov-17.718640_pt1 | contig 27351 bp, 30 predicted proteins | sample MGYA00580533_ERZ773178 | MGnify/ENA primary metagenome ERZ773178 (study PRJEB29015, sample SAMEA2737859) | human gut metagenome | biome: human gut; feature: human-associated habitat; material: faeces | place: China | collected 2012 ...
CGTGGTCGAAGCTGAGCAGGTCGATGAAAAAGCTTCCCATCTTACCTGCTCCCATTATCAAAATTCTCATTTCTTTATAATGTGAAGAATGAAGAGTGAAGGCCGAAGTCTTTCGTCCTCTACTCTTCACTTAATTTATTTCTGATTCAGAATTTCCAACTGCTGGCGAACACTCTCCTCGTGGATATGCTCAAAGATCTGGGCAGCAAACTCAGGGCTCATTCCGCAGAGTGAAGCCTGGGCACCACGCTTCTCGAGAATCTCGTTGTAGCGGTTGGTCTGTACGATTGTCATATTGTGCTCTTTCTTGTAGGTACCGATTTCGCGGCATACACGCATACGCTTGGCAAGAAGATCCATCAGCTGGTTGTCGCACTCATCAATCTGACTGCGCAGTTGATGCAGACCCTCTGTAGAATAATGCTCATCACGAACTACGAGGAGGCTCAGGATGTAATCCAGGATATCCGGAGTAACCTGCTGCTTGGCATCGCTCCATGCATCATCAGGAGAGCAGTGGCTCTCTACGATCAGACCGTCGAAACCCAGGTCCATAGCCTGCTGGCAGAGAGGAGCGATGAGGTCGCGGCGACCGCCGATGTGGCTAGGGTCGCAGATGATAGGCAACTGAGGAATGCGGCGGTGCAGCTCGATAGGAATCTGCCACATAGGGAGATTGCGGTAGATCTTCTTGTCGAAGCTGGAGAAACCGCGGTGGATGGCACCGAGTCGCTTGATACCAGCTTGGTTGATACGCTGGAGCGCACCGATCCAGAGCTCAAGATCCGGATTCACCGGATTCTTCACCAGCACAGGAACATCCACGCCCTGAAGGCTGTCTGCCAGTGCCTGCATGGCGAATGGATTGGCAGAAGTACGGGCTCCCACCCACAGAATATCGATTCCATATTTCAAGGCGAGCTCCACGTGCTCAGGAGTAGCCACCTCGGTAGCAGTGAGCATACCGGTCTCCTCCTTCACCTGCTTCATCCAAGGCAAGGCTGCCTCGCCATTTCCCTCGAAGCCTCCTGGTTTGGTACGTGGCTTCCATACACCAGCGCGGAACATGTGGCAGCCTTTAGCAGCCAGCTGCTTGGCGGTAGTCATAACTTGCTCTTCAGTCTCAGCAGAGCATGGGCCTGCAATGACGATAGGGCGTTCCTGATCACTAGGGAGATTCAATGGTTCTAATTCTAATTCCATAGTCGTATATTTTAATTTTTTATTTTTTTACTTTCCAAAGACTTTTCTGATTCTTTCCAGCGCCTCCTTCATTTTCTCATCCTTGGCACAAAGGCTGATGCGGATGTATCGCTTGCCGTTGCTTCCGAAGATGAATCCAGGGGTGATGAATACGCGCGCCTCGTGGAGAATCTTCTCTGTGAGGTCTTCTACATCGGCGTATTTCTCCGGAATCTTGCCCCAGAGGAACATGCCCACCTGGTTAGGATCAAACTTGCAGTCCAATACCTGCATGATCTGCTCGGCGATGTCGCGGCGGCGGCGATAGTTGGTGATGTTGTTCTCACGGTGCCACTCGTCGGTATTGTTGAGCATGGCCTCGGCAGCAGCGAGCTGGATTCCGCGGAAGCATCCGTTGTCGATGTTACTCTTCACCTTCAGGATCCAGGAGATAAACTGCTTGTTGCTCGAAATCATAGCCACACGCCATCCCGGCATGTTATGACTCTTGCTGAGCGAATTGAATTCGATGCAGCAGTCCTTGGCGCCCGGCACCTGCATGATGCTCAGCGGATGCTCGTTGAGGATGAGCGAATAAGGATTGTCGTTCACCACCACGATGTTGTGGTCCTTGGCAAACTTCACGAGTTGCTCGTAGGTCTCCATCTTTGCCACGCCTCCGGTCGGCATGTTCGGATAGTTGGTCCACATCAGCTTCACGTGGCTGAGGTCCATCTTCTCCAGCGCCTCGAAGTCTGGCTGCCATTCATTGTCCTCGCGCAGGTCGTAATAGGTAATCTTGGTGCCGAGAATCTTGTTGATGGCAGTATAGGTAGGATAGCCCGGGTTTGGGATGAGCACCTCGTCGCCAGGGTTGCAGAAGGCGAGCGTAACGTGCAGGATACCCTCCTTGCTACCAATGAGGGGCTGGATTTCCGTAGCCCAGTCAAGATCCACGTCATACCATCTCTTGTAATAACCAGCCATCGCCTTGCGCAACTCCGGGATGCCCACCGTAGGCTGATATCCGTGTGCAGCAGGGTTATGGGCTACCTCGCAGAGCGTATCGATGGTCTGCTTAGAAGGCGGCATGTCTGGACTTCCGATGGCGAGGCTGATGATGTCCTGTCCCTCGGCATTAAGCTTAGCCACTTCCTTCAGCTTACGGCTGAAGTAGTATTCCTGTATTTCTGTTACTCTATTGGCTGGTTGTATCATTTTTATTCTCTTTTATTTTGAAATGTTACTATTCTTTTTCCTCATATTCTCCCAGCACCGTGAGTTTCTTCACGAGTGGTGTGATGGCATCGATGCTCTGGCGATAGCGGGTCAGATTATCGAAGGTGAGATCCACGTAGAAGAGATATTCCCATTCATGTCCGATGCTTGGCAGCGACTGGATCTTGGTGAGATTGATGTCGTAGAAGCTCAGGATGGTGAGAACCTTGGAGAGCGAACCCTTGTCGTGTGAAAGGCTGAAGACGATGCTCGCCTTGTTGGCCTTTTCGATAGGACGGAGAAGAGCGGCCTTCTGCGGATTGCAGACCACGAGGAATCGGGTGTAGTTGTGCGGATTGTCGTGGATTCCCTCCTGCAATACCTTCATGCCATACATCCTGGCAGCGTAGGCAGAACAGATGGCTGCCCATCCGTGCACCTGGTGCTGGGCGATGAATGCGGCAGAACCTGCGGTATCCTCAGCCTCCACCGCCTTGAGATCAGGATGGTTGGCGAGGAACTTGCCACACTGCATCAGCGCTACAGGATGAGAGTGAACCTCCTGCAGGGTACTCCAGTCGTCGGAAGGCAGGCAGCAGATGCTGTGCTCGATGTGGAGCTTGTGCTCTCCCACCACGGTGGTTCCGCTCTCCCGGAGCAGCTCGTAGTTGTGGAGCAGACTGCCGGCGATGGTATTCTCGATGGCGCAGATGCCGATGATGGTAGGATCTCGCTTGATGTTCTCAAACACCTCCTCGAAAGTAGCGCAACAGATTAACTCTATCTGCTCGCCCTGGAAATACTCGTGGGCGGTAATGTCGTGGAAGGATCCCAACTCTCCTTGTATTGCAATTCTCTTCATTGTTTCACTCTCTTTTTTACATTATCTCCTGATTTTGGAAAACGGTTTTTCGGAAAACGTTTTTTGAAACGGATTATTTCGAAAACGCTTATGGAAAACGGATTCGAGTTTTACGAAAAACGGTCCTGCTCACAATAGAGCGGGACCGTTTCGATGATTTCAAGAATCTTATATCCTAAGTTGAAATATATACGCAACTTCCCGCTTTACAATTGCTTGCAAAGTAAAAGTAATAGCTAAAAAAGTAAGCGTTCAACTTTTCCATTTTCTTATTCTTTTATTTGTTATTCACTTATTGCTTCGAGCATCCGTCTTCAGAAAGACTCTGCTCTGCTGAGCCACTATCCTTGGAAGATGTAGCTCAGATGGAGTATCAACCGATGAAAGTCTCAACTCGTTTGCAAAAGTAACACTTTTCTTTGATACCACCAAACAAATTGTCAGTTTTTTCTTTATTTTCCTTATATTTTCTGCTTTTCAGCATATTTTCAGCAGATTTTTATCAGAAAAAGCCCTAAACTGGCAGATTTTTATCAGCATTCGTATCATTCCGAAAGAACATTTACCGGCATTTTAGACAATTAGCGGCAATGCTCTCTTCCTTCAGCCTTAAACTCTCCTGTAAGTTCCTCTATCTTTTCGGGATTCAGCTGCAGATATCTCTGCATATCCTTTCCGGCTCCCTCCTTATCGCCCATCTGCATCAGCAGATTGCCTCGTTTCAGCAGGTTCTTGCTCAGCGCAGCCTTGTTTTCAGCATCCTCGCTGCAAGCTTCCGCCCGCTTCTCCTGTTCCGCTATCTGCTGCGTAAGAGCTGCTACGAGCAGAACGGGATTCATATCATTCAAATCCATCATACCTCTTTTATATATTAATTTATATATTAACCTGAACCTTTATAGTGACCCCAAAACAGATAGTTCTGGGGTCGCTTATATATAATAATGTGTAATTGATCTGTTGGCGACCAGCATTTACTTGATGGCACCGATAATTTCAGTCACCGACTTGCAGCCGTGAGCATCCAGCCACTCGTTCATACCATCCTTCACCTTCTTGGTTACGGCAGGATCAATGAAGTTGGCAGTACCGATTTCGATGGCTGTAGCACCACACATCATAAATTCGATGGCATACTTGGCATTCTGGATACCGCCCAGTCCTACTACCGGAATCTTCACGGCGTGAGCCACATCGTAAACCATGCGCAATGCCACCGGCTTGACGCAAGGACCACTCAAACCACCTGTACGGATGCTCAGCAGCGGCTGGCGCTTCTCGATATCCACCGCCATACCCATCAGGGTGTTGATGAGCGAAACAGAGTCGGCACCCTCAGCCTCTACCGCACGGGCGATGTCGGCAATGCTGGTTACGTTAGGCGAAAGCTTCACGATCAAGGTCTTGTCATACACCTTGCGCACCGCCTTCACCACGCTTGCAGCACCCTCGCAGGTAACGCCGAAAGCCATACCGCCATCCTTTACGTTAGGGCAGGAAATATTCAGCTCGATGGCAGGAATCTTATCCAGCTCATTCACACGTGCCGCACACTCCGCATAGCTCTCAGGCGAGTGTCCGCTCACGTTTACAATCATATTGGTATCGATGTCCTTGATCTGAGGATAGATGTGCTCGCAGAAGTACTCCACACCCTTGTTCTGGAGGCCCACGCAGTTGAGCATTCCCTGTGGAGTTTCAGCCATGCGTGGATAGTCATTTCCCTCGCGTGGTTCCAGGGTAGTACCCTTTACGATGATACCTCCGATTTCCTCCAGCGGAACGAAATCAGCAAACTCCAATCCGTAGCCGAAAGTTCCCGATGCAGTCATCACTGGATTCTTCAGCTTCAAATCCTTTATATTTACACTTAAATCAGCCATAATCTTTCTTAATCAAATAATATTCTATTACAATTATCTACCAGAAGTATCTGGTTTAGATATCCCAGGTGAGCTGCTTGATGTTGATGACCGGACCATCCTTGCAAACGCACTTATGTCCCTCGGTGGTCTTCTCCACGCAGCAGAGGCAGGCACCTACGCCGCACGCCATCTTGTTCTCCAGGGAAACCTCGCACTCCACACCAGCCTTCTTGGCAAAGCGAGCCACGCTCACCATCATCGGCTTCGGACCGCAGGTAGAAATCATGTCAAACTGCTCGTTCTCCAACACAGAGTGATTGGTTACGAAACCCACCTCGCCGGCAGAGCCATCCTCGGTAGTGATGCATACCTTTCCTATCTTGGCAAACTCATCCAGCTCCAGCAGGTCGGAAGCCTTGCGGGCACCCAGCAGGAAGGTTACATCTGCACCAAACTCCTTGATGAGTTTTCCGAAGTAGAGCAGAGGAGCCACACCTACGCCACCACCCACGAGGAGATACTTCTGGCTCTTCTCTGTAGGCATGGTGAAACCATTGCCCAGAGGCAGCATACAGTTGAGCGTATCGCCAGCCTGAAGCTTTCCGAGCTGGCGGGTTCCGTCGCCCACCATGGCAACGAGCAGCCAGAGCTGGTTGGTTTCTCTATCCACGAAATTGATGGAGATAGGACGGCGAAGCATGGTGGCAGGCGAATGATCTACCTTTACTTCTACGAATTGTCCAGGCAGGATTTCCGGCAGAGGTTTCTCGTCGGTAAGCTTAATCAATACGTGCTTATCGCTGAGTGCTTCTACAGAAACCACCTTAAGGTCTAGAACATATTTTTTCATCTTATTGCTATTTTAATGCTTGTTGTTAATGCTTGTTATTTATGCTTGCTGTTAATGCACATTTAATGCTTGCTGTTATACCTATATATATAGGCAGTGCAAAGGTACAACAAAATTCGAACTTTACAAAGAGAAAGAGTGATTTTTTCAGCTCCCCCTCTTACTTTATTCCTTCTTTATTTCTTCTTTATTGCCACCTTATTCCCGACAGCAGAGCACCGGTCTATTTCTTCGGAACGAAAGTCTCCCAGGTCTGGTCATCGTAGAAGATGCGGATCTCGGTAATCTTACGCTGCGGTTTGTCCACATATTTAACCGCAGCATTGGCGATATTTTTAGGTGTCCTTTTTACACCGTGTGTTTGAGGCTGGTCAAAGAGCGATGGAGAAGTAGGGGAGTCGGATCCCTCGCTGCCCCCGAAATCCAGGGTAGGCTCCACCACGCCGCCAGCGCCACCTATGCCCCCATGGCTTCCGCCTATGCCTGCCGCCGAAGCGCCTGTACCAGCCACACCTACAGCGTCTCCATACATATCGAGCGAATCCTCGTCCGCTCCGTTTTCACCTCTGGCTGAAGCACCCGCCTGGGCACCTGCCACCTTATTAATATACATAGGAGGAGTACCATAAAGCAACCACTCAAGGTTCACCTGAGGCAACTTTTTCTTGATTGCATCCACGATGTCGAGCGATGGTTTTGTACGATCATTGAAGATGCTGCTCAGGGTCGCCGTCGACTTTCCGATGAGCTGCGCGAAGTTCTGTTGGTTGAGGTGTTGGTCCTCCATGATCTGTCTGATTCTGTCTTTCATCACTATGTCTGAATTTGATTTTTTACGATGTTTTATTTCCGAACAGGGCCGTTTTTGGCCCATTTTCTTAGATTTTACAAAGATAAAGCAAAAATTTGGTTTTACCAAACTTTTCGGGAAAAATTTTGTTTTTTAAACTTTAGGTTTGTATTTACAAATTTAAACTTCCAATCTTTACTTTCTTAGTTTTATGGTTTAGATTTACAAATCTAACTTTAGTAATCTAATGCTTTTACAATGATATTCTTTACTTAAAACTCTTAATTCACTGAGTTTCAAAGCCTTTATTACCTATAAATAGGCATTTCAGCCACTTTTATGCATCTTTCTTGTGACAAATGCAAAATCGCAACCTTACTCAAAACAACAGAAATCTATAAAACACTGGTTTTCAATATGTTTTCACTCCGACAACTCGTTTGTATATTTATACATTCATATTCCAAAACCACCCGATTTACATTTACGTTTGTAAATTCACCCTCTTTTTTCTCCGATTTAGTTTTCTTTAGTTTAGATTCATAAATATAAATAGCGATTTACAAAACATACATTTATATCACTAAACTACAGAAACATAAACCTTAATAAATGCAAACACTAAAAAAAGAGGGTCTGAAGATGGCAAATTTTTCCATTTTGAGCGTTTTCAAGCCCGTTGGTCGGGTTTTGCTCAAAAATGCGAGTATTGAAGGGGGTTATTTTCGTTAACTAGCTGATATTCATTATAGTTAACTACGATTTCAGCGAAAACTGAAAAATGACCATCTAGATGAGAAATCCATCCAAACGAGAGATTCCCCACGAGAAAAACAAAAAAAATAGCGCCCGTTTTCTCGATAACGAACGCTATTTTCACCACTTTCAGGAAGCTAAACGCCCTCCCCGATTCCAGATCATTTCATTTCTCCGACAAGACGAAGGAGGAGTAAAAATCAACCTCTCTCCCACCCTCATCCATCGACGGATTTTTGGAGCCGGAAAGCAGCCTAATGGAGGATGAAAAAGATGAGTTCTCTCATCAATTCGCCTGCCGAAGTAAACGGATTATCGATGCCCTTGCTCTTCGCATCCACCTCTTTCAGCTTCTCGATTATCTGCATCACTTTCACCCCAGAATAGTTTCTCATTCCCATCGTATAATCGCGCACCGCCCAGGTTCCGCGCAAATCCAGGAATTTTGCAAGCTCATTTTCGTTCTGCTTATTCGGAGCATAATAGGCTATCATCAGATTCTGGAAATAACTGAAGAGCAACGGGAGGAGCGCATAGAGCGAACCCGACTTCGGATTGCTGTCAAAATAGTTTATTATCTGATTTGCCTTGAAAACATCACGCTGGATGATGGCGCTGCGAAGTTCGAAAGCATTGAAGTCCTTGCTCACTCCTATTTCACGTTCCACCACATCCGGAGTCACCCGTCGGTCGGAGTCAGGAAGAGAGATGAGCAGCTTGTCGAGTTCGGAGGTGAGGCGATGAAGATCGGCTCCGATATGGTCTGCCACCATCTGCACCGCCTTCGGTTCGATGGTTGCCTTGCGAGCCTTGAGATAGGTTTCGATGAAACCCGGAAGCTGACGGTCGTAGAGCTTCTTGCTCTCGAACACCACTCCCACCTGTTCGGCTCTCGGGATGAATTTCTTTCTGCGGTCGATACTGCCGTTTTTGTTACAGATGACGAGAACGGTGGATTTCACCGGTTTCTCGAGATACTTTTCCAGGGCATCCAGACTCTTCAGATTCTGTGCTTCTTTTACAATCACCACTCTGAATTCCGCCATCATCGGATATCCCTTACACTGATCCACCACCTGCACCGCCGTAGTATCTGCCCCGAAAAGCACGGTCTGGTTGAAGTCCCGCTCTTCCGGCTGGAGCACGTTTTCGGCGATATAATCGCAGATCTTGTCTATATAGAAAGGTTCGTCGCCCATCAGAACATACACGGGCGCAAACTTCCGAGCCTTGAGATCTTTCATGATCGACTCGTAACTTATTGCATTTTTCTTTTCTGCCATTGATTTATTTTTTGTATCTTTGCACTGTGATTCCAGCCTGCCATTCATCTGTCTGCACAGAGAATCCAGCCTGCAATCCATTTGCAAAGGTACAAAAATAAATCGAACTATATATATAATAAGGTATAAAAAATGATTCGCTTGAACTTACCAACCTTCGAAATGAAGGTTTCGGGCACCAAACAACAGCCCAAGATACTGGATGTGCTGCGCAGGAAATACGTAGCCATCACGCCCGAAGAATGGGTGCGCCAGCACTTCGTACACTATCTCATCGAGCACAAGGGCTACCCTGCCTCACTGCTCGCCAACGAGATCCAGCTGAAATGCGGCGACAAGGTGCTGCGTGCCGACAGCGTGCTCTACAGCCGCGAGCTCCGCCCCAGGATGATTATCGAATACAAGGCGCCGCACATCCCCATCACGCAGAAGGTGTTCGATCAGATTTCGGTATATAATCTCCTGCTCCACGTAGATTACCTGGTAGTGAGCAACGGACTGGAGCACTATATCTGCCGGATGGATTACGACGATAAAAAATATTTATTTCTCGAAGAGATTCCCGACTATTCTGATTTATTGACAATATAGAAAAATCAGACAGAAAGGCAGACACCCGGTTTCTCTCCCATCACTGCATCATCACCCCCAAAACACCCCATTTATCCCCCTCCAAAATTTGCGTATTTCCGGTCAATCGTACAGATGCTCAGAAATACGCAAATTTTGAAGGGCTTTTTTAGCCGCCATTTCAGTTATTTTTTAATAAAAATCGGCGCAACATTTTGCATTCTACCTATTTATTATTACCTTTGCAGCAATTTAAACATAAAAAAGGTAATGGCAAAAGAAAATATAAAGATAGCCGTAGCCGGAACAGGCTATGTAGGATTGAGCATCGCCACGCTGCTGAGCCAGCATCACGAGGTGGTGGCTGTGGATGTGGTTCCCGAAAAGGTGGAACTCATCAACCACCGCCGCTCACCTATCCAGGACGAATACATCGAGAAATACCTGGCAGAGAAAGAGCTCAACCTCAGGGCTACCACCGATGCAGCCGAAGCCTACAAGGACGCCGACTTCGTGGTAATCGCCACGCCAACCAACTACGACCCCGTGAAGAACTACTTCGACACATCGCATGTAGAAGAGGTCATCCAGCTGGTCAAGGAGGTGAACCCCGATGCCATCATGGTCATCAAGAGCACCATCCCAGTGGGCTACACCGAGAACATACGCCGGAAGATGGGCAGCGAGAACATCATCTTCGCCCCGGAATTCCTGCGCGAGAGCAAGGCGCTCTACGACAATCTCTACCCTAGCCGCATCATCGTGGGCAGACCGGCAGGAGATGAGCGACTCGACCAGGCGGCGCATCTCTTCGCAGAACTCCTGCAGGAGGGAGCCATCAAGGAGAACATCGACACTCTCTTCATGGGACTCACAGAGGCAGAGGCGGTGAAACTCTTCGCCAACACCTACCTGGCGCTCCGGGTTAGCTACTTCAACGAGCTGGACACCTATGCCGAAATGAAGGGACTCGACACCCAGGCCATCATATCGGGTGTGGGACTGGACCCTCGCATCGGCACCTTCTACAATAATCCGTCGTTCGGATATGGCGGCTACTGTCTGCCGAAGGATACCAAGCAGCTGCTGGCAAACTATGCCGACGTGCCCGAGAATCTGATCCAGGCCATCGTAGAGAGCAACCGCACCCGCAAGGATTTCATCGCCGACCGAGTGCTCCACATGGCAGGCTACTACGATTACGCCAACCAGAACAACTACCGCGAGGAGGAAGAGAAGCCTTGCACCATCGGAGTGTATCGCCTCACGATGAAGAGCAACAGCGACAATTTCCGCCAGAGCAGCATCCAGGGCGTGATGAAGCGCATCAAGGCAAAGGGCGCCCAGGTTATCATCTACGAGCCTACGCTGAAGAGCGGAACCACCTTCTTCGGCAGCCGCGTGGTAAACGACCTGGAGGATTTCAAGAAGCAGAGTCAGGCTATCATCGCCAACAGATACGATAAATGCCTCGATGATGTGAAGGAAAAAGTCTATACCCGGGATATCTTCCGAAGAGACTAGGGAGAACGCCCTGAAAGGGAGTCTGATGAGCCTAATGGGATTCAGAGAACGCCCTGAAAGGGCAAAAGCTCCTAGCCCAGGGCACCGCCCTGGGTAAACAGGCAAGCAAGCTTGTCGCCCTGAAAGGGCAAAAGCTTTAAGAATATTGCAAATAACAATTAAAAAAAAAGATAAAAATGGCAAAGTTAGTAATCAATTCCTATGAGGATTTTGCATCTCACCTCGGTGAGAAATTAGGTGAATCAGACTGGTTGCAGATTGACCAGGACCGTATCAACAAGTTTGCAGACGCAACCCTCGATCCACAGTGGATTCACGTAGATGTAGAGCGCGCCAAGGTAGAAAGCCCTTACCACAGCACCATCGCTCACGGCTACCTCACCCTCTCTGTACTGCCTTATCTCTGGCAGCAGATCATCGAGGTAAACAACATCAAGATGCTCGTAAACTATGGTATGGATGAGATGCGTTTCGGTCAGCCGGTCATCACCGGTTCACGTGTTCGCCTCGTGGCAACACTCCATGAGATTCAGAATCTCCGTGGTATCTGCAAGACCAGCATCAAGTTTACCATCGAGATAGAAGGTCAGCGCAAGCCAGCACTTTCTGGTATAGCCCAGTTCCTCTACTATTTCGAGAAATAAGAAAGAAACCTCTTATTAATCAGCACTTGCCCCCTTCCGAAGTTGCATGCTTCTTTTCTTAGCATACAGCAGAAGTCGGGGGCTTTTCAACTTGATTATCATTCAGAAAAATCAGTATATATGGCAGCAGGAAAATGGATAGGAGGTTTTCTGGGATTCATCACCGCAGGACCTCTTGGCGCCCTTGCAGGATTCGCCCTCGGATCGCTCTTCGACCATGGGCTAGACGAGGTCAACAAGCCTGGCAGTGAGGGACATAACAACAGAGAATACTCCAACGCCTACGAAGCTTACAGCGGATATGGCAGCGGAGGATATGGAAACGGAAGTTACGGCGGCTACGGTCAGCAGCACGCCTACGAGGGAGAGCGAAATAGTTTTATGTTCTCGCTCCTGGTTCTCGCCTCTTACATCATCAATGTAGATGGCAGGATCATGCATTCAGAGATGGAGCTGGTGCGCCGGTTCCTACTCCAGAACTTCGGTATGGCAGCGAAGCAGCAGGGCGAGGAAATCCTCCTCAAGCTCTTCGAGCAGCAGAAGCGCATGGGCATGCAGCAGTATCGCACGGTGATACAGGACAGTTGTCATCAGATACGTGCCAACATGATGTACGAGCAGCGCCTGCAGTTGCTCAACTTCCTTGTGATGATCGCCCAGGCAGACAATGTGGTTTCTCCTGAGGAGATTCAGGCGCTCAAGGAAGTAGCCCTCCACATGGGTCTGGAAGCATCGGATGTAGATCAGATGCTGGGCATGCATGGCAGCGGTTCATCAGCCACTTCAGCCACTTCGCTGGAAGATGCCTACCGCATCCTCGGCGTCTCCCCTGACGCTTCCAACGACGAGGTGAAGGCAGCCTACCGCAAGATGGCGCTCAAGCATCACCCCGACAAGGTAGCAGCTCTGGGCGAGGATGTTCGCCGTGCCGCCGAGAAGAAATTCCAGGAAATCAATGATGCCAAGGATAAAATCTATAAGGCTAGAGGCATCTAGGAAAAGGATTCCAGCAAGGAAATTCATATACAGCAAGGATATTCATATACAGCAAGGATATTCATATACAGCAAAAGTGCCGATAGGTGAATCCTACCGGCACTTTTTTCATTTTGAAGTGTTAAGACATGCAGCTTTTTCAGCTTTGATGTGTTAAGACATGCAGCTCGTCACGCCCAGAGAGGCGGCAATGGCGGTCAAAATAGATAGTACTATCTGAAATACAGTTTTCCAAGTTTCTTTCTTCATACGCATTTTTTTTTAGTGATTAGTGATTAATTCCGTTAGGCGTTTCGGCGGATTTGCAATCCGCCGTTAAAAAACGTCCTAACCTATTTTGGCTCTGCGGATTTGCAATCCGCATCAACCTAGATTTAAAAATTTACGTTGTCGCCGCCGCCGTCAGTTCCGCTGTCAGTGCCACCGCCACCCTGCGATGTTCCGCCGTTATCCTTGTTGGTCTCCCCGCCAGCACCCTGACTGGTACCACCACCGCCCGGCGTATTTTCTGTTCCGCCGCCATCCTCAGCCCCGGAGGTATAGTCATCGTATGCCACGATCTTGGTGAGCTTCTTAAGCTCGGCGTTGCTCCAGCTCTTTGTGTTTCTCACAATCAGATGCACGCCCTGCACGCTTGCCGCCGTCACCTTCTCCTTGCTCACCTCGCCACGCGAAGTCATACCGATGGAGAACAATCCGAGGTCGGAGAAACGAACGCTCTTGCCGTCCAGAATCAGATGCTTCAGGCAATCCAAGGTATCCATCAGCACACCATGGATAGTACCACGGCTGTATGGAGAGTTGTGCTCAGAGATGTGGGTAACGAAATCCTCGAAACTCATCTCACGGTCGCTCACGGCAGTAGCATACCAGAGCTTCTTACCTGCGTTCTCACCCGTCTGAGGGGTACGTGTAATCTTACGATACTTACTAGTTCCTTGTCCCATAATCAATCAGTTTTTAAAGGGTTAATAATTCAATTTTTAATGGTTACTCATTCAGTTTTTTGTCACTCATCCGATTGGCGCCTTATCTCTGAATGACGGTGCAAAGATACGGCTTTTTTCTGGAACCACCAAATTTTGGGTGGCGATAAGGGCCGATTTTCAGCAGCTTTCAATTTGAAACTACGTTAATAATCCTAACTCGTAAGATAGAGAAGAAAGAAACGTTGAGTTGCATTCCCGGAAATATAGTTTTTTGTCCTAAAGTTCTTCCAGTAAGATGGTTAAGCAGAAAATCCATCTGCATCAAAAAGTGACTCAGTGACTCAGTGACTCAGTGACTCAGTTTATTTCTGCCTGTATATTCTACCCTCTTTATAGTAGATATATTATATATATAAATATTTATATATAATATATAATCTATATACTTACAATCTGTAAGCAGAAAACAACCCCAATAGGGGGTCGGAAATAAACTGAGTCACTGAGTCACTGAGTCACTGAGTCACTTTTTGGGTTTGAAACCCATTCATCATTCTTGTCCCTTCTCCAGAGAAAGCCTCTTTCAGTGTCAAAGAAAAAGATGCGCTCCCTCAGAATGGCAAGTCGTAGCCCGGCATTTCTTCCCCGAGAATGAAGCGGGGAAGCATACCTTCCTGCAGCTCCATTTTCTCCATCACCTCGATATCCTTGATGCGGTGCCGGTAATCGAGGAGAATCGTCTGCGATTCCAGTTCCTCTCTTCTTGCCCTGCTCAGTTCCAGATACTGCTTTTCCTGGTCTATGCCCAGGAAGCGGCGGCCCAGCAGATTGGCAGCGATGCCGGTGGTACTGCTGCCGGCGAATGGGTCGAGAATCCAAGCCCCCGGTTTGGTAGAAGCCAGGATGATGCGAGCAAGGAGGGCGAGCGGCTTCTGGGTAGGATGCTTGCCTTGCGATTTCTCCCATCTTGCGATGGCAGGCAGGCGCCATACGTCCGTCATCTGCTTGTCATCATTCAGTTTTTTCATCAGCTGGTAGTTGTAAAAATGCGGCACCTTTTTCTCCTTCCTTGCCCAGATAACGAACTCGGTAGAGTAAGTAAAGTATCGGCACGAGATATTGGGTGGTGGATTTGTCTTAGCCCACGTAATGACATTCAGGATTTTGAATCCCAGTTGCGTCAGCTTGTTTGCCACGGAGAAGATATTGTGATAGGTTCCCGAAATCCAGATGGTCCCATTCTCCTTCAGATGTTCCCGGCAAGCCGAAATCCACTCCTCGTTGAATTGGTCGATATGTTCCGGCGACCCGCCCTTGTCCCATTCTCCTTTGTCCACGCACACCACCTTTCCGCTCTGCACGCTGATTCCGCCGTTGGAGAGGAAGTAAGGAGGATCGGCGAAGATCATGTCGAACTTGAAATCAAATTCGCCCATCAGCCTGATACAGTCACCTTGGAGGAGAGTGAAATCATCAGTCCTATGATATATCGCCTTTTTGTTCATCATTTCGGGTGCAAAGGTAATGCAAATATCTGATAAATAAATGATTAGATCATTCTTTAACTTTCGTGATCAAAAAAGATCAATTAGGTTGGATGAAATGAAAAATGGATTAAAAAGAATAAGAATCGAAAGTTTTTCATATATTATTTTGTTCTTTCTGAATATTGATGTAAATTTGCAAGGTGATTTTAATTTTTGGTATTGAAAGAAATAAAACTTAGCGAGATATGAAACAATACGAAGCTGTAATAGAGACCTTGAAGAGGTTGGGTGGATGTGCTACATTCGGTCAGCTGAATCAGGAGGTGTTCAAGATAGAGGATTGCACATGGAATACCAAGACTCCATTTGCATCCATACGTCGTATTGTACAAGATCGCAAGGAAATCTTTCGCATTCGTCCAGGATTGTGGGCTTTGGAGGAATATAGAAGTCTCTTGGCGGATAGGGGGATTGTGGCACAAGATGCAACTAATTCAGATTCAGAGCAGGTGCAGGAATTCAATCATTCTTATTATCAGGGACTTCTGCTGTATATCGGCAACATGAAGAAACTCGCCACCTACGTTCCTGCACAGGATAAGAATCGGGAATGCATCAATGTGAAATTGGGGGAAATCTCCACATTGGATAGGGTTCCGCCATTCTCCTATCAGGAATTTGTGGATAGAAGCAGCACGATAGACATTATGTGGTTTCAGCCTAATTCTTTGGGCAGCGATGTGATGATGCCCAACAGCTTCTTTGAGGTGGAGCATTCTACGGATATTCAGAATTCTCTCTGTAAGTTTTCTGACCTTCAGAGTTTTAATGCCCAGATGTTTATCGTGGCTGATGCCAGGCGTCATGATGAATTTATAGCCAGGTTGAGCCATGACTATTTCAAGCCTATCTCTGATAGGGTGAAATTTGTAAGTTATGATAAGCTTGATAGATATTACGAGGGTTTGATGACGCAGCAGAAAAGTTCGCTTGTTCTCTGATTGTAGAATTGTCTCTTTTATAAAAAACAGAAGAGACAATCAAAAAATCCATTAAAATGCTTGCAGATTTCAGAATATTGGCGTATATTTGCAGAAAAATAGAAAGGCTTATGAAATATTTGGATCCTAAGGCCGATTTGACCTTTAAGAAAGTGTTTGGCGAACACCCCGAGTTGGTGAAAAGTTTGCTTAACGCCCTTCTTCCTTTCAAGAGCGAGGAAGAAGAAATCACTTCTGTGACCTATCTTACTCCAGAGATGGTTCCCCAGACTCCCACACGAAAATATAGCATTGTGGATGTGAGATGTGAGGATGCACAGGGGCGCCAGTTTATTGTTGAGATGCAGATGGTTTGGTCGGTGGAGTTTAAACAGCGAGTCCTCTTCAATGCTTCAAAGGCATACGTGAAGCAACTGAACAGAGGAGAAGATTATTCTCTTCTAAAACCAGTTTATTCTCTCAACCTAGTCAATGAGGTATTCGAACCTGAGCTTGATGATTATTACCACTATTATCATCTGGTCCATGAGGAGCATACCGAAAAGGTGATTGATGGTTTGCATTTGGTATTTGTAGAGTTGCCGAAGTTTACACCTCATACATTTACAGAGAAGAAGATGCAGGTTTTGTGGCTTCGATATCTGACGGAAATAGATGAGAATACGAAGGAAATTCCTGCAGAACTGCTGGCTAATCCAGAGATAGCCAAGGCTGTATCAGAGATAGAAGAGTCTGCTTATACCGAGGAAGAACTTCTTGGCTATGATGATTTCTGGGATGCTGTGAGCGTAGAAAAAACGCTTGCTGGCAGGTTGGAGCGCCTGACAAAGGCTAATGATGATGCTAAGGAGAAGCTTATGGTTACCTCTAGTCAGTTAAAGGAAGCAGAAGAACAGAGAAAGGAAGCAGAAGAACAGAGAAAGGAAGCAGAAGAACAATTAAAAAGAGCTAATGAGGAGAGAATGGTATCTGCTAAAAAACTTCTACAAGCCGGTGTTTCAGAAGATATTGTGGCAAGTACTCTAAACTTAAGCATGGGTGAAATGAAAAAAATAGTGCAAGATCTTTAAAACAAGAAACATGGATTTTTTCGATTTAGTGTTTGGTGGCGGTCAAGCCATACAGGGAATATTCCGATTAGGTTTTATCCCTAAGGAAGAAGACTTTAGAGAGTTTTCTGGTGAAGAATATCAAAAGTTCAAGGAGAAAGAGTGTGATATTTGTGGCAAGATGTACACATTCAAGTCTGGTCTGCCAATCGCTGAACATGATGTTTATGTCTTCAGCGAGGAGGTGAAAGGTATTATGCTGAAAGGTGTGGAGATTATAGACAGTCTCTGCGAAGAGAAGACTTTCATCTCGGATGATGCGAAACTTCGATTTGTTGCCACCGTGTTGCCTGGAGTTTTCTCTGAAGGAACGAAATATGCTTGCAATGAAGAGTAGGCGAAGAAAAACTGCTGAACTATAGGTTTTGCATGTGATTCGGGCATGGCTCTTAAATTAAAAATGTGTTCTATATTGAGAAGCGCGGGGGTGAAAATACCAGATATAATTAAAATTTTCTTTTGAAAAATTTGGTTGTTTCCACAAAATTGCCTATCTTTGTCGGCAATATGGCAAAGGAAGTTAGACATGATAAAAGTTGTAGGTTCCGATTGTATCCTAATAAGGAACAGCGAGAGTTGATAGCCAAGACTTTCGGTTGCTGTCGTTGGGTATATAATTGGGGGCTCGCCATGCGGAAAAAGGCATGGGAGGAGGAGAAGAAATCTCTTTCTTTAACTGATATTCAGTCTCAACTTCCTGCTATGAAAAAAATGCTGCAACATCATGGTTAAAAGAAGTTGATGCCAAGGCTTTGATTTTTTCACTCCGTTGTATGGATACCGCCTATCAGAACTTTTTTAAGCATCAAAGCGGTTTCCCTCGATTTAAGGCAAAGTATGACAGGAATCAATCTTATCAAACTTATCAGGACGTATCTTTCTCTTATGATAAAAGCAAATTGTATTTGCCTAAAATGCAAGAAGGTATCAAATGCATATTTAGTAGAAAGATTGAGGGGAAAATCAAGACTTGTACCGTTAGTCGTAATCCTGCTGGTGAATACTATGTTAGTATTATAGTAGAGACTGAAGGTCCGTATCCGGAACCTCCTGCAATAAAACCGGAAACTGCTGTTGGTATTGATGCAGGCGTTAAGAACCTGGCAATATTATCAGATGGTCAAAAGTTTCCTGCTAGTGATAAATTTAGAAAGTCGGAACGCCATCTGGCTCATCTGCAGCGTATTTTATCTCGAAGGACTAAAGGCGGAAAAAACTGGGAAAAGGCACGAGTAAAGGTTGCTCGTGCTCAGAATCGTATTCGCAATCAACGTAATGATCTTATTAATAATGTCGTAGCAGATATTATTAAGAAAGGTTATGAAACTATCTGTGTGGAAAATCTTTCAATCAAGGATGGTATGTTGCAGGACAAGAAACATGGTAAGCATAATAAGCAAAAACGTTCTCGCAATAAGCTTATAGTTGATGCAGCTATGGGCATGTTGCGTATCAAGCTGCAGCAGAAATGTAAGTCGAAAGGAATCAACTTCATCAAAATTGAACGTTATTTTCCTTCTTCGAAGACTTGCCACTGTTGTGGAAAAATATTTAAAGGTTTACAGTTAAGTCAGCGTTCATGGGTGTGTCCTTCATGTTGTGCAAAGTTGGATAGAGATGTGAATGCTGCGATTAATATCAAAAATATTGGAATTAGCAATAGTTCCCTAGGGAGGTGTACCCCCGAAGTTAAGTCTGTGGAGCATCGTAAGCAGAAACGAAGAAATGCCAAAAGCAGTGACGTTTCAGATGTTATGAAACAGAAATAAGAGAGCTCTAACATTGAGCAAATGCCTGTTATACAGAATAATACTTATCTAAGGATGAACATGCATTCTGAATAGTGGGTAAGTACAACCATACGATTCCGATATTGGAAGAATTTAAGATGAACATGCATTCTGAATAGTGGGTAAGTACAACATGTATTCGTAAGCCTTTGTTCCTTCTTTTGATGAACATGCATTCTGAATAGTGGGTAAGTACAACTTCATCATCATGGCGTGGGTAGTTTTCACGTGATGAACATGCATGCTGAATTAGTGACTAAGTACAATATGGGTCGCTATTCGTCCGACAGACGTCTGATGGTTTTATAATCAAAATTTTCCATTAGATAAAATGTATATTACGTGTTTGTTTTTCTCTACATGTCTGGTATGTTCCCTAAGATTCAGAATATGTAGGTGGAATTGGTGAATAAATTTAAATTAAATAAAATATGAATAAGATAACAAATACAACACTCATCATAGGAAATGGGTTTGATTTAAGTATGGGTAAACATACCGGTTATGCAGAATTTTTCAAGAAGCTGGAAGATGAAGACTTTTGGAAAAAACATTCTGGTAATTCTCTTTTAAATTTTATAGAAGAAAAGGGGAGTAAAGAATATTGGTACGATTTTGAGGATATAATTCTACATTATACCTTTGAAAGTGATAACGGCAAGAGATTAAAAGAGTTGGAAGATTTAAATAAAACGGATGATAATTTTACAAATGGTATTGTTGCAGAAGTAAAAGAAGGAGTAGAACTTCTTAAAGAGGAGCTAGTGAAGTTTCTTAGTGATGCTAAGCCAGACATTAAATTTATTTATCCCACTTGTCGAATCTTTGCTGCCATTCTTGGGGCTTCAGGTAAAAATGCAAAAGAATTGGTAACTTCTTTATTAGAAAGAAAAAAAGCAAAAGATACATGGGAATTTCCTAATAACAAAATTGTTTCGTTTAATTATTTGGATGACCCATCTAGCTTTAGCATCTATTTGCAATTTTTTATCGATGATGTAAAGAGTCCGTGTTCTCCTCCTATTGGAATAAAGGCAGATGACTTGGCAGATATGTTCGTATTTCTACATAATTCGTTAGACTTTTGGAATAGGTCAAATCTCCATCCTGGCCTTGTATTTGGAACTAATGATGATGAGAGAATGCCTAAAGCTTTATACTTCCTTCGTAAATCATCTCAGCTTGGTTATGATGCAAAAAAGAGTTTTACTGATACTCTTAATCAGTCAAAACGAATCGTTATATTTGGACTGAGTTTAGTTGGTATAGATTATGATTATTTTAAGGAATTCTTCGAGACGGATCATGATTCTGATACTGAAGTTGTTATTATAAACAAAAAAGATGCTTGGGACAATATTCGTAAAATACTTAAGGAGAAAGGATGCAAAAGACAAGTTTCTTATTTAGATATTGATGAGGATTCCATTGTAACGGATGCTGTAAAAATGAATAAGGAAATATGTTATAGTAATTATATAGGGTTGTGTGATACCATAGCTGAAGAATCTGTTGCTTCAGAACACCGAAAAATTGTGCAGGTGAATAATGTTTTCGAAGTTAGGCCAAAAGGAATTGGAGTTTCATAAGTTGAAATTTAACTTTGTGAGGCTATTATTTTATAGGTTGTTTATGGGCGTTAGGCGACATAGCCCGTACCTGTCTATATCTGCGATAGCTATAACTCTTATAGCCGTGGGAATGGCAATAGAATAACCTACCCCACCCATAAAGTCGAAGAGAGGAAGTGTAGCACAAAAAATGCTCACTTCCTCTGCTACCCAAAAGAGAGAAACTGCTACCCAAAAGGGGCAATTTGAGGATATCGATACTACCCAAAAGAAAGAAATCGCTACCCAAAAGAATTTGAATACTACCCAAAAGAAAGTATTGGAGTACTTTAAAGACAATCCTAAGGCAACCAGAGTAGATGCTGCAAATGCACTAGGTAATATTACGGAGGATGGAGTAAAATTCATTATAGCAAAATTGCAGAAGAAAGGCTTGCTGAAACGTGTTGGTGGAAGAAAATACGGAGAGTGGCTGGTATTCATTTAAAACAAGAAAGAAGAAATGCTGTTTTTTGATATTTTGCTTAAAAATATTTGGAGATTTAAGAATTTTGTTATACCTTTGCTTCATCAAAAGAAACATTAATAACATAGGGATTATGAAGCAGGTAGAAGAAAGATATATCAGTTTGTTGACCGATTTCGGTTTCAAGCGAATTTTCGGATCGGCTCCCAACAAGGATTTGCTGATCTGTTTCCTCAACAGCTTGTTTAATGGCAGACAGGTTGTTAAGGACGTGAAGTATCTGAATCCGGAGAACGTGGGCGATATCTATACCGACCGCAAGGCCATCTTCGACGTATATTGTGAAGGAGAAAACGGCGAGAAGTTTATCGTGGAAATGCAGAATGCATACCAGACCTACTTCAAGGACCGTGCCCTGTTCTATTCCACCTTCCCTATCCGTGAGCAGGCTCCTAAGGGTAGTGAATGGGACTTCAAGCTCAACCATGTTTACACAATTGCTCTGCTCAACTTCAACATGAATGAGGATGCCTTCAATAAGGAGGAAATCCGACATCACGTACAGCTATGCGATACAGCTACGCACAAGATTTTCTACGATAAGCTGGAGTTTATCTACGTGGAAATCGCCAAGTTCAACAAGTCGCTTGACGAATTGGAAACGCTCTACGACAAGTGGCTCTATGCCCTGAAGAATCTCTACAAGCTCACCCAGCGTCCTAAGGCCTTATGCGACAAGGTCTTCGACCGCCTCTTCGAAGAAGCCGAGATTGCAAGTTTTACTCCGCAGGAGCAGCGAGAGTACGAAGCCAGCAAGATGGCGTATCGTGATATCAAGAATTCGATTGATACCGCTAAGAGAGAAGGAAAAGAAGAAGGACTGGCTGAAGGAATGGAAAAGGGCATGAATCAGAGAAGCTTCGAAATTGCCAAAAAGATGCTGGCAAAAGGTATGGATGTAGCTACTGTGATGGAAATAACAGGGCTGTCGGCTGAGCAGCTGGAGTTAAAATAGTAGAATGATAATATAAATAGTCTTTCCCGAAAGAGTAACAACATAACAATAAGGAACGCAAGCCCCGCCTAGCAGAGTACAACGCTCTCGCTAGGCGGGGCTTTTGCATATACTTAAAAACCATAATAATATGAAAGAAGAAGAACAAAAACCAAAGAGCAATCACTGGGCTCCTGATGATGAGGAAGCCAAGAACTTTGTCAATCAGCCGGGCTATCAAAAAGGAGCCATGTGCATGGTGAACCTGATCGTTGATGTAATGAATAGTACCCATGAATACAAAGAGGCGATTCACAGCAAACATATCCTGATGGAATGCAGCTGCAAATATCATCTTAATCTAGAAGAACAGATAGGACGTGTGGAGGCACATGCTCAGGACATAGATGGGTTTGATAAGTATATGAAAGCCAAGAAAGGCGAATTGAACCCCAAGCATATATCTGAGCAGGAGTTTGCTTATGCCATCGACCAGCTGATGGAGTCTGTAGATGAATCAGGCAAGTACATATTCAAGATTCAGCGCCACTGGATTGCCGTGTTCAGAGTAGCCGTAGATTTGCATTTAATAGGAGAGAATGACTACAAGGGTTTCTGTAACTGGATAGATACGATTCACCCGGGAGCTTTCAGAGTGAAGCTGACGCAGGGTGATCTGAAACAGATCAGTAACTCGGATTGTTATATGAAACCATTCGATAAATGGGGATATGCTCCGATGGGAAACGTGAAGAAAGAACCTTATATTGCGATGACCCATGTGGTGGTTTGCTTCAGAAATCTGTTGGGAATCGACGAAAAAATTGCTTGAAAACGGCTCAGAAATAACCCTCGTTATAACTTTATAACCCTCGAAATAACCGCAGGGTTATTTGCTTGGTCAGTATCAGATTTCGCCGTACCTTTGCCCCGCAATCAGATGATAAAGTCTGGTTGCGGGGCTTTTCTGTATATGGAAAACCGGTACCATTTCCTGGTACGGAATTTAGCGGATGGTCGCAGCCCCAACGTGATAATACATATATGAATATGGATAAGAACAATATGAAGCCGTATGTTTTCAAGCATCCGGAGTATGAATGGAGAGTATTTCTAATTAACAACATATCTTTCTAAAACTTCAATATATATGAGCAAGAAAAGTTTTTCTGCAGCCGCAGAGGCTGCTGTACAGGTGCTTTTGAACGCCCAGAAGGTAGATGCCAGTATCATTACTGACGAGTGTGGTAACGTAGCTATCCGTAAGGCTCCCTGGAACGATGCGGAGACCATCTGCGAGGTGCCTAAGGTGATTCCGGGCAGAATGATCTGCAGCGGTGGCGAATGCGGCGACAAGCTCGACTTCAAGCCTTACGCACAGTCGGGCGGGAAGCTTTATACCGAGATTATCCATACCTCGCATGGTGCCCTCCGTACCTCTCCGCAGCGTGTGTTCGTTTCCTTCTCTTTCCCGAAGGAAATGCACAAGTCGGATATTCTGAAATATCTCTACAAAGAGATCATGGAGATGAAGGGCAAAGCTAAACATTTCAAGGAGAATATAGCATGGGAACAGTACAAGTAATGGCTCTGAATTCGGCACGCAAGGGCAATATGGGAAGATTGAATTCTTCCCAGCCCCTGTATGTCTATGACACCCTGATAGCACAGCCGTGGCTGAAGGGTGTGATTGCGCAGATACGTGGGGAGAAGGCGATTCCCGGCGTAGATGCTGGTGATGAAAAGGCGGTGAAGAAGGCACGCGAGGGGCTGAAAAGACAGCTGCCTATCCGTGCCATTCATTATTCCAAGTTCAGGAATAATCACCGATCTAGTGAGGATGCGGTGCCTGAAAGTTTCCTCTTTCAGACCACCATCGATGTGGATGATGTGGATTATGTGGATGCTGCATTGGAGAAGGCTCGTGAGCTGAACTGCAGCAACACGATTTGGAAGGGGAAACTGCTGCATCTGGAGTATTCGGCTAGAAAGAAGCTGCATATTGATATCAGAATGCCGATGGGTATGACGATTGAAGAGACGCAGAAGGCGTATTGCGAGGCGGCTGGGATTCCATATGATAAAAGCTGCATCACGCCGGAGCGAATCATCTTTATCACGGATAAGGACTCGGAGATTTACCGCTCCAAGGAGTGGTATGGGGTTCTGCCGGATGAGGAGATTCAAGCCCGCAGAGAGGCTTTTCTCAAGCGTGGGCTTACTATTGATGGAAAGGGGACGGCTCGCTATAGCTTGCTTGCCGGGGATTGCAAATCCCCGGAACGCCTAGCGGGGGACTTTCAGGGGCATGTACCTAATTGCAAATCCCCGGAACGCCTGGCGGGGGACTTTCAGGGGCAAGTACCTAATGATAGTAATCATAAAGTTCAAAGTTCAAATCTCAAAGTTCAAAGTAATGACGATGTTCAAGACAATCGATTTCAGGGCACTGACAGCCATTCTGCTGTTTCTTCTGGCGCTGCTATTCAGCCTGCCCAACCTGGTAATAGCCATCGTGCTGATGATGATTATATCAGCCATACTGGAGATGCTCAGAATGCTGGCGGACTGGCAGCCCAAGAAGCAGGGCAAGTTGATGCCAAGAATCTGATAGCCTTCGACCTCTTCCAGGAATCTGCGGGACTGAAGGGGATGAATATTGATACCATCGGGTCCAGACATTCCTCCCTGCTCGCTATTATGAGCGCTGGCGCTTCTCGTGTGATGAGTGAGGAGGAACTGATGAAGGTGGTGGCGAAGAGAATGCCGAGCTATTATCAGGAGAATGACTGCCATCAGCTGATTCACGATTTTTATTCGAAATATGGGGATAGCTCCAAGCCGTTTTCGAGGGATGTGATTCGAGTGAATGCTTTGGCGGAACAGGCGGCTAAGAGCTTGCTTGCCGGGGATTGCAAATCCCCGGGACACATAAGGGATTGCAAATCCCCGGGACACCTGGCGGGGGACTTTATGGGGCAAATGACAGGCAATGCTAATTATACAGTTCAAAGTTCAACGTTCAAAGTTCAAAGTAAAGAAGTTCAAAGTTGTAATGCCTCTTATCCGCCTCCACCTCCTATGCCGGGGAAGCTGCCGAAGCTGGTGGAACTGCTGATCTCGAAGACTCCGGAGATTTATCAGCCGGCTGTGGCGCACGCCATTTTCCCTCCGCTGGCTACCCATCTCTGGAATACGAGATTCAGATATATCGACAATGTGGAGCACGAAGCCACTCTGATGACCTGCCTCCTTGCAGGAACAGGTGCAGGTAAAAGTTGTGTACAGATGCCGATTTCGATGATTATGGAGGATATTCGTAAGCGTGACCAGGAAAACCTGAAGCGTGAGAAGGAGTGGAAGGAGGAAATGATGCGCAAGGGTGCCAACAAGGATAAGCGCAAGAGACCGGATAATCTCATTATACAGGAGATAGATGCGGATATGACCAACCCTGCCTTCGTGATGCGTACGGCAGAAGCCAAAGGCCACTTCCTCTATACTTCGCTCAATGAAATTGACCAGTTTGATGCCCTGAAAGGTATCGGCAACCAGCATTTCCGTATCATGTGCCTCGCCTTTGACCCAGGTAATCAATATGGACAAACACGAGTGGGAACCCAAAGTGTCACCGAGCGAGTAACCGTCCGTTTCAACTGGAATGCCTCTACCACCATCCAGAAGGGACAGCGTTATTTCTCCAAAGTGCTGACCGACGGTCCGCTGAGCCGAATCAACTTCTGTACCATTCCCGAAAGAGAAATCGGCGATAAGATTCCGGTGTATGGCACCTACGACGATCAATTCCGCAAGGAGCTTAAGCCCTATATCGAGAATCTCTGTATGGCTACCGGTTTGATAGACTGTCCCGAGGCTTACCGCCTGGCTGAGATTCTGAGTGAGGAGAATGCGGATTTTTCGCAGGTTACCCAGAACAGAATCTACGAGAACTTCACGTTCCGTGCCAACGTGATAGCCTATCTCAAGGCGTGCGTGCTCTATGTTGCCAACGGCTGCAGATGGGAGCCGGAAATAGAGGATTTCATCCGCTGGAGTGAGCGTTACGACCTGTGGTGCAAGATGCGTTTCTTCGAGGAGGACATCCAGAAGGCGAACAATGTGGGCGAGCATTCCAACAAGCGTGGTCCTTCCAATCTTCTCCAGTCGTTGCCGGATACGTTTACCGAGCAGCAGGTGGTGGAGGCTCGTGCAGCCCTGGGACTCTCGGAAGAGGGTACGGCGCATCTGCTTTCTACCTGGGTGTATAGAAAATACGTGAAACGTGGCAGCGAGAACTATCACAATAACAGTTATCACAGTTTTACGAAGCTGAAATACAGATGTGATGGGCAGGAATTATCTTAATTTCTAAACTTTAATTTATTTTGATTTACTTATGGAAATAGTTTTAGAGCGTATAGCTAAGAAGAATACTTATACCATCGGCCGACTTTATCTGTTGGCTGATGGTGATGTGAAGCGCAAGGTGCTTAGCGGCAAGACTGCCGGAGACAAGCGCAGTTTCGAGCATCGTTTCGATTTGGAGAAGTTGTCTAAGGAGAGCTACTTCTGTGACACCCTGGAGCCAACCTGGCGCAACCTGAAGGGGATAGAGCTGAAGCCGGAGGAGGAGAATGCCCGTTTCAGCCGGGAGAGCGGCAAGGTGGCGAGAAAGATTCCGGGCCATACCGCCATCCCCGAGGGTTCGTATCGTGTGCTTATCACCAAGTCTCCCCGATTCAAGAAGTGGTTGCCGTATGTGCAGGGTGTGCCCGGTTTCGAGGGCATCCGCATCCATGCCGGCAACTATCCCGATGATACCCAGGGCTGCATCCTGGTGGGCGAGAACAAGGTAAAGGGTATGGTGGTGAACTCCCGCATCTGGCTCCATCGTCTGATGAATCGCATCCAGGCGGCGGAGAATCAGGGAGAAGGAATCTGGATTACCGTCATCTAATGAAGGGATAGTTTCATAGATATTCCTGGATCGTTTCATTGATATTCCTGGGAATAGTTTCATTGGTAGCCGGGGATAGTTTCATTCCTATCCCCGAAATAGTTTCATTGGTATGGTAGTAATCGTATTTTTAAGTTCTTTTTCTTTAGATTTTGACCTTGAAAAAAGATGAGTTAGGTAGTAAAAATCGTTTAGGGGGGGTAATTTTGGCTTGATATATGCTGAAAAAATAGAATTTGCCCCCATATATGCTAAAAATTACCCCCTAGCATACGGTTTTTGTTGTACCTTTGCATCAGAAAAAATAAAACGGCGTTGTGAAACGCTTTCATCATCTTTTACTTATACAAGAATAACAATGGGGTTTCGATAGGGGTATCGAAATCCCATTGCTGTTTTTATGCCTGGTGTCTGAAAGCTTTTGCCCTTACAGGGCGTCTTGCTGACTGCCGTTATACCCAGGGCGATGCCCTGGGCTAGGAGCTTCTGCCCTTTCAGGGCGTGTGG
>ERZ773178.1296-NODE-1296-length-27099-cov-27.112742_pt1 | contig 27099 bp, 23 predicted proteins | sample MGYA00580533_ERZ773178 | MGnify/ENA primary metagenome ERZ773178 (study PRJEB29015, sample SAMEA2737859) | human gut metagenome | biome: human gut; feature: human-associated habitat; material: faeces | place: China | collected 2012 ...
CATGTTTAATAATCCCTGACTCTATAGATATAATGCTGGATACGGGAAAGAAAGTTGAAAGTAAGTTAGATGCAAAAAACAGCATGAATATCGCAGAAACAATCATTGGCAGAAGTGATGTTAGTGCAGAAACTGGCTGGATTTTTCGCTCATATCATAAAAAGTGCAAAAAGCAAATGATTGAGTTTTGCCGTTTGGTAGAAAGATTACTTAATGAAGCGAATAAAAAACCTGAATTATATAAAATTTCAGAGATTTACAATTCAAAATATCAGTTAATAAAATATAAGCTAAAAATAATCACGTGATATGTACAAGCAACTATAATGAGGATTCTGCGATGCACAATTCTAATGTAGTAATCTATATAGATAGTATACGGTGTGACAGCCGTAAGAGACTTGAGCGAAGGTATCACGGGCTACGAGTTGAGATGTGATAAGCTGTACGGACAGGTATCCGGACTCAGCGAGGGCAGCCTGTACATAGACGTGGACACAGACCGCCACAGCGTAATCAGCCTCACTGGTGATGAGGACGCTTCAAGAGAATACATGCTCAGCACGGGTATGATGGGGTCGCTTTACGAGAGTACGGTGTGGGAGGAGCTCACAGGATACGAGAGCGTATCAACCATCAGCATACTGGCTGCGGCACAGGAGAAGGGGATAGAACTTCTGCTCATCTCATCCGCTAACATGGCGGAAGAGATGGAAAAACTGAATACAACAGACACCACAAAACAGGCAGTGACGGAAGCCGTAAACGCAGGTAAGATAGTCACAATTCCGGCAGAGGACATGACGATAGGCAGCTGGTCGGGAACAGGGTATATGGTCATAGACCCGGAGACCGGAGCAGGGGCGTATATGATATCCGGAGGGCTGAATGGGGGTTCATTATCGGCGCTTTTGACGCTTGGAGGATTATGCGCTACATTTTCTTCGGCTGCTGCAACGTCAATGTTGGTTTGGGCTGCTGTTCAATTCTTCGCACTTACGCTAACACCGCTTTCATTGGTGGCATATGGCACTATGTTGGGTTTACTTGTTGTTGCGATGATAGCGTTGAATTATGAAACTTAAGGATTTCGTAAATTCAAATTTAAAATATTCCCGTTCTTCCATGGAATCCTTTAAGAATTCCACAAATTTCTTTGCATCAACACCAAAGCCGATATCGGAAAGTGCCTGTTCTACCTTCTCCGGATCTAATGGCGTATGCTTTAACCGCTCAATTCTCTGTCTCTGCTTCTTTGCTGTCTCGCTTGCCTTGGAGCTGTACTGATCATAGGAGCCGGCAGCCTTTGGATGAGCAATCATACTCATTCAGACAAGGGGAACACAGTATCCTCCTGCCCATTACATCAAGCTACCACTGGTTCTGAATATGGCACTTTCGACCAGATGGCTGATTACACCATGATGGACAATCAGACGATTTATGCTTCGCTGGTGGGAGAAAACTTTTAAAAGCAGTAAAGAACAATGATGAAGAAAAATATTTTAAAATGCAGTATGGGACAGATTTTGAGAACAACCGTGCTCATGATTCTGATGTTGTGCACTTTTGGTGTGGCTAACGGTCAGCACAGAAAGCGCCCTCCATTCAATCCTGCAAAATTTGAGGCAGATCTGGAGCAGTTCATCACAGTCAATGCCTGTCTGTCCCCATCCCAGGCAGCTTCATTCTTCCCGGTTTACCGCCAGATGATGAAGAAGCAAAGAGCGCTTTTTGATGAAATGCGCCGACTCCGCATGATCAATCCGAAAGACAATGAAGCTTGTGAAGAGGCTATCAGAAAACAGGATGAACTGGATATTCAAATCAAACAGTTACAGCAGGAATATCATGGAAGATTTCTCATGATGCTACCTGCCAACAAGGTATTATCCATCATCAAAGCCGAAGAAAAATTCCACAGACAGATTTTCAAGAAAATGAAATAGTTCTTCTGTCATCGAGAATTGTTTTCTTACAAGAAGGAATCCCTTTTTCCTGCAAGATAAAACTGCAAAAAGAATAGATAAACCCCACAAATTGAATCGCAAAAGTATTTATATGGAATATTTTTGCGATTTTTTTTTGTTCTTTCCAGTAAATATTGTAATTTTGCAGTTCAGAAACAATTTACATAATAAGATAATGTATAGAACGAATACTTGTGGAGAGCTCAGACTCTCTGATGCAGGCAAGGAAGTAACACTTGCCGGTTGGGTTCAGCGCTCTCGTAAGATGGGCGGTATGACCTTCGTTGACGTGCGTGACCGATACGGAATCACACAGATTGTTTTCAACGAAGCTGATGACATGAACTTATGTGAGGCGGCCAACAAACTTGGTCGTGAATTCTGTATCCAGGTAAAGGGTATCGTAAGCGAACGTCAGAGCAAAAATCCAAAGATGGAGACTGGTGACATTGAAATCCTTGCCAAGGAGCTCAATGTTCTTTCCAAGAGCCAGACTCCTCCTTTTACAATAGAAGACAATACTGATGGCGGTGATGATATTCGTATGAAATACCGCTATCTGGACTTGCGCCGCCCTGCTGTGCGTAAGAATCTGGAATTGCGCCACCGCATGACCATCCTCATCCGTAACTTCCTCGACAAATATAATTTTATGGAGGTGGAGACTCCTATCCTTATCGGAAGTACTCCAGAGGGTGCTCGCGACTTCGTGGTTCCTTCACGTATGAACCCTGGTCAATTCTACGCTCTGCCACAGAGTCCTCAGACTTTGAAGCAGCTCTTGATGGTGGCTGGTTTCGACCGCTACTTCCAGATTGCAAAGTGCTTCCGTGATGAAGACTTGCGTGCTGACCGTCAGCCTGAGTTCACTCAGATTGACTGCGAGATGAGTTTTGTTGATCAGGACGACGTCATCAATCTGTTTGAGGAAATGGCTCGCCACCTGTTCAAGGAAATCCGTGGCGTGGAATTGCCAAAGTTGGAACAAATGACTTGGCACGAGGCTATGCGTAGATTTGGTAGTGATAAACCAGACTTGCGTTTCGGAATGGAATTCGTTGAACTGAAGGACGCTTTTGCTGGCAAGGGTGAATTCTCTGTCTTTGACGAGGCTAAATATATCGGTGGTATTTGTGTTCCTGGTTGTGCAGACTATAGTCGCAAGCAGCTCAATGAACTCACAGACTTCGTTAAGCGACCACAGGTTGGCGCCAAGGGTCTCGTCTTCATCAAGTACAATGCTGACGGTACTGTGAAGAGCAGCATCGACAAGTTCTACTCTCCAGAAGTATTGGCTGAGATCAAGGAAGTGATGGGCGCTAAAGACGGCGACCTGGTTCTTATCCTCAGCGGCGACAACGCAAACAAGACTCGTGTTCAGCTCTGCTCTCTCCGTTTGGAAATGGGCGACCGCTTGGGCTTGCGCGACAAGAACGTGTTCAAGTGTCTCTGGATTATTGACTTCCCATTGTTTGAGTGGAGCGATGAAGAGCAGCGTCTGATGGCTACTCACCATCCGTTCACTATGCCAAATCCTGATGATATTCCTCTCTTGGATGAGCATCCTGAGCAGGTACGTGCCAAGGCTTACGACTTCGTATGTAATGGTATTGAAGTGGGTGGAGGTTCCCTCCGTATCCACGACACTGCTCTTCAGGAGAAGATGTTTGAGGTTCTCGGCTTCACACCAGAGCGTGCAGAGGCTCAGTTTGGCTTCCTGATGAACGCATTCAAATATGGAGCACCACCTCATGCAGGACTTGCTTTCGGTCTCGACCGTTTCGTAAGCATCCTGGCTGGTCTCGACAGTATCCGTGACTGCATTGCATTCCCTAAGAACAATTCGGGTCGTGACGTGATGCTGGACGCTCCTTCTGAGCTGGATCCAAAGCAGTTGGACGAGTTGGAAATTAAATTAGACTTAAAGGCGTAAATGCTTCAAAAATAACATATTAAGAGTTTCATTTCTTGATTTACATCAAAAAATGAAACTCTTTTTTGCATTTAAAGGCACATTCTCTAAAAAAAACACTAAAAAATCAATAAAAAGTCGTATATTTGCCAACGGAAACGATGAGTATTTTATAAAGGGAATAAAAAAATTAAGAAAAGCCTTAATAGGTGTCAAATTTCCTAATATAACTATTATTTACAATAAAACATGGTAGAAAAGAAAGCAACAACAAAAACAGCAGCAGCTAAGAAAACCGCTACTGCTACAAAGAAGGCTTCAGTAGCTAAGAAAACTACTGCAACCAAGAAAACAACAGCAGAAAAGAAGGAAACAATCTTCTTGAATGCAGAGAACGCTGGTTTCAGAGCTGGTGATGTTTACCAGGCTTTGGCAGCAGCAGATAAAGCTCTTTCTCTTACAGAAGTTGCAGAGATGGCTAAGATTTCAACAGAAGATGCAATTCTTGGAATTGGTTGGCTTCTCAAAGAGGGTAAGATTAAAGATGAGGACAACAAGGTTGCTCTCGCATAAATAAAATGATTCCAAGTTGCCGCGACATTTCTAAATGCCGCGGTTTCTTTTATGTACGCATTTTTAAAAAAGAACTCGCGTTAAATGAATTTTGATCAGGAAATTTTGAGAATTCTAACTTTGGCAGGCGATAATGGTCTCAAAACTGAAAAGATTGCCCGTCATGTGTTTAATTCTTGTAATTCTATGTTTACACCATTGAATTACAAGGACGTTCATTCTTATGTTTCCCAATTTCTCATCAAAAATGCGAAAAACCCTTCTTCTATCATAGAAAAGGGGAGTGGTCATGGAGTTTACAAACTCAACTTTAAAGATAAATTGGCTGAGCAGTTGATCTTGAAATTTTCTCCACAGAAAGAACAGACGGATTTTGATGAATCTACTAAAGCTAATAATTCTTCAGATTCTCAGTTATCCCTGACTCTATTTGATTAGAGTCTTCATTCCCAGTTTGACTAAATTTCAATCATCCCTTGTTACTGCGACCGCTTTTTATCATACTAAAACAGCTCTTACTCTTATAAAATCTTGCTTTTTTCAAGAAAAAAATAGGGATTTCAGTTTTTTATTCGTATTATCTAAAAAAAATAAATAACTTAAATAAATTGATGAATTATGGCAAGAAGATACTTATTAGGTTTTGACGTAGGTTCCAGTTCTGTAAAAGCTTCTCTTACAGATGTTGACAATGGCGAAATCGCAGCTTCTGCGTTTTTCCCTGAACACGAAGCTCCTATCATGGCGGTAAAAGCAGGTTGGGCTGAACAGGATCCAAATATGTGGTGGGAAAATGCGAAACGCTCACTTCAGAAAATCATGGCTGAAACGGGCGCTAAAGGCGAAGATATTTTAGCTATCGGTATTTCTTATCAGATGCACGGACTGGTGTGCGTGGACAAGCAGCAACAGGTTTTGCGACCAAGCATTATCTGGTGCGATTCGCGTGCAGTACCTTATGGCGAAGATGCTTTCCACAATTTAGGTGAGGACACCTGTTTGTCAAGACTCCTTAACTCACCTGGTAATTTCACGGCTTCTAAATTAGCTTGGGTGAAAGAAAATGAGCCTGAAATATATGACAAGATAGACAAGATCATGCTTCCTGGAGATTATATTGCCATGAAACTTTCCGGCGAAGTGAAGACAACCATCAGCGGTCTGTCTGAAGGAATGATGTGGGATTTCGCAGCCAAGAAACCAGCTAAATTCCTCTTGGACTATTTCGGATTCAGCGAGGATATTCTCCCAGAAATCGCTCCAACATTCTCTGTTCAGAGCTACGTATCCAAAGCAGCTGCTGATGAACTCGGACTCAAAGAGGGAACTCCTATTTCATATCGTGCAGGAGATCAGCCTAATAATGCAGTCAGCCTGAATGTTTTCAACCCTGGTGAAATTGCAAGTACTGCTGGAACATCTGGTGTGGTCTATGGCGTTTTGGGAGATGTCAATTATGACCCAAAAAGTCGCGTGAATACTTTTGCTCATGCTAACTACACCACAGACTTAGACCGTCTGGGCGTCTTACTCTGCATCAACGGAACCGGTATTCTCAATGCTTGGGTTCACAGAAACATCACTCCAGACATCAGTTACGCAGATATGAACGAGCTGGCTTCTCAAGTAGCCATCGGTAGTGAAGGAGTCAAGATCATTCCATTCGGAAATGGAGCTGAAAGAGTGCTTGAAAATCAGGAAGTTGGCTGTTCTATCCGTGGCTTGAACTTCAACAAGCACAATCGTGCCCACATCGTACGCGCTTCACAGGAAGGCATTGTTTTCAGTTTCTGCTATGGTATGGAAATCATGCAGGAGATGGGTATGGACATTAAGAAAATCCATGCAGGAAAGGCTAATATGTTCCTGAGCCCTATCTTCAGAGATACATTGGCTGGAGTAAGTGGAGCAACCATAGAACTCTACGAAACCGACGGTAGTGCAGGTGCTGCAAAGGGTGCTGGTATTGGTGCTGGTATCTACAAGGATCATGACGAGGCTTTCTCTACATTGAAGAAATTGGCAGTTATCGAACCGGACGAAAGTAACCGTGCTGCATATCTGGAGGCTTACGCTGAATGGAAAAAGGAATTGAAAACGCTGATTTAAAAGGTTTTCCCAGTAAAATTTACGTTTTATAAAATAAAATTTAGGGGCAAGAGGTTTTTCTTTCCCCTAAATTTGTTTTTTTAAAACATTTTTGCTACCTTTGCAACATTATATTATGTAAAATTATAGGTATGGCTAACAACAATAATCATCTCGTCATTATGGCTGGCGGAGTAGGCAGTAGATTCTGGCCTATGAGTACAGAGGATAAGCCCAAGCAGTTTATCGATGTTTTAGGAACAGGTCGCTCTCTATTGCAACTCACATTTGATAGATTTGAAGGTGTTTGTAAACCTGAAAATGTTTGGGTAGTTACAAACAAGAAATATGCAGCTCTGGTACATGAGCAGTTGCCAGAGATTCCTGAAGGTAATATTCTGCAGGAACCTTGCAGAAGAAATACGGCTCCTTGTGTTGCCTATATCAGTTGGCGCATTAAGGAAAAAGATGCTCGCGCCAATATTGTAGTGACTCCTTCTGATCACATCGTTAACAATTGTAACGAGTTCAGACGCGTCATTACTTCCGCATTGAAGTTTACCGGTGAAACTGACAGTATCGTAACTTTGGGTATGAAGCCAACCCGTCCTGAGACAGGTTACGGTTACATACAGGGTGATTTGAGTACTCCTTCTGCAAGAAACAGAGAAATCTTCCGTGTTGACCAGTTCAAGGAAAAACCAGATTTGGCAACTGCAGAGAAGTATGTAAAAGACCATAACTTCTTCTGGAACGCTGGTATTTTCATCATGAGTGCAGCCACTATCGTAAACGCATTCCGTGTTTACCAGCCAGGAATTGCCAAGATTTTTGAAAGCATGCGCAGTATCTATGGCACAGAAAAGGAACAGGAGCAGATAGATTTGCGTTATCCTGAATGTGAGAACATTTCCATAGACTACGCTATCATGGAAAAAGCAGAGGAAATCTTCGTATTCCCTGCTGATTTCGGATGGAGTGACTTGGGAACATGGGGTAGCCTGCTGGTTCAATCAAAAAAAGATGCAAACGGAAATGCAACCATCGGAAACAATATTCAGATGATAGATTCCAAGAATAATATCGTTCACACGCTCAATGAAAAGAAAGTGGTTATTCAGGGTCTTGAAGGTTACATTATTGCCGAAGAAAATGGTACGCTGCTGATTTGTAAAATGTCAGAAGAGCAGAATATCAAATTCTTCTCAGGAATGAATTAGCATGTCATCATGCCGACAAGTTATTTTTTACCCCCATTATGGTTATTGATAAAACCATAATGGGGGTAAATCATTTTAGAAAGTCTTCAAAAATTTTACTTACTCTTCTTTAATCCCTTATAGGCAAGAAAAGCAACAACCACAACTGCAAGTGCCAAAATTACATATCCGATTTCATGACTGTATTTCACTGCCTGCTGATAAACATCCTGTGTGGTTTTATAATCAGTATATTTATAAATTCCCCAACCGATAAAGGCGAGAACAGTATTCCAAATACCTGCACCAATAGTAGTATAAAGCAAGAATTTTCCCACGTGCATTCCTGCCAAACCCGCAGGAATACTGATGAGTTGTCTTACTGCAGGAACCAATCTTCCGAAAATCGTAGAAGTAGCACCATGTTTGCGGAAAAACTCTTCTGCTTTCTCAACTTTCTCACGATCTATCAGGCACATGTGACCAATTCGGCTATCAGCAAAACGATAAACAATAGGTCTTCCCACCCATTTGGCAAGGTAATAATTGATAAGAGCACCTAAATTTGCACCCAAAGTAGCAAATACAACTACCAAAACAAAGTTCATACCACTGGAAGGATCCATCGCTTTCCATGCTGCTGGTGGAACAACAACCTCGGATGGGAAAGGAATGAAGGAACTCTCAATAGCCATAAAGAGGAGAACTACCCAATAATTTAAGTTATCGAGAATCCAAAGAAACAAATCTGCTGTATTCATATTGATTTTTCTTGATTTTCTAATAAAATATAAATTCAAAAAAATATCAAACACATCTTCCAAAAATCATTTGAAAGACGTATTTGATATTTTATTTTCATCTAATTAAATGTGTCATATTAATTCTTTTTCTGCTTAGCCCAAGCATCCTTCAGACCAACGGTCTTATTGAATACAGGTTTAGCCTCTGTAGAATCCAAATCTGCCATGAAGTAACCAATACGCTGGAACTGGAGATATTCTCCAGGTTTCTTGGTTGCAGCATATTCCTCAATATAGCAATTATTGTCAACATGCAAACTATTAGGATTGAGCAATTCACGGAAGTCTCTATCATCAGCAGAAGGATTTTCTACACAGAAGAGACGGTCGTACTCACGAACTTCTGCTTTCACGCAATGATCAGCAGAAACCCAGTGAAGCGTACCCTTCACCTTACGGTTAGCACCTTCCATTCCGCTCTTGCTAATTGGGTCGTACTCTGCCTGAATTTCAATCACATTACCATTCTCATCCTTCGTGCATCCTGTACATTTAACGATGTAAGCATTCTTCAAGCGAACCTCTTTACCAGGAGTCATGCGGAAGAACTTCTTAGGAGCATCCTCCATAAAATCATCGCGCTCTATCCACAAATTCTTAGAGAAAGTAATGGTGTGTGAACCATCAGCCTCATTCTCTGGATTATTGATGGCTTCCATTTCCTCACTCTGTCCGTCAGGATAATTGGTAATAACCAACTTCACTGGATTCAAGACTGCACTTACACGACAAGCCTTCTTGTTCAAATCCTCACGAACAGAAGCTTCCAGAAGAGCCATATCATTCAAAGCATCAAACTTAGTATAGCCAATGCTGTCAATAAACATGCGAATACTTTCAGGAGAATAACCGCGACGTCTCATACCGCAAAGAGTAGGCATACGAGGATCATCCCATCCATTAACCAAGTGCTCATCAACCAAAGTGTGGAGCTTACGCTTGCTCATTACAGTATAGGTAAGATTCAAGCGATTGAACTCAATCTGGCGCGGGCGATTGTCTTTGAGATTATCCGCAGTTCCATCCATCTCTTTCAAGTAGTCCACAAACTTGTCGTACAAAGGACGGTGAGGAACAAATTCCAAAGTACAGATAGAGTGGGTTACACCCTCGAAATAGTCGCTCTGTCCATGGGCAAAATCATACATTGGATAAGCGTGCCATTTGGTACCAGTGCGATGATGAGGAGTCTGGATAATACGATAGATGATAGGATCACGGAAATGCATATTAGGATTAGCCATGTCCAACTTAGCACGAAGAACCATACTACCTTCCACAGCCTCAGGTGTGTTCATCTGATTGAAGAGTTTGAGATTTTCTTCTACCGGACGATCACGGTATGGGCTGGCAGTTCCAGGAGTTGTAGGAGTTCCCTTCTGAGCAGCAATTTCCTCAGCAGTCTGCTCATCAACATATGCATGACCCTTCTTGATCATCCAGATCGCAAAGTCCCACAATTTCTCAAAATAGTCGGAAGCGTAGTAAATATTTCCCCACTTGAAACCTAACCACTGGATATCCTGGAGGATATTTTCTACATATTCATTATTCTCCTTGCTTGGATTTGTATCATCAAAGCGGAGATTACAGATTCCGTTGTATTTATCGGCAACACCAAAGTCCATACAGATGGCCTTAGCATGACCTATATGAAGATAGCCATTTGGTTCAGGTGGGAAACGAGTCTGTATGCGTCCACCATTTTTACCTTCTTGTAGATCTTCTTCTACAAACTGTTCTACAAACGAGATACTCTTTTTTTCCTCGTTCAAGTTGTCTTCATTTAATGCCATATTATCTATTATATGTTTTATTTTGTTATTGATGGTGCAAAGATACAAAGATTTTTGCTTTTATTGCACTATTTTTCATCAAAATCGAGTTTCACTTAGTTATTTTTCTATTTAATACCTCTTTCATTCAGCGCTTTACTGTATTTTGCTGCATTTTGCATATGCTCCTGATAGGTTTTTGCAAAATTATGAGTACCGCTGAAATCTTCTTTTGCACACATATATAAATAGTCGTGGTGCACATGATTCAGCACGGCATCAATGCCGGCAATAGAAGGAATACGAATTGGACCTGGAGGTAAACCTGTATTCACATAAGTATTATACGGGCTCTTAATGTGCAGCAGATTATTGTAAATTCTCTTCAGTTCAAATTTCTTCCAAGCAAACTTGATGGTTGGGTCAGCCTGCAAAGGCATTCCTTCTGGATATTCTGCATTGCGCAAAGTAAGACGGTTATAATACATTCCCGCAACCATCGGCTTCTCTGCATTATTGGCAGTTTCCTCATCCACAATGCTGGCAAGTGTAATCACCTGATTAGGGGTAAGTTTCATTCCTTTCGCCTTTTCCGTACGCTCAAAATTCCAGAAAGTTTTGCTTTCCTTCTGCATACGGTCTAATAGTTTGTCCAAAGACACATTCCAATAAATATCATAGGTATTTGGAATAAACATACATGCGATTGTAGCAGTATCGTAACCGTATTTCTCGCAGACAGACTCATCATAAAGAGCCTTTGCAATGGTTGCACTGTCAAGCATCAGTCGCTTACTGATTTCGCCAGCCAGTCTGTCCATCGTTCTTACAGAAGGTATGGTAAGATTGACAGGTTCCTGCAAGCCGTTCTTGAGATGTCTCCAGGTGATAAGGGCACCATTACCTGGTTTGATAGCAAATCTACCCGTTCTGATATGATCTGCATAACTGGAATGGAGAGTAAGTGTATGAAAAGCCTGGAATGGTAAAGAATTGGCTATCGGCTTCAACTTGGTATAGACGGAATCGATATTATCATCATCATCTATATAAATATATACGGTTTTGCTTTCCTTCGAGAAGGAAGAAAAACAGTAAAGATAAGCAATTCCTGCTATTAACAACAAGCATGCTATTGCTCCATAAACATACAACTTTGATGTTTTCTTTTTCATACGAATTGTGTTTTGAATCTATAATGATTTGTGTTTAATATCAACAATTTAAATTGACGTTTTCCCTAAATCGAACCTGAAGTACTATCATTTGGGAGTAACTGTCCTGAATTGATGATGCAAAAGTACACTAAATATGGGAAACGACCAAATTATAGCATTAAAAATAGGTTAATTATAATTTCAAATAGACGAAGCTAACAAGATTTTGTTTAACTTTGCAGGCAAAAAGTAGTATTATATACTCAAACTCAAAAAGATTGTTATGGAAAGATTATCAACAAATGGAATTCAAGATGGTAATAGAATGAACCATACTGTCCAAACGAATCATGATGTCAGGTTCAATTTCGAGACCTACATTTTTGACTTAGACGGAACATTACTATCAACATTAGAAGATCTTGCAGCAAGTTGCAACTACGCTTTGCGCACTCACGGAATGCCAGAGCGAACACTGGAGGAAGTAAGACTTTTTGTAGGAAATGGGGTAAAGAAACTGATGGAACGTGCAATTCCTGAAGGCTTGCAAAATCCAAAATTCGAAGATACTTATCAAACCTTCCGCAAGCATTATATGGCTCACAACCTGGATTCTACCAAACCATACGAGGGGGTAATGGAAATGCTTGAAAGCCTGAAAGCTAAGGGTAAGAAAATTGCCGTAGTCAGCAACAAGTTCTACGATGCAACACAAGCCCTGTGCAAGCATTTCTTTGGAGATTTGGTAGATGTGGCAATCGGTGAAAGAGAAGATATTCGCAAAAAACCTGCACCCGACACGGTAATGGCTGCACTGAAACAACTTCAGGCGAGTAGGGAAGGAGCGGTCTATATCGGAGATAGTGATGTGGATATTATGACCGCCAGAAATTGCGAAATGCCTTGCATCAGCGTTCTCTGGGGATTCCGCGATTACGATTTTCTGATAGAGCACGGAGCCAGCATTTTAATCACGAATCCGCTACAATTGCGATAAATCTCATTTGCAACAAAAATTATGTACGACAAAAGTTTCTATCAAACTATAAAGCATTAATAAATAGAGCAAAAAATAATTATTCTCTCAAACAGGCAATGCTAATATGAATTAAAGCATATGGAATTTAGCTTTGCCTGTTTGGGTTTCATTTAATACTTTTCAATATTTCGCTTTTATATTTTTTAAATCTTACTCTTACAATAAAACTTACTCTAAGAAATATATCTATAGGACTCCGTATATAAAACAACTTTTTTATAAAATTACCTTTATAATACTTCCCTTATAGCACTATTTCTAAATCCTAATTCTTTTTTAAGAGCATCTTCTGAAGACTTCATTCATAAGATCTGCAGCTCCTTTAAACCAATATCTTAATCCAAAGTATGTCTGTCGATAAAATCAACTACAATATTCTTATATGTTTCAGAAATCGGGATACCAATTTCTCCATAATAGAGTTTCGTTTTGTCTGTATAATCAAACAAATCAAAATTTGCAATATAAGAGCGGTGAATTCTCTTGAATTTTCGTTTGGGGAGATGAGCTTCCAGTTGGCGCAAATTCATCAAAGTAATGATGTTTCTTTTATTTTTCATGTGGAATTTCACATAATCCTTCACACCTTCCACAAAAAGAATATCATCAAAATTGACCCGGATAGCTTTATAATCACTCTTCACGAACATATAGCCATCTCTCCTTATCGGGTCAGCTTCATCCACATCTCTCATGTAATTTCTTACTCTCTCAACACAAGCCTGAAAATTCTGATAATTTACCGGTTTGAGAAGATAGTCGAAACCGCCAGACTTATAACCATCTATCGCATATTCACTAAATGCAGTAACAAAAACGATACGAGTCTTCTTAGGTAGCAATTTCGCAAGTTCCAAGCCACTCAACTGCTGCAAACGAATACCCATGAAAAGCAAATCAATAGAATGTTCTCTAAAGCCTTTCATTGCCTCAACTGCATTCGTATAGCCACCTATTAAATTCAAATAGGGGACTTTAGCTACATGGCTCTTTAGAATTTCTACCGATTCTATATTGTCATCTACTATTGCGCAATTAATTTTCATAATAGTAATCTTTAAATAGTTAAATCTCCAAGTTATTAAATGTGAGCTAATAAAAAGCCTCCACTTGTTATTAAAAAACAACGTAGTGGAGGCTATAATATTGTCTTTTTAGCTACAAAAAATCTCTTAAAAAACTTTTATTGCCTGTTTTATTCGTAACGAATGGCTTCTATCGGATCGAGCCTTGCTGCTTTTTTGGCAGGATACCATCCAAAGAATACACCAGTAAACGTACATACTGCAAAACTCATGATAATACTCCATGGCTCTATCTGAGTAGCTACGTGGGCAAACTGTTGCAAGGAAACCGAAATACTTACTCCAAGAATCACACCGATTATACCACCAGTAACACTCAGCAGAATAGCCTCGATAAGGAATTGGTTGAGGATGTCTATTCCCCTGGCTCCAACACTCATTCTCAAGCCGATCTCTCGGGTTCGTTCTGTGACACTCACATACATAATATTCATGATTCCAATGCCACCCACAATCAGAGAAATACCCGCAACACTACCGAGCAAAATTGTAATAGTTGACATCGTGGAATTCATCATACTTGAGATTTCTTCCTGTGAACGGATATTAAAATCATCATCGTCACCCTCCGTCGTATCCGTAGCGTCTTTCAACTTATGTGTTCTACGAAGAATCTGTGTTATCTGATCCTGAGCAGGTTCTGAAGCTTCTTCTGTAATGGCCGAACATACAATTTCACTCAGATAAGTCTGCGCTAAGATTCGTTTCATGACCGTAGTATATGGAGCCAAAACAAGGTCGTCCTGGTCCATACCCATACTGTTATAACCCTTTTTCTTAAGAACTCCTATCACACGGAAAGGAATACTGTTGAAGCGGACAACCCTTCCTATAGGATCACTTCCATCCGGGAAAAGATAATCCACAACCGTCTGTCCCAAGATACAAACTTTGGCAGCAGTCTTGATGTCAGAATCAGTAAACATCTCTCCATCAGCAATCTTCAATTGTCTGATAGTCAGATAGTCCTGATTCACACCATAAATACTACTCTGGGTATTGTTGTTACCATTGATCCATTGTCCATTACTGCTCACAGAAGGCGAAATGGCCGAAATATAGTTACATTCATCCATAATGGCGTCATAGTCGGTCTGCTTAAGAGTCTCCATGGAAGAACGAACACCTCCACGCATATCGGCTCCCGGATGAATCATAATCATATTGGAACCCATCTCTGCAATATTAGCCTTGATGCTGGCTTTACTTCCCTGACCAATGGCAAGCATGGTAATAACTGCGGCAATACCGATAATGATACCTAATGCCGTGAGGAAAGAGCGCATCTTGTTGGCCGCAATGGCACGGATTGCTATTTTAAAAAGATTCTGATAATTCATTTTCTTATTTTTATAGGAACATCAAAGAAATAAGATTCTAAATCTATTCATCTGTATTCTGAGGCAATGCAGCCAAACCTTCCTTTGCAGAAAGGATATGCTGATTGTATTCGTCACTGATAATATGACCGTCACGCAACTCTATATTCCTACTGGAATAATTGGCAATATCCGGATTATGAGTCACAAATATAATGGTTCTGCCTTCTGCATAAAGTTTCTGAAACAAGACTAGAATCTCAAAACTGGTTCTCGTATCCAAATTGCCTGTAGCCTCATCAGCGAGAATCACCGCAGGATCATTGACCAGAGCTCTGGCAATAGCAACACGCTGCATCTGTCCACCAGACATCTGGTTGCTCTTGTGATAAAGTCGCTCGCCAAGACCTACAGCCTTCAAAGCCTCAATCGCTCTATTCTTTCGCTCTTCAGGACCTATATTAGGATTATACATCAGAGGAAGTTCTACATTCTCTACACTTGTCGTCTTAGGCAACAGGTTGTAGTTCTGGAAAATAAAACCAATCTTTCGGTTTCTAAGAATAGCACGGTCATTTCTTGACATCGTCCTCACGCTGACTCCATCAAGATAATATTCACCACTGGATGGAGTATCGAGACAACCGAGCTGGTTGAGTAGGGTAGATTTACCAGAACCAGATTTACCCATGATAGTAACAAACTCTCCCTCATAGATCTTGAAGCTAACACCTTTCAAGGCATGAACCACCTCATCTCCAACTAAGAAATTGCGCTTCACATTATCCAGTTCAATGACGACCTTTTTGCCCTCTTGCTGTCCTATTTGTTTGCCTTCATGGCTATTGCTTGAAATTTCTGTCATCTCTTGAAAAATTGTTTCTGCTGAGAGTTCCTTGATCAGGGGACTCTCAACTTGGGTTATTTTTTCTTTCCTCTTGGACCAGGTCCGCTAATCAATCCCTGACTTTGCTGCTGACTATCTTCTTCGTCTTCAGAAGCATCAACAACAATTTCTGTAACAACGCTTTGACCTGCCTTTATACCGCTAATAATCTGAGTATGCATTGCATCACTCTGCCCGATATTTACTGAATGGGCTGTCAGCGTATTACCATTTAGCGTCCATACCTTATTCTTACCTTTGCAATCTACGATTTTCATATCTTTGCCCACCGTCTCTTTAGTTGGAGTAAAGCGCAAAGCCTTATTGGCAACACTTAATATATTAGCTTGCTCCTTCGTGAAAATGGTAACATTGGCAGTAAGTCCTGGCTTCAATTTCAGATCCGCATTAGGAGCGCTAATTACCACTTCGTAAGTTACCACATTATTAGTAGTGGTAGCTTCCAGTCTCACCTGCTTAACAACACCCTCGAAAGTATCATCAGGATAAGCATCTACCGTAAAGTTAACTCTATTGCCTACAGCTACACCACCGATATCTGCTTCATCAACATTTGCAATAACCTGCATATTCTTCAAGTCTTTGGCAATAGTGAAAAGTTCTGGTGTATTGAAACTGGCAGCTACAGTCTGTCCTTCTTCCACACTTTTAGAAATCACAGTTCCATCAATAGGAGAAGTGATTGTAGCATACCCCAGATTAGTTTGCGCTCTCTGCACATTTTCTCGGGAAGAAGCAACCTGCTCCTTGGCCTGCCTGTAAGCCAAAAGGGCATTTTCATATTCATCAGCACTTACAAGACCTTTCTTGTACAAAGTCTGATAGCGCTTCATATTGGCACTCTGATAACTGAGATTACTCTCAGTACTTGCTAAATTTGCCTTAGCCGTATTCAGTTCACTGATCAGGTTGGTCTTGTCAAGTTCAGCAATCACCTGACCCTTTTTAACTACGGAATTGTAATCCACATAAAGTTTATTCACAATACCACTCACCTGAGTACCGACAGTAACACTGGTAACAGCCTCTATCGTTCCTGTAGCAGTAATACTGTTCTGCAGTGTATGAGTGGCAACTTTCTCTTGTTTGAAATTAATCTGTTCTTCCTTTTTGCCCCCCGAAAGCAACCAAGCAGCAACTGCTATGACAACCACAAGAATCATGGCAATCCATACCTTACTAAAGATTTTCGTTTTCATATCTCTCAGTGTTCTTTTAAATTTATTATTTCATCATACCTATTTATATTGATAAAAGAAGATTACTCCACCTTCCCGTTTTTATAGAAGTTCAACATACCTAAATTAAGGATTGTCAAGTACTTAGCCTGCAATTCATTCTGCTGAGCATTAAGGAGATTATCCTTACCCGTACGAAGTTCTACAATATTTTTCAATCCCAGTTTAAACTGCTCATTCAAGAGTTCAAAAGAGGTCTTGGCACTTTCGGTAGAAACCTTCGCAGCTTTGAATTGGCTCTGATTTGTATTCGCCTGCAACCAATAATTTTCAATAGTAGAGTAGAGCTTTGTCTGCTCATTCTTCAAATCCAACATACTACTCTGTTTCTGAAGATTAGCCTTGTTGATAGCAGTTTTGGTTGCACGATTATCATAGATAGGAATACTGATGGAAACACCACCACCTAAATTGAAATTCTGCTTGATTTGCGTTCCCCAACCAGTCTTGTTCATGGAAGTAGAACTTGTAGAGACACCTGCATTGGCACTAATCGTTGGCATTTTACCAGCTTTGGCAATATCAATATTCAAATTACTCTGATCTATCATATTCTGATAGCTTTTGATTTCCGGACGATTGTCAAGAGCAGAAGCATAAACGCTATTGAGAGCAGGAATAGAAGCTAAAGCCTGTGAATCGGTAGTAGAAGGAATCACAATATCAAAAGCCTCATCGTTTGTAATTTGCAACAATTCCTTGAGTTGTCTCTTGTAATTCTTCACATTACTCTCAGCAGCAACAATATTATATTCATCCTGTGCTCTCTGAGCAGTAAGCTGAGCCAAATCTGCCTGACTCATCTTACCGTTTCTAACGAATTCCTTACCACGGTTTTCATTTTCCAGACTTGACTTATAGCTTTCCTGGTTTACCTTTATCGCCTCTGTAGAATAGCAGATCTGAATGTATAATGTTGCAATTTGTTCTTGCAGGTTTTGAGCCTGAGTAGCTGAATCCAAAGCTGCAGCCTCGTAAGTCAACTTATTCAGTTTTACCTGATTACGATTTTTATTACCATTCCAAATTACATAGTTACCCATTACAGAATAAGAACCATTGTAATATACCTTATCAACAGAAGATTTGGTGAAACCCTCTCCACTGATTCCGCTTGTTACCCAAGGAGTATAACTTACATTCTGATTAGACGAAGCAGACAAAGAAGGCAACAATGCAGCTTTAGACTGCAAATAATCCTCATTTGCACTTGCTTTTTTAATTTGAATCTTTTGCAAGCTTATATTATTCTCCAATGCATAATTGATACATTCTTTAAGAGTCCATTGTTTTGCATAAATCCCAGAAGGAATGGCGCCCAAGATAGCGCCAATCAAAACTTTACCAAATCTTTTGTTCATATCTTAATCATTTATATTATTATCACTCTTTGTATAATCCGATTTATTTTATCATTTAAATCTAACTACAGATTTCATAATCTAAATCAGATTACAGTTTTTCTCTATTTACGTTTGGTTAGACGAAGTGTAGTAGAAATAAGTTTATTTGCCTAAAGTCATTTTAACAATCATTTTAAGACTCAAATGAAAAAACAAAAAGATGTTATCGGGCTAAAAACAAAAAAAGAGAAATATTACAAGCAAATAATGCCTTATAATATTTCTCTAACTAAAGTTGGATAACTTGCTGTATTACAAATTATTGCTTCTTTTCTTTTTCTTTAATATATCCATGTCTGTAAGCAAAGAGTAATTCCTCCAGATCGTCAATTTGCTTACGAAGTTCCACACCTATATCAGTATCAGCCACAAGCATTCTTCTATTAGACATTTCTACTATCTGGGTGGTACTTTTAATGTCCGTACCTCTCTGGATAGCATCTTCTGTACTTGTAAAAGGTTCATGCTGAACAAGCTGGAAACCTCTGGAGTGATAGACTAACGTATAACCGGCTATACCCGTCTCATTATGATAAGCCTTAGAGAATCCACCATCAATAACCATCAGTTTACCATTGGCTTTGATAGGATTTTCACCCTTCAGAGTTCTTACAGGCACGTGTCCGTTGATGATATGTCTATTAGAACCTACCACTCCGAATGCATCAAGAATATGGTCTATCACTTCTTCATCATCACGAAGCTTGAAATAATATCCCTTTTCCTCAACATGAGTCTCCTTATCTGCAATAAAATATCGCTCAAATGTAGCCATTTTACTCTTGTCAAAGAGAGGACTGTCAGGACCACACCACAGATACAAGAAATAGTCAATCGCATAATCTCGCTCCTCTGGCGCAGAATCCTGCTGGAAAGCAGTACGAATCTGCATACCCGTATGGTACATTAAGGCTCTACCGCTATATTTCTTTCCAGGATAAATTTCCACTTCCTTCAAAGAACCATCTTCATTCAGTGGACAAGATGCATGGAACAACAGATTATTATTATAAATTCCATACATACAACCATGTTGCAACATCACTCTGATGTGCTTATGCAACTTTTCACAAACAGAGAATGAATGATGCAATTTGCTGATGAGAATTTCTTCCTCTGGTGATAATTCAGATGGGGCAGCAGGATTGATAGTAGGGAAGGAGCAAGAACTCATCTTGTACGTTTTCCCTTGAAGATCTATCGTTCCATTCTGATAATCAACATGTTCAAAGAGACATCTGTCATTCATTTTCCATTCAGGATGCTTGGCAATAATCTGGCTCTCCACCTTAAACTGAATTACCGCAATGGCCTTATGCATCTGAGCCGTTAATCGTAGAGTTTTCTCATCCAACTGGGAAGCACCACCACTTGTTTTAGGAATAAACTCCGTACATGGATCATTCTTGTAAGTCTCCATGGCAAACGTAGCCAAAGGAACAAGATTGATTCCATAACCTTCCTCAAGAGTTGGTAAATTACCATATCGCAAACTCAATCTGATAACATTACAGATACAAGCATCATTACCTGCCGCAGCACCCATCCAGAGAATGTCGTGATTTCCCCATTGCATATCCCAACTATGATATTTCCTCATCGTGTCCATGATGATGTGAGCGCCAGGACCTCTATCGTAAATATCTCCCAATATATGAAGCGAATCGATAGCCAAACGCTGGATTACATTGGCAATGGCGATGATGAAATCATCCGCTCTACCTGTAGAAATGATCGTATCGACAATTACATTCACATAAGCAGTTTTATCATGATCTTCCGTATGCTCATGTAGAAGTTCCTGAATGATATATGAAAAATCAGCAGGAAGCGACTTTCTTACTTTTGAACGAGTATATTTGCTGGAAACATCACGGCATACTGCAACCAATTGATGAAGCGTAATATGATACCAGTCATCAATATCCGTCTCATTATGCTTTACCAGTTCAAGTTTCTGTTCTGGATAGTAAATAAGCGTACACAGTTCTCTTTTCTCTGTTTCCCTCAGAGTATTGCCGAACAGTTCATTTACCTTTCGCTTGATGTTTCCAGATGCATTCTTCAATACGTGAATAAATGCTTCATACTCACCATGGATATCAGCCAGAAAATGTTCCGTACCCTTAGGCAAATTAAGGATTGCCTGCAAATTGATAATCTCCGTACTCGCCTCCGCAACCGTAGGAAACGATTGCGAAAGAAGTTGGAGATACCTCATGTCTTCTTCGATATTGTAATGCTTCATACGTTGACAATTTGTTAATTCTTGTTGATAATATATATTTATAATCAGAAAACTAAAACTTATTGATTCCCAACTTATTCCAATGGGAAGAGACCAAACAGTTCTGCATCTATCTGATCAGTAATCTGTCTGAAATCCTCAGGGTTCTCCTCGAAATTAAGATGGTCACCATCTATAATAATCAATTTACCCTTATAGTTTTTGATCCAATTCTCATATCTGTTATTCAATCCCTGAAGATAATCTATGCGAATACTTTTTTCAAAGTTTCTACCACGACGCTCGATATGGCTCACCAGAGTAGGGATGCTACTTCTGATATAAATCATGAGATCTGGAAGTTTTACCAGACTGATCATAAGATCAAAGAGGTCGGTATAGTTTTCAAAATCCCTGTCACTCATCATACCGATATCATGAAGATTTGGAGCGAAAATCTTCGCATCTTCAAAGATAGTTCTATCCTGAATAATCGTATCATCACACTTGGAGATTTCTACTACATCATGAAATCTCTTATTCAAGAAATAGATCTGCAGGTTGAAAGACCATCTTTCCATATCCTTGTAATAATCAGCCAGATAGGGATTATTATCAACAGGTTCGAAATTAGGTTTCCAACCATATCTTTTGCTCAGTAATTTCGTGAGCGTCGTTTTACCACTACCGATATTGCCCGCAATTGCTATATGCATTTTCTTTACGTTTAAATTGTTTACTAATCTTTTTCGTTTACTCGTGAAGAGAAAAGACCAAAGAGTTCTGCGTCTATCTTATCAATGATGCCTCCAAACTCTTTAGGATTATGCTCAAAATCCATATTGTCAACGTCAATCACGAGCACCTTTCCTTTGTATTTATTCCATATAAAATCTTCGTAGAGAGCATTGATTCCCTGAAGATAATCCAGTGGAATTTTCTGTTCACATTCCCGTCCTCTTTTCTGGATATTTTTGACGAGATGCGGTACAGAAGAACGAAGATAAATCATCAATTCCGGTTGCTCTACAACAGACATCATTGAATCAAACAATCCCATATAAGTATCAAAGTCACGCTCGTCCATATAACCCATTTTTCTATTGTTAGCCACAAAGACATACACGCCCTCGAAGATACTGCGGTCTTGAATGATAGTCTCGTTACTTTGTTGTATTTCCAACAGATTTTTGAAGCGCTGCTTCAAATAGAAGATTTCCATATTGAGCACCCATCTGGGAATATCTTTATAATAATCATCCAGGTAAGGGTTTTTCTCAACGGGTTCAAGAAATTTCTTCCATCCGTAATGCTTTGATAACATTTGAGTAAGCGTTGTTTTACCACTTCCAATATTACCTGCTACTGCTATATACATACTTTATTTAAGTTTAGATGAGATGAAATCCATTTTTATGAAGATAAGAATGGTCATCTCAAGTGAATTTTTCTCTGAATTGTTCCTCTGTGATAATGGAAATGCCCAGTTGATGGGCCTTCTTGTTTTTAGAACTTTGAGACTCTGCATCATTATTTATAAGGTATGTTGTGCTTTTACTCACACTACCAGTTACCTTACCACCTTGACTTTCTATATAAGCCTTCAGTTCGTTTCGGTTTTTATAATGATACACATCGCCTGTTATCACAAAAGTCTGACCTGCACATTTCGTACCCACTTCCGCAACTTCTACCTCTTTGACATCAAGTTCCTTCAGTAGGTTTGAAACCTTAAGATAGTTTTTATCATCTTTGAACCAGTTTACGAACCTGGCACTTTTTTCAGGCCCAATACCATCTATACTTGCAAATACATCATCAAAAAGCGAAGTCTTAGCAGTTTCCATCAATTCCTTAAAAGTATATTTACTTAAAAGACGTTTGGCAACATCAAACCCGCATAGAGGAATACTCAGAGCATATAGCAGATGCCTGCTGTCAGTATTTCGACTTTTTTCGATACTTTCCAACAACTTACTGACCGATCTCTTGCCAAATCCATCCAGACTCGTAATCTGGTAGGCAAAATCTTTCAAGTGATAGAAATCAGCATAATCCCTGATCCATCCATGATTGATAAAAGTGGAAACCGTTTGTTCTGAAATTCCGTCTATATTGATTCCATCTTTGCTTACAAAGCGGGCAAACTTCTTCAACTGTTTAGCAGTACAGTCAGCATTGCTGCAATGTAATTTCTTAGTCCCCGATTCACTCAAAACCACATGAGCCTCAGCACCACAAACAGGACATTTATCAGGAATATTCAGAACGCCAACTTTTTCAGTTATTTTGATGACTTTAGGAATAATCTTATTGGCCTTGATTACCTGTAATTTCGTACCCGCATCTCCAATACCCAAGCGTTCACATTCGCTGATATTACAGAGCGAAGCACGCTGAACGGTAGTGCCTTCCAACTCTACTGGTTGAAAAACAGCAACAGGAGAAATCGTACTGGCAGCACATGACCATTCTATATGATCCAAAACCGTCTCTGCATATTCATCCTGCCATTTGAAAGCATAACCGGCTCTTGTCGCATGATGACCAGTAACAGAACCAGTAGAAGCATACTGGGTATCATCATAAGTAATAACCAGTCCATCCACCGGAAATGGTTGCTTCTTATGGGTAACTTTCTGGGTAAACTCATCAATTTTCTCCTGAATATTCACAGAGGTAGGATTTTCTATGAATCGATGTTCCACCGTCTGAAAGCCAAGCTTTTCTAAATAATCCATTCTTTGCCCCCATGATAGAATTTCCTGATCGGAATATACTAAAGTGAAAGGAATCCACTGGATATGGCGGAGTTTAACTTCATCCACATCCTTAAGCGTCAGAGATCCAGACGCAAGATTACGCGGATTGGCATAATCACTTTCTGTCTCTAAAAGAAAATTATTGAAATCCTCATAGGAAATTACAGCCTCTCCACGGATTACCAAATGCCCTTTTTCAGAAATCTTAGGCAATACTCCCTTGATGGCAGGGGCAAGATGAGTAATATTCGTACCTATATGCCCATCACCACGAGTTACGATTTTGGTAAGTTTCCCATCATCATAAGTAGCAACTAACGTAAGTCCATCAAGTTTCCATGAAATCCAAATCGGTTTGTTACTGGCCCATTTTTCAAGGTCAGCAACACTTTTGGTTTTGGCAAGTGATAAGGCAGGAAATTCATGAGGTTCTTTCTTGCCGGAAATAGAATCCTCAGAAACTTTATTTGTTGGAGAATCTGGTAAAACTATTCCAGTTTCATCTTCCAACAATTTCAGCTGGTCGAACTTGGAATCCCACTCATAGTCGGACATCAGTTCAGCCTCACCATTATAATATGCTTGAGAAGCATTGTTGAGTTGTTCAACAAGTTGCTTCATCATAGTCGTTTTTTCTTCTTTCATAATTGTTTCTTTCATACTTAGATTGAAGTAAGCGGGCTAAATGAAATATCAACTTTCAAAAGCCAGCTACAACATATCTAATGCAAAGATACTGCAAATAATTCTAATTGCCAAAAAAAGAAACAATATTTTGGAAATACGACATTAAAATCTCTTAATAGATATTTTCTTCTTTTTCATTCAGCGTAACATATTCAAATGCAATTCGCTTGCCACGGGCACCATAATCGACAGTTCCGCAATAGCAGAATCCCATCGATGATAGAAGTTTCACCATTTTCAGGTTTTTGATATGGGTATCTACCTTGATACTTGGAATGCATTCTACTTCACAAAGTCCTTTTACCTTTTTAATAAATACCTGAGCAAAACCTTCTCTTTGGAGTTCGGGTAAAGTTGCCAAACGATGAATGGCATAATAATTACCATATGTCTTCCAAGTACCCTGGATACTATTATATTTTTCTTCCCCGTTAAGTATGACAGCTCCATAAACTGCAATTTTTTTATCAATAGTAAGTACTTGCGCTACTCCGTTATTGATATCAGCCAAAATATCAGATTCAGAAGGATAGCCACCAGTCCATTGATGTAGTCCTGATTCTATCATCTGCTGTCGTGCCTGATTTATTAAATCCATACACTCCTCAAAATCTTTTAGCGTGGCTGCCCTGAAATCTAAATCGAAATGTTTTTTGTCCATCTTCTGTATTTTTACGGATATGACTTTATTGTATTTTCGTTGCAAAATTAACAAAAAAAAACGAATTAGAATAGGAAATGAAGAAAAAATAGCTATAAAGCTGCATTTTTCATCAGTTTTGATACTTATTTGGCCATTAGTGTTGCCATTATCACTTATTGTCTCGTGGCTATTGTGCACCATGATATGCAATTGAAACGCTCGACATATGAAGTTTTGCAGATTCTAAGCATTTCATTGACGGACAAAACCCACCTAAGAGATCTATTTGATAAGACTATTTTCAACGATGTCAAAGAACTCGATTATTCCCTCTTTAAGGGACTAATGTCTTAAATTATATAGTAAGGGGTAGACATATATATATAATATGCATACCTCTTATTATATGGTTTTGTATATGTTTGTTATACAAAATACGAATTTGTAAGTACAAACCGTTTATTATGTTGGTTATATTTCACTTTGTTAAAAATAACGATTTATATGTATCAAATTAACACATTACATTGATTAACAAAAATATTTTGATTGACACATTTTGATGAAATAGTTTTTTTTATTACTTTTGCAAATGTAAACTTACATGACTTGGCTTTAATAGACCTCGACCAAGCTGTGCTATTATTGTAGAGGTTGCATAAGGAGTAAAAAAATGAAGAAGTTTTTCATGGGCATGATTGCCGTTATTGTGTGTGGTACTGCATTTGCAGGAAACTTAAATGAGATTAAGGCTTCAGCAGTATCAGATGATGATCTTAGCACATCTACACCAGACAAGATTGTATCTACTTTCTATGGTTCAAAGGCTTCAACTAACGCAAACAATCCTTGCAAGGGAGCAACTATCAGAAAGTGCGGAACCATAGAGTCAAGTTTGGTGTCATTTGAAAACCAAACTTTGGTGATGCAGCAGGTAAAGGATGCTGATGGTAACACATTATTTACAAACAATTTCTTTGCTCCATCTTCCGTGTCAGAAACAAAGGCAAATATTAAGCTTGAAACAATGAAATTGGGTGGAACGTTCAAGGCAAATGTGGCAGAATGAAAATAAGGCATATTTTAGCACTCCTTTTCTTTATGTTTTGCACGACCATATTTGCACAGGGGCGTGATTATATAAATGAAATGGAGCAGAACGACTTGCAAATCAGACAGAAGCCTAACACTGAAGGGCTTCTGTCTGATTATTTGCATTCAGCAAACATTAAGGAAGATACAATTTTTGCAATTCTTTATAGTCCTGCTGAATGTTTTAGATGTGAAGCTGCAATTCCTGCATTTTATGATAAACTGAAACGCAATAATCCGAACAACAAGTTATTACTAATAACTGCATATGGGGATTCTAAAACAGCAAGTTGGTATAATTCTAAAAACAACTATAAGGCTGATTATTACATTTATGATACGAAATCAGTTTATAGCAACATCTTCAGTTTCAACTCTGAAGGAATGTACGGATTGTATATACTCAAATTAGTTCCAAAAGAAGGCGTGTTCGTCACAGGTGGACAATATACGGTCTTAGGGGCAGAGTTTGTGAAGCAGTTGGTACTTTGTAAAAAGAGAATTGCTCCTCACATGTATGAATTGGATAAGAAAGACTCATATAAAGAGGTGGCAGACCAGATTGCGATGATAAATGTTCCTATGCCAAAATGGAAACAAACGGACATCGAGGTCAACACGAAAGATGGAGTAGAAATATCATCAATATATGATATTCCCAAAATAGAGAATGGACACCTTTTTTTTAACGACATGCTGAACAATGGTATAATGCTGTTTAATAAAGAAAATGGTTTGTTTAAATTCAAGCGACTCTTCCAAGCAGACGAAGCGGAGAAAAAGAAATTTGTTTCCGTGCCAGATAAGGATTTCAGAAACTTAGTAAAACAAGGACAAGTCTTTTACATAGCATTGTCTGCAAATATGTTGGACTCTTCTCATATCGGAATTTCCTATTCCCTGCCAAAGATTCTTCGAGAAAAAGTAGGCAACGAATGGAACTTTAGCTTTTACAATGCCCCTGCTGTCTTGATACGAGACATCAACAATTATACGTCAGGCAAGATGATTTCACCAGATTTCGATTTGGAACATTCCAAGTATTTCTATCTTCACTTTGTGTTCGACTTGTTCAATAACAAATTATGGACAGGAAGCGAAAAGTTAACATGGCCTATGGATGGATTTGAGAAAGAGGATATTGTAGGACAGAAAGATTTAGACCCTTTTAATGGCAGCTTTTATAAGACCTTCAATCCAATAATAGCTTCTTTTCGTAT
>ERZ773178.1298-NODE-1298-length-27048-cov-15.109399_pt1 | contig 27048 bp, 21 predicted proteins | sample MGYA00580533_ERZ773178 | MGnify/ENA primary metagenome ERZ773178 (study PRJEB29015, sample SAMEA2737859) | human gut metagenome | biome: human gut; feature: human-associated habitat; material: faeces | place: China | collected 2012 ...
AGTTATTGTTTTTAATGGAAAGAATATTCTTTTTGCAGTAATTTCCCTGTTTTCTTATTTAGTTCCGAAATACAGGAAGAGCATACCTAAGAGTACCAAAAGCAGGTCGACAAACTTTGCTTTGAGGTTCTTTTCGTGGAAAATGGCGGCTCCAAAGAGGAAGCTGACGATGACACTTCCGCGTCTCACCATACTCACGATACTGATCATGGCTCCTGGCAAACTCAATGCATAGAAATAGACGAAGTCTGCTGCGCTCAAGAAGATACTGATGAATACGATAGACCAGTGCCAGTGGAATGGGGTGGTACTGTTTTTCTTAGGCCACCAGATCATGAGCATCATCGCTCCCATGAGGAAGAATTGATAGATATTGTACCAGCTCTGTACAATCATTCTGTCCAGTCCTACGCCACCATTCTCTGGAGGAGCCATGAGATATTTGTCGTACAGACCGCTGATCGCTCCTAATATGGCAGCCAAGACGATGAAGTAGATCCACTTGTCATGCTTGAAGTCGATTCCTTCTTTCTTTCCGCTTTTGCTGAGCATGGCGAAAGAGACGATGGCTAAAATCACACCGATCCACTGATATAGGTTCAAAACCTCCCCATATACAATCAGTGCACCTACAAGTGTCATCACCGGTCTTGTAGCGTTGATAGGTCCTACAATGGTAAGAGGCAGATGCTTCATACCGAAATAGCCGAATGTCCAACTGCTCAGTACAATCATACTCTTCAATACGATATATTTATGAACTTCCCATCCGCCTTCGGCTACATGAAAAATCGTTCCGTCCAGTTGAGTTCCTGTATAGCTCATTATGATGAACGGAATGAAAATGAGCGATGAAAATAGGGTGTTCAGAAAGAGCACCGGAATCACCGCGTTACCAGAAAGAGCCTTTTTCTTGAAGGCATCATAGAATCCCAGCAGTGTGGCTGAGAGAAATGCTAATACTAACCACATAAATTTTAATCTTATTACCTTTTATTTACCTATTGCTTTTTCTAATATTTTAATTTACTTTTTCTGAAGTCCAGAATTTCTATAGTCCTGGATTCCTGAAGTCCTTGGTTTCCCAGTTCCAGATTCCTCCACTTCTTGAATCCTTCACTTCTTGAATCCTTCACTTCTTGAATCCTCCAGTCCTTGGATTTCTCCACTTCCAGATACCTTCATTTCTTGATTCCTCCAGTCCTTGAATCCTCCAGTTCTGATATTCTCTAAGTGTTTATTTTTCCTCCAGTTCCTTCTGCAGTCTCAGAATCTCATCTCTGTATTGTGCAGCTTGCAAGAAGTCGAGTTCCTTGGCAGCCTGTTTCATAAGGGCAGTCGTGTTTTCAATACTCTTGACGAGTTCCTCCTTACTCATACTGCGTACGATAGGATCGGCAGCAAAAGCGCCTCCTTCCGGTTCGACATATACCCGTCTGTTTTCCTTTTTGCCGTCACCGATGCGATAGTTAGCTTCCTTGTCGGCAGATGTTGGGAGTGCAGAGGTAATTGCCTTCTCTATCTGTTTAGGTGTGATACCATGATCGGCATTGTACTGCAACTGGATACTTCTTCTGCGGGCAGTTTCATCGATGGTACGCTGCATGCTCTCTGTGATGTTATCTGCATACATGATTACCTTTCCATTGACGTTTCTTGCCGCTCTACCAGCAGTCTGTGTGAGTGAACGGTGACTTCTCAGGAAACCTTCCTTGTCGGCATCGAGAATAGCTACCAATGAAACCTCAGGCAGGTCAAGTCCCTCACGTAAGAGATTGACGCCCACCAGCACGTCGTAAATGCCAGCTCGCAGGTCGTTCATGATTTTCACACGGTCAAGCGTAGCCACATCACTGTGGATATAGGCAGCTTTCACATTATGATTCAGCAAGAACTCAGTCAATTCCTCAGCCATTCTCTTGGTCAGGGTCGTGATCAGTACTCGCTCGTTTCTGTGAGTCCTGGTCAATATCTCATCCAGCAGGTCGTCTATCTGATTTTCACTTGGTCTTACTTCTATTTCAGGATCCAACAGTCCCGTCGGTCTAATCAACTGTTCTACCACAATACCCTCAGCCTCTCTGAGTTCATAGTCGGCAGGTGTGGCACTTACGTAGATCGCCTGATGGATCATACTGTGGAATTCTTCAAAGGTCAGCGGTCTGTTGTCAAAAGCAGCAGGAAGTCTAAAACCGTATTCCACGAGATTCTTCTTTCTGGCTCTATCACCTCCGTACATCGCACCTATCTGTGGGATGCTGACATGACTCTCATCCACCACAAGCAGGAAATCTTTCGGGAAGAAGTCCAGCAGACAGTATGGTCGTTCTCCAGCCTGTCGTCCATCAAAATATCTGGAGTAGTTTTCGATACCCGAACAGTGACCTAATTCCTTGATCATTTCCATATCGTATTCCACTCTTTCCTTGATTCGCTGTGCCTTGATTCCATCTCCGATACTCTTGAAGAATTCTTCCTGCTTCACCAGGTCGTCCTGTATCATGCGGATAGCCTGTTCTGTCTGTTCCTTGGTAGTCACAAACAGATTGGCAGGATAAATCTCATACCGGTCGAATGATTCTATGCGATGATAGGTGAGAGAATCGACTTCCTCGATACTGTCGATTTCGTCATCCCACCAGGTAACTCTCAGCACATGGTCACTGTATGCCATGAAGATATCAACCGTTTCACCTTTCACCCTGAAGTTGCCTCGCTGCAGTTCAATGTCGTTTCTTACATACAGCGCATCAACCAGTTGGCGCAGGAATACATTGCGGTCCAGTATCTGTCCTTTCTTTATCTTGATGATATTTTCCTGCATGGCAGTAGGTCCACCCATACCATAGATACAGGAAACAGAGGAGACCACGATGACATCCTTTCTACCTGATAATAGAGCAGAAACGGCTCCGAGTCGCAACTTGTCTATTTCTTCGTTGATGGCAAGGTCCTTCTCTATATAGGTGTCCGTAGTAGGAAGATAAGCTTCTGGCTGATAATAGTCGTAGTAGGAGACATAGTATTCCACTGCGTTTTCAGGGAAGAAGCCCTTCATTTCCTGATACAACTGTGCAGCCAGAGTCTTGTTGTGACTCAGGATGAGGGTCGGCTTTCCCACGTTGGCAATGACATTGGCCACGGTGAAGGTCTTTCCCGAACCGGTGACGCCTAAGAGAACCTGTGCAGGATCTCCTTGCTCCACACCCTCAGTGAGTTGCCTGATTGCCTGTGGCTGATCGCCGGTAGGCTGGTATTTGGAAGTTATCTTGAATTCCATATCTGTTGATTTCAAAAATCAGTTTGTTGACAAGTATTGAGACACGGAGTCTTAATAAAATTAAATTATCGGTTGCAAAATTACAAAAAAAATCGCATAATTAGTTATAAAGAATGATAAAATGCGAAAAAGTGTATTTTTTTCTTTGTAGATAGCTATTTTATAGTTAACTTTGCATCACAAAACGTGATTATAATGAAAAAAACAATTCTTATATCAGCTTGTTTTGCGCTTCTGATGTCAAGTTGTGCAAATCAGTTTAACCAGGTTTATAAGTCTCAGGATTATAACTTGAAATATGAGTATGCCAAGCAGTATTTTGCTTCTGGCAAGTATTCTCGTGCAGCTACTCTTCTGAATGACTTGATTACTATCAAGAAGGGATCTACAGAGGCAGAGGAGAGTCTGTATATGCTCGCCATGTGTGAGTTTGAGATGAAAGACTATGAGACTGCAGCAGAATATTTCCGCAAATATGTTTCCAGTTATCCTAAGGGTATCTATGCAGAGCAAGCTAAGTTCTTTGTAGGCGAAAGTCTGTATATGAATGCTCCAGAACCACGTCTTGACCAGAGTACTACGATTACAGCAATCAGTGCATTTCAGGAGTATCTTGACGTATATCCTGATGCCCGTCTGAAGAATTTGGCTACCAGTCGTCTTTTCGCTTTGCAGGATCTTCTGGTGGAGAAGGAATATAAGAATGCGAAGCTTTATTATGATTTGGGCAGTTATTTTGGCAACTGTCTGGGCGAGGGTAACAACTATCAGGCATGTATCGTAACAGCTCAGAATGCGTTGAAGGATTATCCTTATAGCAATAAGCGTGAAGCATTTGCCACACTGATTATGAAAGGCAAGTATGAACTGGCCAAGATGAGTGTGGAGGAGAAGCAGCTGGAGCGTTATCAGGATGCTGAGGATGAGTGCTACGGCTTCATCAATGAGTATCCAGATTCAAAAGAACGTGCCAATGCTGAAAAGATGATTGCGAAATGCAAGGAATTCGAAAAAGAACATCCAGAGGATGCATTGGAAAAATTGAGTTCCGGCAATTCCAATCAGTAAAGTTCCTTTTGGGATTTAGCTGTTGCAAGAATCTATCCGAAGAGATTTGAATAATCTTTCTGAAGGGATTTAGAGAACATTATAAAAATAGTTTGAAGAATCTGCAGATTTATAGAATCTTCCAGAATAAGTATAATTTATAGAATTTCTCAAAAAATAAGAATAATAAGAATCAATCAAAATAGATATTAAATAAAGGTATTATTATGGATTACAAAAAAACAAAAGCTCCAACAAACACCGTGACTCGTAATATCATGGATCTCTGTGATGACACAAACAATATCTACGAGAGTGTAGCAATCATCGCTAAGCGTGCGAATCAGATTTCTCTTGATATTAAGCAGGAATTGAACAAGAAGCTCCAGGAGTTTGCTTCTTATAACGACTCTTTGGAAGAGGTATTCGAGAACCGTGAGCAGATTGAAATCTCTCGCTATTATGAGAAGCTCCCTAAGCCATCTCTCTTGGCAACTCAGGAGTTTGTAGATAAGAATATCTACTGGCGTGACCCAACAAGAGAGCACGCTCCTGTTGACAGATATTAATCTGATTACTGACTCTATATCATATATAATGCAGATTCTGCAAATATATAATTCAATGTTATATAGTAAGGCATTCTGCTTCTTTATGTGGCGTTTCTCCTTTTAATGAGGGGCTTCCCTTTTTAATGAGGAGTTCTGCATTTTAATGTGGAGTTCCGTTTCTATTATGTAATTTTAGGAATATAATTATAATTTAGGGATCTCAATTATATAGAAATGTAGGGTAGTGATTATATAATCATGTAGGAATATAACAAGATTATGATACAGCGTAAACAAACATTGTTTCTTCTGGTCGCAGTCATTGCCTGTGTGATCTGCCTGTTTGTACCTGTGGCTTCAGTGATGCCACAAGGTATGGGTAATCCGATGTCAGTACACTGTCTGGGCATTAGTGGCGAAGAGGGAATCCGTTTTGATGCAAGCTGTTTGCCACTGTTTCTTCTTTGCTCCGTTTCAGCATTGATGTCTCTGGCAACAGTATTCCTGTTCAAGAACCGTAAGTTGCAGATCAATCTCTGTTCTATCAACCTGCTTTTCAATGTACTCTGGTACGTAGATTATGCAGTGATCTTCTTCGGACTTGTAGGATTAGAAAAAGTATCCGGCAATTTGACATTCCATTGGGGTGCAGTAATGCCTCTTATATCACTTGTCTTTGTGCTTTTAGCACGCAAGGGAGTCAGTGATGATGAAAAATTGGTACGTGCTGCCGATAGAATTCGTTAATGCAACCCGTAGAATACGTTAAAAATAATTATAAAATCAACTTGAAATTTGTGAGAATCAAATAAAAGTTGTAATTTTGCACCCGCTGTCACGAGATGGCAGCATAAAATTCAAACCTCAAATTAAAAAATTAGATTAAAAAATGGCAACAAAAATCAGATTGCAGCGCGGCGGTCGTAAGAGCTATGCTTTCTACAGCATCGTAATCGCTGACGTTAGAGCACCACGTGATGGTAAATTTACTGAGAAGATTGGTACTTACAACCCTAACACCAATCCTGCTACTGTAGATTTGAATTTCGATCGTGCCCTCTACTGGGTAGAGACAGGTGCACAGCCAACAGACACAGTACGTAACATCCTCAAGGGCGAGGGCGTTTACTTGATGAAGCACCTCCGTGGTGGCGTTAAGAAGGGCGCATTCGACGAGGCTGAGGCTCAGAAGCGTTTCGACGCTTGGAAGAACGGCGCAGACCAGAAGGTTTCTGCAGTTCGTGACGCTGAGGCAAAGGCTAAGAAGGAAGCTGCTGCTAAGGAGCTCGAGGCTGAGAAGAAGATGAATGAAGCAATCGCAAAGAAGGTAGCTGACAAGAAGGCTGCTCAGGCAGAGGCTGAGGCTGCTGCAACTGCTGAGGAAACTCCAGCAGAGGACGCTCCTGCAGAGGCTTAATCTTCTTGAAGATTTAAAGTATAAAGGTCGGTTTCTCTTTTTGAGGTCCGACCTTTTTTATTAAACTTACCCCATTGGGAATTTTTTTGGAAATAATAGATTCTTGATGATAGATTCTCAAAAAGAATAATAAATTCTTCATAATAAAGATATTTACATTTTCAAAAGAATGAATTCTTTAAAAGTAGATTCTGTAATCAAGATTCTGTAATATATAGATTCTGTAATGATATCGGTTGAAAATCTTAAAGTTGAATTTGGCGTTAAACCTCTTTTTCATGATGTCAGTTTTGTCATCAATGATAGAGATCGCATAGCGCTCGTCGGCAAAAACGGTGCTGGAAAATCTACCATGCTCAAAATCCTGTGTGGTTTGCAGAAACCTACTGACGGTGTTGTGGCGATTCCAAACGATACCACTATCGGATATCTGCCTCAGGTCATGAAACTTCAGGACGATACGACGGTCAAGGAAGAAACCCGAAAGGCCTTTGCTCATAATACGGAGATGAAGGCGCGTCTTGATAAGATGCAGCAGGAGATGGCTGACCGTACCGACTACGAGAGTGATGAATATGCGCAACTCGTGGAGAAGTTCTCTCAGGAACATGAACGCTACATGATGATGGGAGGTGAAAACTATGAGGCTGAAATCGAGCGTACCTTGACAGGTCTCGGATTTGTGCGAGAGGATTTTGAACGTCCTACCAGAGAGTTTTCCGGTGGATGGCGTATGCGTATTGAATTGGCGAAAATCCTGTTACAGAAACCTGATGTCCTCTTGCTCGATGAGCCTACCAACCATCTTGATATCGAAAGTATCCAGTGGCTGGAACAGTTTCTTGCTCAAAGTGCCAAGGCGGTAGTACTCGTGAGCCACGACCGTGCGTTTATCAATAATGTTACCAATCGTACGTTGGAGATTACCTGCGGAAGGGTAGAGGACTACAAAGTAAAATACGATGAGTATATCGTACTTCGCCAGGAACGTCGTGAACAGCAGTTGAGGGCTTACGAGAACCAACAGAAGGAAATCGCTGATATTAAGGACTTTATAGAGCGATTCCGATATAAACCTACCAAGGCTGTACAGGTGCAGAGTCGGATCAAGCAGTTGGAGAAAATTGTGCCGATCGAGGTGGATGAGGTGGATAACAAACAGATGCATCTCAAGTTCCCTCCTTGTCTGCGAAGCGGTGATTATCCGGTTATCTGCGATGAGGTACGCAAGGATTATGGAGAGCATACGGTTTTTGATCACGTCACCCTTACTATTAAAAGAGGTGAGAAGGTTGCGTTCGTAGGAAAGAACGGTGAAGGTAAATCAACGCTTGTCAAATGTATCATGGGCGAGATTCCTTTTACGGGCAACCTCAAGATTGGACACAATGTACAGATAGGATATTTCGCACAGAACCAGGCGCAGCTCCTTGATGAGAACCTCACGATATTCGATACCATCGATCGTGTTGCTACGGGTGAGATGCGATTGAAAATCAACGATCTCCTTGGTTCATTCATGTTCGGTGGTGAGACTTCTGAAAAGTATGTGAAGGTACTCAGTGGAGGTGAAAGAAGTAGATTGGCCATGATCAAACTGCTGCTTGAACCAGTCAACCTGCTGATACTCGATGAGCCTACCAACCATCTTGATATGCAGTCAAAGGATGTGCTCAAGGAAGCTATCAAGGCTTTTGATGGTACAGCTATCATCGTGAGCCACGACCGTGAATTCCTTGATGGACTGGTAGATAAAGTCTATGAGTTCGGTGGCGGTAAGGTACGTGAGCATTTAGGTGGTATCTATGACTATCTCCGGGCGCACAATGCAGATTCCATCAATGCCGCATTGACAAGTGCTCAGTCTGCTCCTGTAGCAGCAACAGTAGAGTCAACTCCTTCTGCCGGTAAACAGAATTATGCAGAGCATAAGGAACAGCAGAAGAAAATCCGCAAGGCAGAGAAGGCTGTCAAGGAGTGTGAAGATCGCATTGCCAGACTGGAAAAGCGCAAGAAGGAAATCGATGACCTCCTGATGAAGCCGGAGAATGCGACCAACATGGAGCTTGTCACAGAATATACTTCGCTGATGCAGAAACTTGATGAGGAAAATGATAACTGGCTGCTTCTTTCTGAAAAGCTCGAAGAAGTCAGCAATTCATAAACCTTCTGCATGAGATTTCTTCCAGCAGATGCTTATCTTTCTGAGATTTAATAATAAAAAATATAACTAACATGAACATTAAAATGATTCTTCCGATGATGATGCTGGCAGCTATGCCTCTCGGCGCAGATGCACAGAACAAGTCGGGTCTTGTCATGGAAAACATTGATAAGACAGTCAGTCCTGCTAATGATTTCTACAAGTTTGCTACAGGTGGATGGCAGAAGAACCACCCACTCCCAGCAGCTTACAGCTGCTACGGCAGCTTCAATCTGTTGGCAGATGACAACAACAAGCGTATCAATACCATTCTTTCTGAACTTCAGAAGAAGACTTATAAGAAGGGTACTATCGAGCAGAAATTGTCTGACTTCTATAAGTTGGCTCTTAATGTAGATGCACGCAACAAGGCTGGTATCTCACCAGTTAAGCCACTTCTCGATGAGATGGAAGCAGCCAAGACAAAGGCTGACTTGCAGAAGATCCAGTTGAAGTATGCAGCACAAGGTTATGGTGTGAGCTTCGGTGGCGGCTTCGGTGCTGACGAGAAGAATGTCAAGATGAATATCTTCAATCTCGGTCAGGGCGGTCTTACCCTCGGTCAGAAAGACTATTATGTAAATAATGACACAGCTACAGTAGCTATCCGTGAGGCATTCAAGAAGTATGTTCAGAAGATGTTCCAGCTCTACGGTTTCTCAGCAGAGGAAGCAGCTCAGAAGGAGCAGGCTATCTTCCAGCACGAAACCATGTTGGCGCTCATCTCAAAGAGCATGACAGAACTTCGCGATCCTCAGGCTAACTATAATAAGATGACTCTCAAGGAGTTCCAGGAGAAATATCCTAACCTCAACTTCGAGGCTATGTGTAATGCAGAGGGTATCAAGAGCGAGTACATTCAGGAGATGATCGTAGGTCAGCCTGACTTTCTCGCTGGTCTCGACAAGATTACTGCAGCCGAGAATGACAATACGCTCAGAGCCTTGATGGAGTGGGACGTTATCCAGAGTTCATCTTCTTATCTTACAGATGAGATCCGTGAGGCTAACTTTGATTTCTTTGGTAAGACAATGAGTGGCCGTAAGGAGGATTATCCTCTCTGGAAACGTGCTACCAATCAGGTAGAAGCTCAGTTGGGCGAACCTCTCGGTCGTATGTACTGCAAGCGCTACTTCCCAGAGTCTTCCAAGAAGATCATGTTGGAATTGGTAAAAAATCTTCAGGTAAGTCTCGGTCAGCGTATCGATGCACAGACCTGGATGAGCGATACTACCAAGGCAGCAGCTCACGAAAAGCTCAACAAGTTCTATGTGAAGATCGGTTACCCTAACAAGTGGACAGACTATAGCAGTCTTCAAATCGATCCATCTAAGAGTTTCTATGAGAACGTGATGGCATGCCGCAAGTTTGCTCACGACAAGCATATCAATGACAAGGCAGGAAAGCCAGTGGATCGTGACGAGTGGTACATGACTCCACAGACAGTCAATGCTTATTATAACCCAACAACCAATGAGATTACCTTCCCAGCAGGTATCCTCCAGTATCCATTCTTCGATCCGAAGGCTGATGCTGCATTCAACTATGGTGCTATCGGTGTAGTGATCGGACATGAGATGACTCACGGATTTGACGACCAGGGAAGACAGTATGATTCAGATGGTAATATGCATGACTGGTGGACAGCTAATGATGCAGAGGGCTTCAACAAGCGTGCTGATCAGTATGCTGCATTCTTCAGCAATATCAAGGTATTGCCTGATTTGAATGCCAATGGTCGATTCACTTTGGGTGAGAACTTGGCAGACCACGGAGGTCTGATGGTTTCTTTCAATGCATTTAAGAATGCAACTGCAAAGAAAAAGCTCAAGGAGAAGGATGGTTTCACACCAGAACAGCGTTTCTTCCTTGCTTATGCTGGCGTATGGGGTCAGAACATCACAGAACTGGAAATCCGTAACCGCGTAAAGAGCGACCCACATTCATTGGGTGAATGGCGAGTAAATGGCGCTCTTCCTCACATCAATGCCTGGTATGAGGCATTTGGTGTCAAGAAGGGAGACAAAATGTATATCCCAGAGTCTGAGAGATTGGATCTTTGGTAAAAGAAATGCTGACGTCAAAGCATCTACTTCTGGATCAAGTCTTTTTAGGGTTTTGGCATAATCTTATTTAGATACTGTTCCAGGGGGGGGAAGGTGTTGAACTTCGGTTCAACACCTTTTTTGCGTTTTATATAAAAAAATCCTCTTTTTTTTCGCTAAGTCAGATTTTTACAGTAACTTTGCAGAAAAATACAAAGAAAGGATAAAAAATGCCATTAAGATTACCAGATAAATTGCCAGCCATCGAGTTGCTGAAGCATGAGAATATCTTTGTGATGGACGAGAGCCGGGCTCATAGCCAGGAAATCCGTCCACTTAAAATCGTGGTTCTCAACCTGATGCCGCTGAAGATAACTACAGAGACCGACCTCGTGCGCCTGTTGTCCAATACGCCTTTGCAGCTTGAGGTCTATTTCATGAAACTCAAGAGTCATACCCCTAAGAATACTCCTATCGAGCACATGATGATGTTCTATAAGGATTTTTCCGAACTCTCCAAGCAGAAGTTTGATGGTATGATTGTTACGGGTGCTCCGATCGAGACGATGGCATACGAGGATGTTGAGTATTGGCCGGAAATCATGCAGATTTTCGATTGGGCACGTACTCATGTCACTTCTACGCTCTATATCTGCTGGGGCGCACAGGCAGGACTTTATCATTTCTATGGCGTGCCGAAATATCCGTTGGAGAAGAAGATGTTCGGTATCTTCCAGCAGAAACCGCTGGATATGTCACAGCCTATCTTCAGAGGCTTTGATGATGTCTTTGCCATGCCTCACAGCCGTCATACAGAAGTGAGACGAGAGGATATTGAGAAGGTACCAGGACTTGACATTATTGCAGAATCTCCTGAAAGCGGTGTGAGCATCGTGATGGCAAGAGGGGGCCGTGAGTTCTTTGTAACCGGTCATCTTGAATATGCGCCAAATACACTCGATAAAGAGTATAAGCGCGATATGGGCAAGCGCGATGATGTGGAATTGCCGAAGAATTATTATTATCACGACGATCCTAACGAGGCACCATTGGTTACATGGCGTGCACATGCCAATCTCTTCTATAGCAACTGGATCAACTATTATGTTTACCAGGAGACTCCTTATAATATTGACGATATTCAGTAAGATATGAGAACATTGGAATTATTGGCTCCTGCCAAAAATTTAGAATGCGGTATAGCTGCCATCGATCATGGAGCAGACGCCGTCTATATCGGTGCTCCACGCTTCGGTGCACGAGCTGCTGCCGGCAACTCTATCGAGGATATCAAGCAACTCTGTGATTACGCCCATCAGTTTGGTGCCAAGGTTCACGTTACCGTCAATACCATCATCTATGATTCAGAATTGGAAGATACGCTTAAGATGATTTCCCAGTTGGATGAGATTGGTGTTGATGCACTCTTGCTGCAGGATATGGGACTCCTCTGGGAGATAAGAGCTAAAGGTTTGTGGAAGAGGGAGTTACATAGCAGTACCCAATGCGATACTCGAACTCCTGAGAAAGCTTTGTGGTTGACTCAGATCGGTTTCAAGCGAGTGGTTCTTGCACGTGAACTGTCACTGGATGAAATCAAAGCCATCCACAATGCTATTCCAGACAGAGAGATTGAAGTCTTCGTGCATGGTGCTCTCTGCGTCAGTTATTCCGGAGTCTGCTATGCATCCGAAAAATGCTTCTCCCGTTCTGCCAACCGTGGTGAATGTGCCCAGTTCTGCCGTATGAAGTTTGACCTGGTTGATGCTGACAACCAGATGATAGAGCACCAGCGTTATCTCCTGTCGCTCAAGGATCTTTGTCAGTTAGATTATCTGAAGGACCTGGCTGATGCCGGAGCTTCTTCTTTCAAGATAGAGGGCAGACTCAAGGATATCACCTATGTGAAAAACGTGGTGGCTGCCTATAACAAGAAATTGGATGAAATCGTAGCCAAATATCCACGCGAATACCGACGTGCTTCGCGAGGACATGTGGAATATAATTTCGTTCCGAATCTGAAGAAAACCTTCAACCGCGGTTTTACCAACTATTTCCTGCATGGCAGACAACCCGATATTTCCTCCTTCGACACACCGAAGGCTATCGGTGAATACGTAGGTAAGGTGAAGGAAATACGTGGGAATGTATCATTCAATGTGGCTACTGTTGCAAGTTTTGCCAATGGCGACGGACTCTGTTTCATCAATGATGAGCGAGAGTTGGAGGGTTTCCGTGTCAACAAGGTAGAGGGCAACCGCCTTTTCCCTTTCCGTATGCCGGAAAACCTCAGACCGGGTATGGCTTTGTATCGCAACAACGACCAGGCTTTCGAACAGATTCTTGCTCGCAAGACAGCAGAACGCCGTATTCCGCTCTTTATCGAACTCCAGCCTGTGTTGGAAAAGGACGAGGATAATGGTGAAGTAGTAGATGGATTCCTTGCCACTGCCAATATCTTCAAGAGTGTAGAACAGGGCTTGTACTACAAGGCTGCAGAGGTCTTCACACCTATGCAACTGCAGTGCGCCAAACGCTCTCAGCATGATAATATGATTGCGCAGATGAGCAAGTTCGGTGAATCTAAATATGAATGTAAGCATGTGGTACTCAAGAATGATATTGATGCTGCGTTCATCCCTAACAGTGTGCTTTCCAATGTCCGTAGGGAATTGATTCAAAAACTTGATCAGAGAATAATAGATGAACTCAACCGTTCGCTGATTTCTGGTATGGACAGAAATTTCTTTGCCAATCCTTACAGATTGGATCAGCCGGGAGAACGTGAAGCTAAGAGTCAGAAGGAATTAACCTGGCAACCGGAATATGAAAAATGGCGATATACTTATAATATTGCCAATGATGCTGCGGTTGATTTCTACAAGATGCATGGACTTGAGAATATCCAACCTGCATTCGAACTGGGTGCTAACAAACGCAAGGATGAATCGCTCATCATGCAATGCCGCCATTGCATCCGCTATTCCTTAGGATATTGCGTGAAGCGTGGGGGAAAGAAACTTACATGGAAAGAACCGCTTTCGCTGGTATTAGGCGATGGCAGAAGATTCCGGCTGGAGTTTGTCTGCAAGGAATGTCAGATGAATGTCTATGCTGAGTCAAACTGATCATCGTGAGCAGGGTCTATTCAGAAGAATCATATAATAAAATACAGATGAAGTTAAAGTTATCCGATATGAGAAAAGGCTGTCAGTATGTCCTTACGGGCATACTGATGGTCTTTGTGCTTTTCTTTGTAACCAGTTGTTATCACCGTCACATTACGAAGGGACAGCATGCTGCACTGGTGGAATACAGTGATCGCCAGCGCGATTCGATTTCTTTTTCTTCTACGCATCATTATACCTATCGCTACAATTTCGAGGTGGCAGCAGATTCTCTGATGCTTATCAAGCAGCAGCCGGAGGAATTCGTCAGCCATCTTCCCATCGATTCTTTCGCAGTCATGAAGCACTGTCTTCTGGTTGTTTCTGATATCAGGATAATTCCGCAGGATCGTGAGGATTCAGTTTGGATCCAGTTGGCAACAGAGGATAATGTATTCGGTTGGATACATGAGTCTAATATGCTTTCTAAGGTAGTGCCTGATGATCCTATCTCTCAGTTTATCATGGTGTTCAGCAATACCCACCTGCTCATCTTCCTGATAGTCTTTGTGCTGATAGGAGTGAGTTATTTAGTGAAGAAGATCTTTACGCGAAATGCGCCTATCGTGCATTTCAATGACATCGACTCACCTTATCCAACAGCCCTTGTGCTGATGGTATCGCTGTCTGCTGCATTCTATGCCACGATTCAGACCTACATGCCTGAGGTATGGCGTCATTTCTATTTCCATCCTACGCTCAATCCTTTTGCAGTGCCTAAGGTGTTGGGCTTCTTCTTAGCATCCGTATGGGCGATACTCATACTTGCCATTGCCTGTGTAGATGAAGTAAAAAACCGTCTTACTTTAGGTGAAGGAATACTTTATTTGGGAGGTCTTATGGGCATGTGTGCATTAGATTATATCATATTCAGTATCAGTACGTTATATACTGTCGGTTATATTATTTTAGTAGCGTATTTCTGGTATGCTATCCGGGCTTATCTCAAGCGAAATTCCTGATATATTCTCGTTTCCTGATTTATTCAGGTTCAGTCTGATTTCCTAATTTATAAGGATAATCCTTTCGGGATAATCTTTGTACCTTTGCAGCCGAAAAAAAATCAGTTGAATTATGTATTTTAAAATTTTGATAGCCGCATCTTTAGCTGCAAATTTTCTGCCAGTAAATGCAGAAAATGAATATCTGGCTAATGCGGAAAGTATGCATCCAGCCAGTGCCGTTAATGGTAATTCGGTCAGTAGAGAGAGCGTTTTTGCGGATAGCAGCAAGGTATTTGATATTGATGAGATTGTAGTTGTTTCCCAACCCAAGGAAACCCGTCGCCTCCGTCAGCAGGCTTTGAGCAGCAGTTCTCTCGGCAGTTTTCAGATTCATAAACTCGGTGTTCATGATTTGCGTGAACTCTCTCAGTATATCCCTAATTTTGTGATGCCTAATTACGGCAGCCGCTTGTCGTCTTCCGTCTATGTGCGTGGCATCGGCAGTCGTGTCAACAGTCCTTCTGTGGGCATCTATATGGATGATATCCCGGTGATGAGCAAGTCTGCCTTCAATCTCCACAATTACCAACTGAGTCGTGTGGATGTGCTCCGTGGACCGCAGGGCACTCTTTATGGACAGAATACAGAGGGCGGACTCGTCAGAATGTATTCTCGCAATCCTTTTAACTATCAGGGTACGGATGTGAAATTGGGCTATGGCAGTCGCAGCTATCGCAATTTTGAGGTAGCGCATTATAATAAGGTGAATGAGAAGACAGCCTTCTCTTTGGCTGGTTTTTATGATGGACAGAACGGTTTCTTCCGCAATTCCTTTACTGGGGAAAGAGCTGACAAGATGAATGAGGCGGGCGGAAAACTGCTTGTAAAAACCCGTCTGAATGCCGGTTGGGATGTGGATGTTCTCGCCAATTATCAGTATGTAGATCAGAATGGATTTCCTTATGGTCGTCTGGATCTTGCAACAGGCAATACCGACCGTCCAGCCTCTACCTTTGCAGGCATCTATCGCCGCAACAATCTGATTTCCGGTTTGCGACTCACCCGTCAGGGAAATCTTTTCGATTTCACTTCCGTTTCGAGTTATCAGTATGTGAAAGACCATATGCTGATGGATCAGGATTATCTTCCGGCTGACTATATGCGCATCCTTCAGCAGCAGTTGCAGAATTCCTTTACCCAGGAATTTACCTTCAAGGGCAAGCAGGCTGTGGGTGGATTCTGGCATTGGACATTAGGTGCTTTCTTCTCCCAACAGTGGTTGAAGACCAACGGACCGGTGTTCTTTGATGAAGCGATGACGGCGCCTATCGGCAATGCCATCCAGAGCCAGATGTATAATGCGATGGTGCAGGCGATGGCAGCCAGGATGATAGCCCAGGGAATGCCTGCAGCTGCAGCCCAGGCTGCCGCTCAGCGAGCTATAGAACAAGCTGGTGGAGTAGGCATGGAGGTTTCCATGGGTGCGCCAGGATTGTATCGTACGCCTCAGTCCAATCTCGGTTTCTATCACGAGAGCCTTTTCGATTTATCTTCTTCGCTTTCCCTTACCTTGGGTTTGCGATATGATTATATGCTTACCTCCATTCATTACGAAAGTTCTGCCTATATGGCTATGAAGGCAAACGTGATGGGCAGGGAGGCAACTTATACTTTGCGCAGTATGCTCGATGGTCGCACGCACGATCATTTCGAAGAGCTGTTGCCTAAGTTGGGACTCACTTGGCGATTGGATTCCCATGGTAGTAATGTGTATGCGGTTGTCAGCAAGGGTTATCGTGCCGGTGGCTATAACATCCAGATGTTCAGCGATATTCTTCAGACAGAATTGAATGCCAACCGTCAGGCTGCGATGCGTGGTGATTATGATGTTCCTCATACGGCTGAGGATTATGAGAAGGTGAATAAGACGATCTCTTATGAACCGGAAGTGAGCTGGAACTACGAGTTGGGAACCCATCTCAATCTCTTTGAGAATGCGCTTCATCTGGATCTCAGTGCTTTCTATATGCAGGTAAAGAACCAACAGTTGTCTGTGATGGCAGGTAATTACGGTTTTGGCAGAATGATGGTCAATGCAGGCAAGAGTCACAGTTGCGGTATTGAGGCTGCGCTCAGAGGTCAGCTCTTCAATGGTCATTTCGACTGGATGGTGAACTATGGTTATACCCGTGCCGTATTTGATGAGTACCGGAGTGGGGAAGGAGCCGAGGCTGAGGATTTCAAGGACAAGTTTGTACCTTATGTTCCGCAGCATACACTTTCTGCTACAGCAGATTATCGCATTGATACAGATTGCCGTTTGCTCCGTTCGCTTACTTTAGGAGCCAATGTCAATGCACAGGGCAAGACCTATTGGGATCAGGCCAACAGTTACAGTCAGAATTTGTATGCAGTCTTAGGCGCTCATCTGGATGCCGATTTAGGCAAGGTCCTCATCAGTTTCTGGGCTCGTAATCTGACGAATACCCATTACAATACCTTCGCGGTAGATAATGCCGCCACAGGCAACAAGGAATACTTCGCCCAGCGTGGCAATCCTTTCCAGTGTGGCGTTGATCTCCGCTTCCACTTCTAATATTCCGTAAAAGGCGGGATTAAATAAAATAAAGAGGATGTGTCATAAGTTCAAGGCACATCCTCTTTATTTTGTTTATGTATGATTTAAGAAATACTTACTCCTTTGCGATTTTCCAGTCGAGCAAGCCCTTTCCTTCATCGTCCAGTTCTATTCCCAAACCAATCACCTCTCGTGAATCAGCCTTGAAAGGCTCCAAGTATTGATGTTCGATGATCTGTCGGACTGCAGCTTCCTTTCCGCCATTGTTTCTTAATTTCAATTCTATCACATAGATGTATTGTGAGGTAGAGGTAATGAGGTCAATCCTGCCCGTAGAAAGCATGTGCTCTATCTCTACCTTCATGCCTATGGCGTTGAGAATAGTGCTGATAATCAGGCGATAACGTTCTTCCATATCCATAGAAGCCATTTTCTTGTTACTATAAGGAACATCAGCAATCAGCGCCTTCAGCGATTTCATGGCTTCGGGTACCTGTCCTGTACCTAATTGCATATAGAGGTTTGCTTGCATTGACTGGATTTCACTTTCTTCCCTCATGGTCAAAGCAGGTAGTACCGTCTCGTATAGTGCCTGTCTCACTTCCTTGTTAGGGAATCCCAAAATATATCCGAATTCGTCGCTGTCCTTGATTGTGAGATACCCCGACTGATAGAGGAATAAGGAAACTCCACCCCCTGTAACATCAGATGTCTCCAAAACATTGCGGAGAATGCGGCAATTTTCAAAATCACCCAAGTGTAATTCTGCATTGGTTATAAACTTTGGCAATCTGGAAGTGGCACCTGAAGCAGCCCAGAAATTTGCTAACTCTTGAGTATTCAATGCATTGACAAGACTGAAAGGATTATAGATATCTATCATGTTTTTCCGGCTGAAGTGATAACCATCATAATATTCCTTCAGTTTGTCGTGAGTTTGCTGCATAGTCCAATTGTTCATTTCTGCCATTTTCTCCAACTCTGGCTGGAAATTCTCGCTGATTTCTTCTTCAGTGATACCGCAGAGTGGTGCATATTGTGGAAGGAAACTGATATTGGTCAGATTGTTGAGCGCAGAGAAGAGTGAAATCTGCGTAAACTTGGTGATTCCTGTAATGAATACGAATCGTTCGAACTCATCATCAGCTTTCAGTATGGCAAACACATTGCGATATATATCTGTGCATGCTTCGTGCTCAGGAGTTTTCCAGGAGTGCTGGAGTGGGGAGTCATACTCATCTATGAGGACTACCACCTTCATGCCTGTCTGCTGATAGGCAGTGGTGATAATGGCATTAAAACGGTCTGCAAGTTGGGCTGTAGGATCCGGAGTGATATTGTATTTCTGCTCATACGATTTAAAGCAGATATTGAGATACGACTGGATTCCTTGGGCACTGGCACCGCCACGGCTCATGTCAAGTCTGATAACAGGATACTGATTCCATTCCTCTTCCATCTCCATGATTTTGAGACCTTCGAAGAGATCCTTTCGGCCTAAGAAATAGGATTCAAGGGTATCAACGAGCACAGACTTGCCGAATCGACGAGGACGACTGAGATAATTATACTGATCGCCGTTGTTCGCCAATTCCCAAACAATATCCGTCTTGTCAACATAGAGGTATCCTTCTTCTCTGATTTTTCTGAAAGACTGAACGCCTACCGGCAGTTTCCTACGTTTGATTTTTGCCATATTCTTATCCTCCAACTTATTTTACTGCAAATATACGAAATGTTTCACTTATACGTGATAAAACCTGCCTTTTTTTTGATTTTTATAACTTATAAATGAAAAAATCAGCTATTAAAGAATACTAAAAATAGAATTCTTGTGCCAAATACTATAAAAAAAAACGACCCGCACATTTGAGCATCTTTGAGAGGCTTGGCGGGTTCTCGTGTTGCAAAATTACTTTCTTCTTCTCCTTGGAATTTCAACTGTTGGCTCATATGCTTTCAGACCTTCATCGCCAGTAAAAATTTCAACTTCATAGCCGAGATCCGTATAATAACCTACAACTTCAACGATAGAAGCATCGCCTAAGGCTTGCCCTCCTATTACTGTTGCTTTCCACTTCTCTGCCAACTTTTTCAAGTTTTCAGGATTCCATAAACTACTTTGCTCCGTAAAAGCAGCCCAAGGAGAATTTTCATCAGCCGAGTCAATCATGATTTGCGCAAATTCCTCGCCTAACAGCTTTCTATCACCTGAAGAATGAGCAATATGATTACCTGTCTCAATGATTGTTGCAAGAGGAAGAATAAAAGTAGTACCCTTCTTCTTTTCTTCTTCAATTTTCTCTGAGACCATCTCGTATGTTACCAAGGCATTGCTTGGACCACAAGTTTCCTTGCCAGGTACTTTGAGCCAAACACAAAGTACACTCGTATCAATTACCAATACCTTTTTCATCATATCTTACCATTAATCATTATTCTGCCTAATGTTCCAGAAGCCATTAGTTTTGCAAGATTCTCTTTTTCTTCTAGAAGTTTGACATGGCTATCTCCATATTCATCACGAGTAACGTAGCTGACAAATGGAATCATCTTATTTCCTAATTCATCCAACAAAACGGGATTATGAGTTGTACAGAGTACATCAACTTGGCGCTTTCTTGACAATTCTTTTAGCATGTCAACTAATTCCTTGGCACGAGAAGGATGCAAGCCGTTATCCACTTCTTCGATGAGTAATAAACTATGAGGTGCAGCAGTTAAAAGAGCCACAACGATGGCTATGAAACGAAGTGTACCATCGCTCATGCCCCTTGCATCAACTGGCTGGTCTGGATTCCAATCTTCATAACAATAAAGCATGGCATCTGATTTAATCAGACCTACTGGTACAGATATAACTTTGTTGATATCACGTTCTGGAAGAGGACGGACATAACTTGATACAATATTTTCTACATTCTCTTTTTCCTCTGGAGCCATTGCGCATAATACACCAGCAACATTACTGCCATCTGGCTTTAACTCTTTAGAGATCTTGCAGTAGTCGCGCATCTTTGCAGGAACAGGATCAAGAATAACAATATTTCTAAGTGTAGCATACAAGCTTGACCATAAATCCATTGATGACGGAATATTATAGGTCTTCCATGTTATATTTCGAGTAGAATCCGTAAATTCATCAGGAACATTTTCCTCTGTGATACTACCCAAGCGATGGATTTCACAAGGACCATATGAGAAGCCAGAATCCTTTTTAGTTACTCTTAAATCAAGAATAAAATTACCTTCTTTTGTTTCTATTTCTGCTTCAATACAAAAAGTATTTTCCCCTCTACGGATAATCCAATCTTCACCTCCTCTAACAGTCTGAATGGCATCAAGAAGGCTTTTGCCATCACCCACGGCACGGAGAAAGGCGAACGCATCTAATACATTCGACTTGCCACTTGCATTGGTTCCAATAAGGATGCCTAAAGAATCAATATATATTGTAGAGTCCTTAAAACTCTTCCAGTTTTGTAACCTAATCTTTGTAATCATGGGCTGTGTATATTTTATTCACCAGTATATTTTTTGCAAAGCTAATCATTTTTTTCGAAATGAGCAAAAAATGAGCAAAAAAAATCAGTGCTACTACTAAGAGTAACACTGATTTTCTATTTTGCTTATTGAACGGCAACTTTCTTGATGCTGCCATCGCTATATACCACGATATTCACGCCCTTGGTAGGGGAGGTTACTCGCTGTCCGTTGAGAGAATAGCGGGAGATTTCCTTCACATCGCTGCGATTTGTCACCTTGTCAATACCTGTCGCATCATACTCTATGATGTTTCCAAAGTCTTTCCAGACGTCAGCATTTGCATAAGCCTCTTTGGTTCCCTGAGGAACATACAAAGTACAATTGCTGATCTTGATATAGTTGAAAAAGGAGCCAGCTTCAATTGGATTCTGCCAACCTACATATACTGCTTCTAAGTTATCAAATGAGTTGAAAAAAAGTAAATCTGCTATTGAAGTAACATTGGTAGAAAAAGTCAGATTCTTCAAACTATTGCAAGCCGTGAAGACACTATACCCCAACTTTGTAATGTTAGAATTAATGGTTAGGCTTGTCAAACTACTGTAATAATCAAAGGCCCAATCGCCAATCGAGTTAAGATTAGACGGAAGAGTCAGATTTGTCAAACTATAGCATTTGTAAAAGGCATAATCACCAATAGAGGTAATAATCGAAGGAAAATCCACGTTCGTCAAATTACTGCAGTAAGAAAAGGCGTAATCTCCAATAGAGGAAATACCAGAAGGAAGGTTTACGCTGGTCAGATTACTGCAATTCATAAAGGCGTAATCGCTAATTGAGGTAATACCAGTAGGAAGGTTTATACTGGTCAGACTACTGCAACCTGAAAATGCTCCATTCCCAATTGAGGTAATACTTGAAGGAAGATCAATATTTGTCAAGCTATTGCAAGCAGAAAATGCTGCATTCCCAATTGATGTAATACTTGAAGGAAGATTCAGATTTGTCAAGCTACTGCAACCTGAAAATGCTCCTTCTGGAATCGAGTTAACCCCAAAAGGTAGATTCAGGTTCTTTAAGCTGCTGCAAATTGCAAATGAATAAGCTCCTATGGACGTGTTACTAGAAGTAATATCCAGATTCGTCAAACCGCTACAGCTCTGAAAGGCGCTTTTCCCTATTGAAATAATATTGGAAGGAATTTTCAAAGTTGTTAAACTCTTGAAGTTACAAAAGGCGAAATCGCCAATTGAGGTAACATTTGAAGGAATTTCCAATGTTGTTATTTCTTGATCTTTCAAATAATATTTAATGCCGCAGTTTACATAAAAAGCAGGATGTCCCTTTTGAATATATGTCGCCAAATCATCATAAATAATATAGCGTACCTCATTCAGATTGTTACACCACGAGTATCTGTTATTAGTTGATTATCAGTATTATACGCTCTAAACGGTAGAAAAGTGGCAGTATGGATTCTGATTAGATACGAAAAGGTGAAGATTTAACGTATTTAACCTCCATTTACATCATTTCCAGTGTCTGAGTATAGTATTTCTATCATTTCGTTGGCTATTTTGTGGTCAGCGATTCGCATAACATTGTTTGTTTCCGAATTGTAACCAAAGAAGTTTATGTTCCCATACCAGACAATAGATTTGTCAATGATGGCGCATTGCAGAGTTTGTTCCTTGTTGCACACCACATCCATTCCTGTATTTTTAAGTTCTATCTCATTAACCCCTTCCTCTTTGATATGTACAGCCACAGTAACGCCATTATGAATAATGTTTGCAAGTGTTGACATGATAACTGGCTTGTATTTGAACTTTACTTTTGGGACTGCGATGATGACAGAGTACTGGGCTTTTGCCAAATCATTCCGAAATGTCGCTTCGTAATTGTTTCGTTCGTATATCAGCTCTTGGGGATTTTTGTCAAGTGTGGATGATGTCACATACTTTCCGTATCCTGCTCTTAAATACCCTTTCAGCCGTTTACGATACATAGAGTCACAAAGTGGGACATGAACATCCACATAATCATAAATACGCACTTCGTTCTTTCCTGCGTATTCCCTATGCAAACGCCCAGCATATTGCTCCACGTTTCCTTTCCAAGCTATAGGCATAGTAAGGAACAGTGTATCAAGGCGAGGATAATCAAATCCTTCTCCTACATACTTTCCTGTAGCCACAATCACAAGTGATTCTGATGTGGGCATTGACTGTAGATTTTGTAATGCAAGACGTTTTTCTTTAGCAGAATCAGCTCCAATGAGTTGAATGACATGGTCTGCAAATGGAATAAGCATTTGTGCCAACGCCTTGACATGAGCAGTGCGAGTGGTCAATACCAATGGGGTACGACCTTCTTGAATGGCAATTTTTACATCTTCTACGATGAACTCATTCCTAACCTTATCTTGGGACAAGTCTTGTGTAACCTGAACGTAAGTCTTGCTATCTGACGAAATGTTTCGGAATGATGTAAACCTTGGAATCAACAAACGTTTAAATGTTTGATTTTCCATTTGGCTCTTGGCATCAGCTGTGAATCTTATCTTTCCGCATTGCATGAAAATAATAGGTTGATGCCCATCCTTTCTGATAGGAGTTGCTGTCAAACCATATACGTATGTAGCTGTTACTTGTCGAAGCACTTGCTCAAAGCTGACAGAGGATACATGATGACATTCATCTACTATCACCATGCCGTAATCTTTGACAAAAGGCTTCGCTTCACCATCGCTCAAACAAGATTGTATCAAAGCTATATCAATGATGCCATGCAACGTGTTCTTGCCTGCATATAAACAACCAATGACTGAAGAATTCTTTTTCCTTCCTCGTTTGGCTGCTGGCTCTTCGATGGTCTCATCTATCTTGAGGAAAGTTTCCAACCTTTCTTTCCATTGTTCCAGCAATGCCTTGTTATGAACAAGAATTAAGGTGTTCACTTTTCTCCTTGCAAGCATTCCGATGGCAAACACTGTCTTTCCAAACGCTGTTGTTGCTGATAATGTTCCTATATTATGCCCAGCAAAAACTTCCATTGCATTTTGCTGTTCTTCTCGAAGATATCCTCTGAATGTAACATTGATATTATGCCCATGATTTGTTTTGTCTGAGACCACTACCTTTACTCCATGTTGTGTTAGAATACCACAAACAGCATCTTCACACCCACGAGGAAGGGCAAGATAATCATCTGTCATTTCCGAACATGAAATGATGCGAGGGATATTATAGGTAGAAAGGCGCATACCTTGCTTCTCATAAAACTCCGGATTACGGAAAGCAGCTATGCGTTTAAAAACATTCACACATTTGGCAGATAGACTTGCTAAAGGAACATAAAGCATATTCGCTCTTGTCAGAACGATTTGTTTTGGATAGTCTTCAGATTGTGCAGCATCCATATGAGGAGTCTCCCAAGGTTTCTCCTCACAGGTCTTTGATAGTTCTCCTAATGTTGGCACTGAATGCAGCTGTAATAACAAATCAAGTTCTACCTCTGATAGCTTATGGATTTGCGACAACATTTCCCATTGGTCGGCATACGCATTGAAGTCTTCATCAACGAACACGCTGTTTCCTTTGCGTCGAGCCATACCTTGCAATGGCAAGGCTACAAGATTGCCTAGTCCTCCTTCTGGCAAGGTGTCTTGGTTTGGAAAGAAACGGTCGTATGACTTGAAAGACAGATGAGCGTCACAACTCATCGCCTCTGTAAGAATGGCATTTCCCAACTTGCGTGCCTTGAAAGCAGTTTCTGGTGTATCAAAGAAAATCCATACGTGAGCACCATTGCCAGAACGTGAGCGTTCGATGTAGCAAGGTACATTCCAAGTTTTGCAAACATTTACAAAGGCAAGTACATCATTCTTATAGCCATGCTCGCAACTCTTGTCATCAAAGTCTGTACAAAGGAAACTGCAAGTGTTGTCCTTTCGTATTGGATAAAGTCCTATAACATCACGTCCCCATGCATCCTTTCCTGCAAGATGATTGAAAAAGTCTTTGTATGCCAAAGGAGCGAATTGTCTGTTGGGACAATCCGCACATTTGTACTTTCGCTTGTCGCAAAATTCACGATTCCATTCCCTCGTGCATACAGGTTGGTAGCCTGACTTTTGAGTCGTACTACTGTACCAACGCTTGGCAAAGACATCATCACGACCTTGAAAAACACTACGAAATAGCGCAACCTTTTCCTGTAGACTCAGCTTTGAATCTGTATAGAATATGGCATGTAGGCTTTCTTTCGTAGTGACATTAGGCTCGGTTACAATGTATGGTATTCCATGCACATCAAGAATTTTTCTTAACCTGGCATTTTCTTTCTCTAATTCTTGAAGCTTGGCAATAAGCTCATTTGCATTTAGTTGTTTGCCTGTATCCATAGCGGTTCTTGTTCCCAACCAACAGGGAATCCAAGAGCTGCCAGGTCTATCTCTGGAAACTTGCTGAACAAATTGTGCATTTTGTCAAGCATGTCATTGTTGGGAGAGATGATGTCAAGGAAATACTTGATGATGCACATATTATAATAGATTCTTCGCTTGTCCGCAGGAATAGTAATCCAAGGACGAGTCATGCCTCTCATATCATTTGGAATAATCTTGTTGACTTTGTTCCAAACACGAGCGTGATGACAACAAGCGTTGCGAGTAAGCGTAAGCACAGAAAGCCAAGACTCAAACACTGGAGCATGAAGGCAGAAACGCTTGGCGATCTGCTTTTTGAGTCCTTTATCTTTCAAGTTCCTGTAGTACATATTCACGCTACCCATTGGGAGAAGTTCACCAAGAATCCATGCTGGTGGAAAAGGTTCTGTATATGTTCTTTTGAAGTGTTCTATAAAGTCTTCAGTAGAACGTTCATACTCCTTCGACAACATTGCCATACTATTGACGAAAATGGACTGATCACGAAAATGTGCAGAATTGGTAAGCCAATATATATCACCAGTCCGTTCAGCCGTCATATTCATTACGGCTTCTCTTACAGCAATTTCGATCTTCTCAATCTCGTTAAAAAGGAGTAAGCGCAACTTTTTGTCAAAGCGATAAAGCATCATCACTTTGTTAAATGTAGCACCTTCCTTATACAGATGAAGAATCTTTGGAGTCTTCAACAAAGGATGCATATACGCAGACAATCGATAATAGCCAATGCTCTCCAAATACAATTGAGCCTTTTGCCTATCATTGATTATCAATCCACGATTTTCCAATAAGGTTACAAGTTCTCGTGGAGTCTTGTAACCTTTTCCGAAATTTCTCTTTGCCATAGCCTATAAACAAAAAAGCCCAGCCTATTTAAGCATTGTAAAGAGGCTCGGCTGGAACTAACACTGCAAAGATACGAATAATCATTGATAATACAAACTTTTTGGCAAGAAAAATCATGCCAAAGTGGAATTTTTTGACATATTTATATTTAATAATGTTAAAACGGGGCTTAAAATCATACTTTACCAGTCAAACAAAGTGGTTTCCAAGATAAAAGTATTATCTTTGTAACGTCTATTCCATACCGGAAGCCCCGATGGGCAGAGGTTGGGCAGACATATACATAGTAAAAGGCGTATCTGACGCTTTTGTTTTGACGATTCGTGAACTTCGCAAACTCATTTGTCAGTCAAGAACAAAGCAACAAGAAATGTCTCATGGGTGTATTGTATACAGCCCTTATTGGCTTCGGTTGCATTTTGCATTCGTTGCCAAGAAAGGGTATTTATATACTTACACATACGTGGGGCTTTCGGCGTTGCTCGTTTCGGACTGACAGGGCAATGCGAAGGCCTACGAATCGTGGAACGAGTGATAGACAGGCTCCACGCTTTTGAGAACTAAAATAAAACGTCGATCTATGGCAAAGTATTTTGAGCAAGGACAGTATAATAAATCAATTGTAAAACTAAACAGGGATATTCAGTAAATGTCCCTATAAAATACAATGGCATATGAAGATGCCCCAGTATAATCACTTCATATGTCATTTTTATTGTCATTTTTCTGTATTTTCCCATATACTCTTATAGGCAGGACATGACGTTCCGGAAGAAGTCTGACGACCTCTTCTGATTTTTTCGTTAAAATCATATCATGCTGCTTTCAGCGCTCTGTTCCTGACCTTATCTATCATCAGTATGGCATTTGCCGTATGTATTCCAAAGAAAATCCAAAGGATTTCCGTCTTCCTGTTCCGTGCCTTTATCCTTGAGAGTGAGTAATGTTGCTTTTGAGTGCCGAAGCTGCCTTCAAGCCTGGTGGCCCTTTCTTTGGAGAGTTCACTTCTGAGAACCTTTCTCAAGGATTCATCC
>ERZ773178.1302-NODE-1302-length-26982-cov-13.679764_pt1 | contig 26982 bp, 23 predicted proteins | sample MGYA00580533_ERZ773178 | MGnify/ENA primary metagenome ERZ773178 (study PRJEB29015, sample SAMEA2737859) | human gut metagenome | biome: human gut; feature: human-associated habitat; material: faeces | place: China | collected 2012 ...
ACTGCAACCATCAGTGAATTATAAGCCAGAACAACAGATGCCCACCAGCTTATGGACACCGGCTGTGTGGAGCTGCTGCTCCGGGATGGGAGAATGATCTCCATCGACTGCACCGGAATCGCGGATGCACTGGATGTGACCATGGCGCAGAGGTCAGAACTGGATTATCTCATCTACAATGACCCGCTGGGCTATGCGGATTTGATTCTGAATGGTGACCCGGAGAAATACTTGAAAACCGTAACCGGGAGCCATGGATTAAAAGATTAAAGGCAAAACAAAAACAGGGTGCGCCCCTGAATAGGACGCACCCTGCCAAAGACCACAGACAATAGCGATATGTAAAACAGGGCGTTCCCCGACGGGGAACGCCCTGTTTTTCGTTGTTTGCATGATGAGCCTGTTCGGCTTGCCCGATCATCCGGGAAGCCGTTGAGCCGTTAAAATCTGATGGCTATACGGCAAGTAATATGCTGCTCAGAAATGATGCTGAATCGATTTTTTTACCCTTTAGAGCGCTGCATGCGGGAAGGTACCCGCGACTGGCAGAAAGACGAAAAAGTTCTGCCGCTTTTTGGCGGCACGAGCGATTCTGGAAAAAAAGTACGGCAAGATAGTACAGCGCACAGCCGCTGTTATTTTGTGCGGCAGCACCGCGAAGGAGTTCCTCCGCCATCTGGTGCGTGTTATCGGCCAGCGCTGCGGAACAGGCGCGGAGCAGGTGTGTTGCTTCGCTTTCCGGCATGGCGGCCATTAATTCGGGAGCGGGCTGGCGGCTCTGAGCAAGATCGGAAAGGAGCTGCTGTCGAATGCAGCGGAAATACTCCGCATCGCGCTGCATCAAAAGCCGGTTTACCTCGATCAGTGCAACGGCTGGGGATGGCCGGCTGGCGGGGGAAACTTCGGTCAGGCTGAAAAGCAGGTTTTTGATCTCCGGGCTGAAGGGAAAATCGGCGGACTTCTGCCGGAAGAGAGCGGGATCAAAATAGTCGTCGTTCTGTGGGAACAACAGGTGGAACAGCATCACACCGGCGCTGTAAATGTCTGATCTGCCGGCAATAAGCTTTCCGCGCCGAATGATCTCGGGGGCTATGTGGTCGCTGGAACCGCAGACGGTGAAGAAACTTCGGTCGGTTCGTGTATGGAATGGTCTTGCCAAGCCAAAATCACTGAGCACAAAGCGGCTCTGGCCGGTGGCTGGATCGTGCCGCAGGAGGATGTTTCCACATTTGACGTCCCTATGTACAATTCCTGCGTCCTCGGTCTGGCACAGTCCTTCCAAAACGTCTCGCATGATTTGCAGAACGGCTTTCTCCCGGTTTGCCGGGTCCAGTGCGGCCAGATTTTTGGGGTCAAGGGGTGTGAGCAGTTCCATCCGCAGAAGGAAGCACATGGGGGCGTCCTGACCGCGTTCGCAGCTAGAAGCGGAATCATAAAATTTAACAACGGTGTCGGTCTTGGCAGACAATTGCTTATGATGATGGATCTCTGAGCGTCCACGGCGGTTGGCATCCTTCCGGCGGGCGGGATCTCGAAAGACAGAGGTGTCGATCACCTTCAGCGCTTCGCTGCGCCCATCGGCAAACACCAGTTTATACACAATCGCCTGACCACCCCGCCCGAGAACCTGCCCGACCACAGGATGAAGGTCTGGCCAGGCGGTGTCAACCAGTTTTTGAACAAAGGTGCGCTCCTCTGCTTCCGTCTTGTTATAGACGATCTCCATAAAACTTCCCTCCTGCTGCTTTTATAGAATATCGATCAGTATAGCGGTGGCGTTATCACTGTGCGGGACGAACGTGGCGGCTTTTACCAGCGTTTTCGCAGTGATCCACCGCATCCCCAGCAGCTTCTTGAGCAGTGCTTCCGGCAGCTGCCCATAAACGCCGTCGCTGCAAAGCAAAAATCGGTCGCCCGGCCACACATCGTCTATCGTAACGACTTGGATGCACCGTGACAGCTCCAGCTTTTCCACTGCCATCCCAAGAAAGGATAGCAAAACCCGTTTTTCAAAAAGGTTGGTTTCAAGCCCCGCTTTCTTTCGGCTATAAAATAGGTTCTGCGGGTAATTAAGGAGCTGAACCGGTTCGCCCACCTGCCGGTGCGGTCGATACCAGAAACAGGCACTATCGCCGACCGAGGCCATCGAAAAGTGTGTGTGCGGCTGGATATCCGGGTCCGGGTTTGGAGCAGGGGCAGTCAGGCAGCAGCCGGTCAGTGTACAGCCGCCTTCTGCGTGGAGGGTCTGCAAAGCGTCGTATACGGTATGGGCGCCTTTCAGGACCCCGCAATAAGGCAGGTCAGCATGGAGTTCGCCGCCGCCCGGAATGTCGTAGAGAGAAATAGGGGGGACAGCCTCAACGGCCTTGGCAAATGTTTCGCAGGCAAGCTGCGAAAGGTACTGGCTCGCTGCGCCGCTGCCGATGCCGTCAGAGACCGCGGCATAAAGGAAGGGAACTTCCACTTCCTTCCGGTCAGCCCAGAAGCTTGTCTGTTCCGGGCAAAGGCCGGTGGCACAAAGGCAGTCTTGATTTTCGATGTGGGAACCTTTGGCGGTGCAGGCACTGATTTTAATTTTCATGTTGTTTCCTCCCACGCGGGGTGCAGACGGTCGATGGCGGCAAGCAATTGTTTTGCCAGCGGCTTCAGTACATTACTCATGTTACTGGTGTTCTCAAGCATTAGAACTGATTCATAGGCGTTGCCATCCGGGTAAACCATAGAAAACGCCAGATAGATGGTGTAAAGCCCGGAAGTGCCTACCTGCGCCGTTCCGGTTTTGCCGAATACACGAGCGCTTCCTGAAAGCTCTAACCCGTAGGAGCTGGCTACCTCCTCAAAAACACTCTGCAATGTCGTAAGCGTTTCGGGACGGAGGTTCAGGCTGTGGTGCTCGACCTCGTATGCTTCCGGCAGAGGGGTCTCCTCCGTGCTTCCATCAGGCAGGGTGTGCTCAAAATGGTCTGCAATGCGGAGGGTCGTCAATTCGCCCGTGGCCACTGCACCTAGCCATGCCATGGATGTCAGCGGTGAGACCGAGAGACCGCCCTGCCCGATGGCTTGGAGCCGTGCTTCACTGCGGCTAGAGTTGGCGGTCAGGGTGCTTTCTGCCGGGAGAACGGAGGTGCCAAGACGAAGAAAGTTCTGGTTGATGCCAAAGGCTTCCTGTGCGCGGAGCAAATCGCTAAGGCTCATTCTGTCCGCGAGTACCGCAAAATACGGATTGTTACTCGTTCTGGCTGCCTTGTACAAATCCAGAGAACCGCCCGGAGCTCGCGAGGCAGTGCGGATTCCTTTGTACTCCCCTGTGCTGTCCTCATACGTCAGATCCACGCCGGCTTCCACAGCGGCGGCACTTGTCAAGATCTTTGCTACGGAGCCGGGAGGGTTCACATCCAGCCATGGGGGGAGAAGATAGCCTTCTGTCTCTGTATATAACGAAAAGTTCTGCGAAAAATGATTTGCGTCAAATTCCACGTCCCCGTGGCAGGACGCCAATGCATAGACTTCGCCGGTCCGGGCATTCGCTACGCAGCACACGCCTCTTCCCTGCCCCTTTACCAGATCGTATGCGATCTGCTGGAGCTCTGCGCAAATGGTCATGACCAGACGGTCTGCGGTGCCGCCCCCCTCTTCCCGTGCGTAATAGAGTGTATCACCAAATTCACGGCGCAGACCGGAAGAGGAAGTGGAAGTCCTGTAGCCAACAAGAGAACTGTAGCAGAGTGCGGTCACCAGTGCGGGCTTTCCGGGCTCCGAAGCGCTTGTAAAAGGGATCCCATCGCGGGAGACGATCGCGCCCTCGATGGTGTTTGCTTTCCGGGCGGCTTTCTCAAATTCGGCGCGCTGCGCTTCGACCTGAGGCCGCTGGGTGCTGTCCAGCAGCCCCAGACGTTCGAGCAGCAGCAAAACGCTTGCGGACATTCCCACTGCGGAACAGAGGGCCAAAAGCAGCCTGAGGAAAAGACGGCGGTTCATCATGATACATCCTCCTCCGTGATTTGTGATGCAGCGAGCAGCTCCCGGCTGCCCTGCCGTGTAGGGATCGTGCTGCACAGCAACAGGGTGATTGCGGCCCAAGAGCAGATGAAGCTGCTGCCCCCTGCGCCCAGAAAGGGAAATTGCACGCCGATGAGGAGCAGGCTGGCCGTAGAGAATAAATTGACAAGCCCGGCTAACCCGACAGCACAGCCTGCACCGGTGCCCACACAGCTCAGCCAGCCGCCGCAGCGCGTACTAAGCAGTAAACTGGCCAATATAAGCAAAAACGTGCCCAATAGAGCCAGGAGAAGACAAATCCAGCCGCCCCTATTCGCCAGTGTTGCCAAAATCAAATCGGAATCTGCTACCGGTGTGCTGACCCGGTAGGGCGAGGCCCCCATGGGACGAGCCAGAAGCAACGAGCGCCATGTGGTATACGCTTGGTACGCGGAGCTGCTGACCTCTTTTGACGAGAGTGTGGAGAAATCGCTGATTCCAAAATAGTGCAGCCGGACGGCAAGTTTGCGGTATACCAGCTGCCCAAGCCGAAAAGGCCCTGCCGGGTTTTGCATCCCGCTGCACAGCTTTAAAAACGCATACCCTACCCCACCCGTCAGGGCACCAAACGCAACGAGGGAAAGCGTGCGCTTTATCGAACAATAAAGCAGTGCCATGACCCCGCAATCCAGAAGACAGACAAGCAGCGTGCCTAGCTCGTTTAGTACAAAAAATCCTCCGGCGTATACGGCGAGCAGCAGCAGCGCGGCGCGGAAGCGGACCACTTCGTTCCAGGCATCATTGGTGACGGCGGCAGAAAAGCCGATGACAAGGATCAGCTTGAGCGCCTCTGTCAATTGGAAACTGTGTCCAGCAACAGACACCCACGCCCATGTGCTATTGATTGGTTTCGAAAAGATACGTAAAAACAGGAAGGAAACAACGCTTGTTATAATGCAAAAAGTATAGACAACGGTCTGCGGCATCACGCGCAGCAGTGCAAAAACAAGGGCGGTGCAGATGCAGCCCACAAAGGACAGCAGGCAAAAAATCTTCAGTTCATTTGCGTTTGCGGGGTGCAGGCTTACCTGCAAGGCCATGCCCATGGCACTGAAGATGGCGGACACACGCAGCGGAAGGGCTGCGGCACCGGCCCAGTAAACCAGCAAGGCACCACCACAGGAACAGAAAAAAGCGAGCGTTGGCCATACGGTGCGGAAAGCCGCAGCGGCTTCTGCGCCGTCCGTGCGGGCAACATAGCCTTGCAGCGCCACACAGAGAACGACAAAGGCCACCGTGTCGCGCAGGGCTTTGAATGCAGGGTGCTTATGCTTATGACGGAACATGCGGCCTTCCTCCTCTCGGCGGCGGGATCAATTTTTGAATGTCGGACGGGACTGCTTTTTCGGTGCTGCATCGGTCTGATGGAACAGGTCTTGGATTTTGTTCCCCATGGAGCGTTTGGGGGGCTCGGTTTCAATGTTGTTGAGGTCTGCCTTCTGCGGCTCTGTCTCCGGTTCATCGCCGGGCAGCAGCACGAAGGCCAGAGGGCTGCCACACAGCGCAAAGAGCGTTGCGTGACTGGGGTCCTTGGTGAGCACTTGATCCAGTGCGATCTCATCCTCGATGATCTTCCCCTGAAAACGACTGGCATTTTGGTTGTTTCCGTTCAGCTTCAAGTAGTAATGATCGTCTTTTTCGCTCCGATAGATGAGCATGGGTGCATCATGGGAGATAAACTTGGCATTATAACCATTTTTCCGTAGTGTTAAAAAATTAACGCAGCCTTCGGAGGGCAGTCCGGCAAAGGGAACGATCGAGATGAAATCGCCACTGGATGGCAGTCCGATGACCTGTGGAGGCAAAAACTTCTCAGGGTTCTTTGCGCTCTTTTGGTAGACCAGCAGCTTGTCCTGCTTGTCAAGAATGAATGTATCATCGCCCAAATGCACTGCATATTGAAGCCGGTTTTCGACATCCTTTTTGAACTGTGCGCTTTTGCGCTGGACCTCAGTGCGACCGTTGCTGTGATACAGCATCACGAGCAAGACAAAGACGATAAGCAGGGCAGCAACGATACATACAACGAGCAACATTAGTTTCACTTTTGACCACTCCTTTTCCTTTTTTGAATGGGATATACGGCTGTCAGGCAGCGCTTTCAGCCTTGGCGGAAGAAGCGCGGCTCTGGGCGATCTGTCGGCGGATTTCAAGGGCGGATTGGACACAGTAGACAGAAATTCCATCCAACAGAAAAGCGAGCCCACAGCCGGCAAAGGAGGTGAGGTCGTGGTTATACCACAGCATTGTGATTGCCTTCTGCACGAGGGTGCGGTCGCCTTCCAGTATCTGTCTGGTAAGCTCATCGATCGTCTCCATGTGCTTCGTCCGGGTGGACAGCACCGACCCGGCCAGCGCCGTGCGAAGGCTGCCGAGCTCGTGGCTCCACACATCTTGCACCTGCTGCCATGCAGCATCGGCATCTGGGTCGCCAGCGGCCTGCTCGACGCTCTCCAGCAATGCCGCTTCCGCAGAGACGCGTTCGGAGACCGTTCGGTTGAGCTCTGCAAGCTGAAGATAGCGTTCAAGGTGGTCCCGCAATGGGAGCGGGTCGGTTTTGAGCCCGGCGTTCAGAGCGGCGGTAATGAGCTTGTTGATTTGCTCGGACAATGCCGATGTATCAACACTGGCCTGTGCAAGGAGTAATTGGATGGCGTGAGCCGTCTCTTCTGCGGTGGTGGCGGCATCTGCGTTGAGAGCCTGCAACCGGATGCGGAGGGAGCGGACGTCGGCCTTCAGTTTCTTCAAAGTGGCGCCACTTCCCGCTTCTGCTTCAATGGCATCCATCAGGGCATAGGCTCGCTCAAGGTCGTTATTTTGGAGCAATCCAATTAGTTGGTCGAGTTCAAAGTATTCGGTCTGCTTCTTCTGGGCATCGTTATAGCGGCTGCGGATGAGGTCGTAATCCCCTTCGGTCAGCATGTTGTTGGCAGTGTTCTGTTCCTGCATGACCTGTGCTTCGGTGCGCAGGGCTGTCAGTTCACCGGAAATCGTGCTGTATAGGCTGCCCATGTCGGAAGAAATAGCGGACTGCACATCGGGCAACAGCTGAGTGGAGTAGGCGCTGTTTAATGTGGTCATGGCGTGGCGCATGTATACAGAGGTCGGTGTGCCGATGTTGATAAAGCTCATAGCACTGAATGCCACAGAGAGCAAGAACGCGGCGCAGCCGGCGAGATGGAAGCGCTCCGCACAGACCAGCTCGATACCCTGCACGAGCAGGCTGGCCAGCACCGCCACCATCGCCGAGCTTGGAAAAAACACGGTATGAAAACCCGCCATCGTGCTGAACAGGCTGATGCCCGCAGCAACCAGAAGGATGCCCTGCAAGACCCAGAGCTTGGCCTGCTGCCGCCAGCTGATTTTTTCTTTGTCCGTCATGATCTCCTCATGCTCCTTTCTGGATGCGGGTGGGTGGTTCGTCCACGTCCTGCAGCTGCGCGGAAGGGGCGGCCTTAAACAGGTCGTCCAGTAGACCATTCAGGTCGGAAGGAATGGCATCCTTTTCTTCCGGCGGGGCAGCAGGTTTGGGCTTCGGCTTGCCTTTGTCTGGCTCCGGGAACTGCTCGTTTTTATCGATCGAATGGATATCCAAAAAACGCAGGGCGATAAGGCCGTCCAGCAGCCTGTCCAGACAGTGGCTCTTCCAGAGCCGGCAGAAGAGCTTTCCGGCCACGCCGCAGCCCGCCAGAATAGCTGTCAGGTATACAAAGCCGATCCCGGCATCCCGCAGCAGCGGCAGCATGGCGGGGAACGCTGCCAGCGCTTGCAGCAGCTGCACAAAGCCTTCCGCGACCGGAAGGAAAAGGAGGGCAAGACAAAGAATGCAGAACAGAAAGAGACAGCTCAGCCAGCGCAGCAGGACCCCCGCTGCTGTATGGCCCAGCGCGATGCGGAGCCGGTTCTGTTCCTGTGGTGCAGTGCCCTGCGCATCATCGTCGATGTTGTTCAAATCGACGGCCTCGCGGGGCATTTGTCTGCGGTCATGCTTCATGTCGGTTCGCCTCCTTGGTTCTCTGGGGTGGTTCGTTCACCCTCATGAACGAAATCCGACACAGAAGGATGACTTCTTGCAAAAAACTTCACGGAAAGTTCACATTTCGCGCTACCCGGCCAGCGTATCCAGAATCTGCTGTGCATCACGGAGAAGGTTCTGATCGGCATTCGATGCCCGCCCAAGCAGGATGCTGTAACCGGTCTCAGCGGAGGGCAGCTTGCAGTGCAGATACAGGCAGTGCATCTCCTCGCCGTTTTCCGTACAGCAGATGCCGGTGTCCACAGCCGCCAGCTGTGCGCCCTCGGGTGCACGCAGACCCAAACTCTCGGCCCGGTGCCGGAACACTTCGGCCAGCTGTGCCTGTTTTTCTTCCGGCAGCCCGACCTGCCGAGTGCTGTTGGCCGGGGTCGTGCCATGCTCTGTGCGCCGAAAATCGTTCGGCGCAAGGCATTCAAACTGAAAACGCAGGCAGCCATCCGCAACGCTTTCGATCCACAGCAGGGGCAGCAGCAGACTGCACAGCACGGCACCATTCGCGATGCGGGAATAAGCGGCACGGAAAGCTTCCTGCGTGGCAAGATCTTCGTCGTTGAACAAAAAGCCGCCGTCTGTCTGCAAAAGTGCGCCGTTGGGCAGCGGGCACAGCAGTCCTTCCGGGGCAAGATAGCGCCGCAGCACATCGCAGTAGCAGCTGCTGTCCAGAGCTTCTGCCGCCAGTGCAGCTTTTTCCTCTGCGGAAGCATCCGGTGCAAAGGGGATATCATACTCCAGCAGTGCGGCAGTGGTGACGATCTCCAAAGCCCCGGACGCATTGCACAGGACGTTTGCACCCGAGGAATAGCTGACTGCGGGGCAGTAATAAAACAACAGGTCGTTGACGCTTTGCGAAAGAGAATTTTCTGCCCAAGCCTTCGTTTCGCCGGATTGGCGCACGATGGTAAAACAGCGGCCGACGCCGAATGAGGAGTCTTTTTGGGGCAGCTGATAATACACCAGATCCTGCAGCGGTTGGGACAGGCTCAGGCAGACCGGCTGGCCGTAGCCGTTTGTGCCCAGCTGCGGATCATACAGGGTGTCGTACAGGATGTGGCGCAGGCCGAAACCGTTGTCGGGATCGCCAAAATTGCGGCCCAGAAACCAGTCAAACGCCGGGTCCAGCGTCTGATTGTCGAATCCCGGAGAGGAAGTTTCGCCATCGGTAAGCGGATAGCCTTCGCAGCTGTAAATGATGCCTTCCCGTGTTCTGCGGAAGGACAGTTCACGGTTCAGCACCCAGTATTCAAAGGTGTGGCTGGTTTCTGCAAACGTCCGATGCAGCCCACAGGCCGTGGCGGCAACGGTACCGGCAGCCAGAGCGGCCAGAAAATCACGACGGCTGATCTTATGCTTCGTCATAGCGGATCTCCTCCTCCATTTCAATTTGCTCCGGCAGCAAAAGCGGCTGCGCAGCGGTCTGCGGGGGTGCGATCAACAGTCCGGTAAGGAACATGCAGCCGCAGCGGGCAAGCAGTCCGTTGATCGAGTATTCGTCCAGCCAGGGCAGGTTCAGGCCAAGAAAGCTGGGCAGCACGCCTGTGCAGGCCAGGGTGTGCAGCAGCATCTGGGCGGCAAAAAAGCTCACAATGAGCACCGCCATGGTGCTGCGGCGGGAGTCGCCGCGGTTTGCTGCCATACCGCCCAACAGCAGCAGGGCCAGCAGTGCGGCAAACAGCACCGCAGCAGCGGGCCCCAGACGATTTGCCGCGATCAGGATCTGCCCAAAGAAAGCCAGAGTGGTTTTGTTTGTGCCGGCGCTGCCGGAGCTGACGACCAGAAGCCAGTGCTGATTGGCGGCGACTTCCGACCATGTAGGCCCGCGGGGACCGACTGCAAACTGCCCGCCGCACCAGTCACAGAACGCGTTCCACAAGGCTGCGGCGTAGGGCAGAAGAAAGCCTGCTGCCCCGCCCAGCGCCAGAAGCAGGCCCGGATGCCGGACAGCGGGGCACTTCCGGCGCTGCGGATGGGGCTGCGGCGCAGTGACCAGAAGAACCAGTACACAGAGCGCTGCGGTCAGGAGCAGATCTCCGCCGGGACAGCCTCCGCAGTAAAGCAGGATGCAGTGGAACAATGCCGCAAAACAGGCTTCCAGCCGACGATGCCGGAAGGGCTGCAAAAAAGCAAGGGTGCAGAACTCCAGTACGATCAGAGGAAAAATCATGCTTGTGAGGAACAGGTTGATGCGCAGACCGGAAAGGGCAAGCATGCCATTCTGCCCCGGCAGCAGAAAAAGCAGATAGACGGCAACTTCTGCCAGCCGCAGCCGGCGCAACATACAAAACAGCGCGGCGTCATCTTCCATTTTTTTCAGAAAGGCAGGCCCCGCCGCTGCGCCCAGAAACAGGGCGGCAGCGCCAAAAGCCGCAGTCAACGGCACATATACGGCGTATGAGGTAAAACTGACGAGCAGCGCACAGCCTACTGCAAGGATGGAGAGCGCACTCCAGAGGATCACCAGATCAAAAAGGTTTAAGATGAAAAAGGAAGAGACAAAAAGGCACAGGCAGGTACACACGATCCACCCGACAGGGACAATGAGATTTTCGGCGCACAGGCTGTCAAAGGCGGCAGAAAAAACTGCGATGCCGGAGATGCTCAGAAAGAAAGCGACCATGCACAGCAGGGTGAACTCCAGCTGAAAGGAAGCAAGCCGGTCAAGGTGATGCTTTTGCTTGAACTGCTCCATCCGTTCGAACGGCGTATGCAAGGGGGTCTTGCTGCGCACAACAGCCAGCGTCAGCAGGCCTGCCAGAATGCCGACAGCTGCTGGGGACAGATGCTCCGCAGCGAAAAAGACCAGCAGGTCGCCCAGCGCCGCGCCGAAAAACGCCGCCGCTGCCAGCACAGGCAGCCAGAGCAGAACGCGAAAAACCACGAAAACTGCGCCGGCAAGGGTTTCTTTGTTGAACTTCATGATGATTCCTCCTTTGCGGCAAAGGGGTCATGCGTCATCGGCCTCAAAGCCGAAGCGCTCCACCTTGATGTCCTCTTCTTTCAACTGATGATAGATCTTTTCCGCGTCGGCTTTGTCGTCAAACGGAAGTGCGTACGGCAGGGTCTCTACGGCGTTTTTGAGGTCAGAGAGAGAGGAGCTGTGATAGTGATCCTTCAGGATCTTTAATCCGCGCATAAAGCGACCGTTCCAGCTTTGGATCACGACCTGATATTTCTTGCTGGGGTCAAGGTCGAACGGATGCTTCGGGTGGGAGTCCTGCAGGAAGCTGGTGGTGAAAGAACAGAGGTCGTCAGCCGTGCTTTCATACTCCTCGATAAGGTCCAGCAATGGGTCCTCTTTTCTGTCCACATAATGGACAAGATCAAACAGCTTCGGCTTCTGGTGCGGCGGCAGATCCTGCCGGGGCTGGGGCTCCTGCCAGCCGCTGGGGTCAAAGGCCGTGGTGCAGGGAGGCAGTTCGGTCACGAACTTAATGCTTCCGTGCAGAATGACCAGTGCCTGCCCCGTTTTCAGGGAGGCCAGCTGTGCCGGCGTGATGAGCGAACAGGAATCGTGCTCCACGCGGTCGTCCGACACACGGTCGCCGCAGAGCTTGCTCATTTTTTCCAGAGTATAGAGGTCGTTGGTGCGGTACATCACCGTGAGGTCGGCATTGGAGCGGATGGTCTCCGCTTCGGACACGCCGTAAATGGTCTCCAGCTGCTTGAGGCTTTGCAGCACGATGAAAGTGCGGATGTTCCGGGAGCGCCCGGCTGCCATCATGCGGCTCAGCGATGAGATCCGGCCGATGTTGCCGGCTTCTTCCAGCAGAAAATTCATCCGCCGGGGCAGGCGGCCATTATATTTCTCCTGCGCAAGGCTGACGAAATGCCGCATGATCTGGTCGATGATGACTGCGGCCAGTGGAGAATACATCGGGTTTTCGTCAGGCAGGATCAGCCAGATGGCCAAAGGCTTCTGCCCGTCCAGCTCGTTGATGTGCAGATCATCGTTGGCAATAAAGCCGCGCAGCACATTGCTGCGCAGAAAACGGGACAGACCCTCCAGCATTGTGGAGCGGATGCCGCCGCGCGTATCCGAGGCAGTGCTGATATAGCTGTAAAGCTCACTGCTCACGATGGAATCTTCCGGCAGATGATGCATCAGGTGCTCCAGATAGGTGTCCCGGCCGAAAACGGTGCTGCCGTGGCCGGAATAGTGCCGGTCGCCCTGCATGATCAGGTTCTGGACACTGGCGATGTTGATCTCTTCCGGTTGGGCGCACTCCATCAGTGCATAGGCTGCGGCAATGAATACCGAGCGTGCACTGTTGATCCAGAAGGGATCGCTCTTGCTTTCTGCATACAGCGTGTATGCCAGATCTTCCAGCATTTCGCCGCCCTGCTTCATGCGCATGGGGTCGCCGGATAAGTACAGCTCCGCAGGGGCGCTCAGCACATTGACGCACTCGGATGCCAGCATATTGCGGAAATCGATGACATGTACGGTATAGTCTTTGCTCATCCGGCAGGCGTTGCGGCGGTAAAGCTCGCCTTTGGGGTCAACAGCCAAAAAGGACTCCTGCGCCTCGATCAGGCTGCGCACCAGATTCTGGGTGCCGCAAAAGGACTTTCCGGCACCGGTCACACCCAGAAAAATGCCGTTGCTCTCCCCGGCGTGCACCCAGCAGCGGTTGTTTTCGCAGTACAGCACCGGGCCGCCGCCCGCCTGTCCCGCCAGGGACAGCGCTGCTTTGATATTCTCCTGCTTTGTCCAGCTTTCTCCACGGATCATATTATCGAACCTCCTTTTTCAGAGAAGAATACAGGGTTTTCAGCTTCAGCAGCGGAATAAATTCGGAAAAATCAGCCTGCTGGGCCAGCGTGCAGGCCAGCCGCACCGCCTGACGCGCGTTCCGGGTGCCAGTCTGGTGCACCAGTTTTTGCAGGATCGCATCCGTTTCGGGAAGATCTTCCAAACGGATGTTCAGCTGATCGATGAGCGTCTGGCGGGTGATGCCGGCCAGCGTCTGCTCGGAATAGGGCGGGATCCGGACCCAGTGCATCTGATTCGGGTCCAGCAGGGCGCTGATCTTTTCCATCAGGAGCAATTGGCTGCGGTTCGGTGCCGACGGCAGGAAAAAGAGCAGGGTGGCATGCGCTGCCATACTGGGCAGCTCGCGGAAAAACAGCCGGGTCTGCTCTTCGCCGAAATGTGCGGCCAGAACGGTGATGTCCCAGGCAATGACACCCTCGTACTCGTTGGTGTACACGGCGCTGGCGCGGATGCTGCGCAGCGTCTGGCAGAGCTGATCCATGCTGCCGTCCAGCTGATATTCCAGCATCAGATCCAGTCCGCCAAAGCTGCGTACACCGGCCTGCGCAAAGGCACGGCTCAGGTAGTTGGCTGCGGTGGTGCGGCCGTTGCCTTCATCCAGTGTCAGGATGAAATGCCCGGGCTGGATGCCGAGACGATGATACTGCTGGGCGCGGAGGCAGCACTGCTGCACTGCGTCCACCAGAGGCTCCATGCCGATGGGTGCGGGAATTTGATTCATATTGCTGCCTCCTGTTCTTCCTTGCAGGGAAACCCGATGTGGTCGATCAGACCGTAACGCAAAGCCTCGCTGCTGTCCATCCAGCTGTCACGCTCACAATCCTGCTGGATGTCCTGAATCGTGTGGCCGGAATGGGCGGCGAGGCGCTCGGCCAGCTTGTACTTGGTGCGCTGGATATTTTCTGCGGCGATCTGAATGTCGGAGGCCTGCCCCTGCGCCATGCCCAGCGGCTGATGGATCATGACGCGGCTGTTGGGCGAGGCATAGCGGCGGCCCTTCGTGCCGGCTGCCAGCACCAGTGCCGCCATGGAGGCCGCCAGCCCGACGGCGGCCGTAGTCACCGGGCAGGACAGCGCCTGCATGACATCGTAGATGGCCAGCCCGGCCGAGACCGAGCCGCCGGGGCTGTTGATTACAAGGGTGATAGGCTCCTGAGAATTGTCCTCCAGATAATGCAGCTGGGTGATGATGCTCAGGGCGGCTTCGTCGTTGATCTCGCCGTTCAGATAAATGGTGCGCTTGGACATCAGATCGCGGCTCAGCACGCTCATGATCTGCTCCTTGCCGTTTACGCTGACGCTTACTTCCGGGATGTGGTACATAAAAAATCGACCTCCTTTTTTTGCAGGGGTCCGGCCCGGCGGACTTCTGCCCGCCGGGGGAGTCTGTTCTCTGCCTTTCGCTCTCTATAACGCACAGCGACCCGGTTTTATCATCTGAACAGCAAAAAGATCCCGCTTCCGGTCGGAAGTGGGATCTTTTGCAAGAAACGGCTCAGATCAGCTGAGCAGATAATTCAGTTCTTCGCAGTCAGAGGGAACGTTGATCTTCGACTTTACGACAAGCCGGATGGCCCGCTGCTTTAAGGTGCTGCGGTAGGTGGAGTTCAGGCCCTGACGCAGGGCGGTCTCAAAGTCGGTATAGATATCCAGCACAGCAGCTTCGGGGTAGCCGTCCGTTTCCTCGTTCAGCAGCAAAATGGCAAACTTGGCAAGGCCGCTCAGGTAGGACAGATGCGCCTCGTTGACGCCCATCTGGGTCTGGATGGAGTCCCTCAATGCGCGTTGGGCGTGGCGCAGGGCCTCCTGATATTCACCGCGCTCAAAGAGCATCACGGCCAGCTGCATGGCGCATTTGGGTGCGACCTTCAGCGTTTCCAGTGCTTCCCGCAGGACGGCTTCTTCCCGTCGGTGGTCATTGAAATCCCGGCAGACATCGGCTTCGCAGTCGTAACTGCCCTCGTCATCCGGGAACTGCTGGCGGTACAGCTTCAGCAGCTGATCGATCTCGGCTTTGTATTTTTCCAGCTCTTTTTCGCTTCCGGAAAGGGATAGCTGTGTCTCGTACCCGATCAAGAAGCGATAGCCTCTCCATGTCCAGAAGAACTTGGGAATTTTTACCAGCGTCTTGCAAACGGCTTTGCAGCGTTCTCCCTGACCGCACTCCATGCCGTATTGCAGATAGTCGGCCAGAAGATCGACGCTCTTGGGATAAAAGTCCAGTCCGCGCTCCAGCGTAATGCAGGCTAAGTTATAGAGATCGCACTGTGCCAGAACGACGCATAGATTATGCCACGCATCCGCACTGCCGCTGATCTGGGGCTGACGCAGAAGCTGCTCCAAAAAAGTCGTGAGGTCTTTTAGGATCTGCTGCTTTTCCTCGGGCTCTGCCGTGGAAAAGTCCCGCAGATAACGGCTCTCCACGATATCGGTCGCAAGGCCGAGGGTCAGACAGGCCGAAGAATCCTCCTGAGGATCAAAGTCGGTGTATTCTGTCTCGTATGCCATGGTTTATACCTCGCTTTCGTTGTCAGATGGATCGGTTTTTTTGGCTTTTTCCTGCGCATCGATCTCCGCAATTTTTCGATCGATGTCTGCCAGCATTGCGTCCAGATCAAGTTTATCGGAGCTGGCAGACTTTGTGTCAGGTTCGGGTGTATCGGAATCCGGGGAGAACGGGTCAAATAAAGGATTGCTGGAACCCGAGAACCGGTCTGACCTTAGTTCTTCTTTTTTGATTTCACTGAAATCCAGAGAAACACGAACACCTCTTGTCGGCGTTTTGATGGGAAGCACCGGATAGGCGGGGGCATAGCCCGAAATATCCAGAAGGTTTACGATGGCGGGCTTGCAGCGGGCCGAGAGAAGAAGCACTTGATTCTTTTCTTTGTCCAGCTGCTGGAGATCATAAACGGACAGGTTGGGAGTGTGGTCTTTCTTTTCGCCGCAGAGCGCAGAGATGTCTTTCAGCAGTTCCAGTTCACGCGAGAACAGGTAGATCCAGTTGGTGCAGTTGGCGGTGATGGTCTGCGCATTTTCCTTGTAAGTGTGCACCAGCTGATTTTTGCTCTGGAGACAAAGGATAAAACGCAGATTGCGGGATCTGCCCGCAGCAAGATACTGAACAAAATCGCATCCGCCGATGGAAGGCAGAGAGCTGAACTCATCCAAAACATAATTGACCCGTCCGGGCAGCTTACCGCCGCTGCGGTCCGCAAATTGTACAAGCTGTTGATACGACTGTGAAATATAAAGAGACACAAGACGATGGTAGGTTGTTTTTTCGTCAGGCGTAAGGAGAAAGACGGCGGTCTTTTCCTGCGCAATACGGTCAAAAGAGAAGGTAGTGTGACTCAGCATGTCCACTAGCGAAGGAGAGATGATGAACATTTTCAAGCCGAGATCTAATACGGATAGTATCCCTTTCTGTGTATCGGAGGCCGTTTCTACCGTGCCGGTCATGCTGGCAGCGATGAGCTCGTCTTTCTTGGCCCACTCCCAAATGGGATTGTGGGCAGAAGAAAACCGGGCCTTTTGGGCGAACATTTCGCGGCGTAGCGTGAGTAGGTTTCCGATGTTCACGGCCTCGTCCGGCTTATCGTATTCCTTGCAGTAGCGGAACAGACACAGGATCAGGCCGTACAGACAGGATGCTGCAGAGCTGCTCCAAAAAGGATCATCTGTTCCGGTGTTGGCGGTTATGGTACGGGCAACATCCTCGATGAATTCGCCGGCCTTGTCGAGGTTTCCCTCTTTGTAGAAACGATATGGGATCTCTAGGAAATTCCAGCAGTCGCCCACAGAGGCATCTCGGAAGTTTACCGTGATGATGTTGTAATCCTGATCTTCCAAAAAACGAGCCATGGTACGATATAGTTCGCCTTTTGGGTCGTTGATGATCATACTTTCCCCTGCAAAGCCCAGCATTCGGATGGTGGGCATAACGATACATCGCGTTTTTTTGCTGCCGGTCGCACCGTAGACCAGGGTGTGGTTATCAGAGCTGTCCACGGCAACGGCACCGCGCTCCCGGTCATAGGCCAGCGGCGGGCCGCCTACAAAGCCATCGTAGCTTTTGGGGCCGGTGAAGCGGTTCTGCTCCACAAGGAACCGAGAATTTTCACGCAGGATCGCAGACGGCTTTTCAAAATTAGGATTATCGAGATTCAGCATAAAAACTCCTTATTATAAGGTCAGCTTGGGGGGAGGATCGATGAGCTGATCGGTATTTTCGATCGAAATATTCTTGCGGTTTAGATGGTCTCTTATCGCTTTTACATATTCATCGTCGAGAGAACCAAACAGGTCCGTGAGAATCTCCTCAATCTCCTTTTCGGACTTCCCGCTGAGAATTTCTTTGAGCTTCTCGGCTACCTGTTTCGAGGGAGGCGTTTCAGACGGGAGCATTTTCTGAATACAGCGATCCAGCGCTTTCTGGTAGCGCTTCTTTTTCTGTGAGAACTTACTGGAATGCTCCGGGATTGCTCGGTCAAAAAAGAGCAGAACCATTGCCGCAATATAGGCATAAACGACCTTTCTGCCGCCGTCCTTTTCCTTCTTGTCGCCGTTCTGTGCCGCATGGATGAGATCGGTATCACATTCCAGACTGCGCAATTTCTCGCCGCATTTTTCGGCTACGTAGGGTGCAAGCCGGTTCAGTATATTTTGGTATCGTGCATCGATCAGTACCTGCGGATATTCGTTCAGCTTTATTTCTGTCATGCTGTGCGGGATCTTATTATAATCGTTTGCGTAAGAGGTCGCGCGGGAAGAATTGATCAGGTTCTTCCCAATAGATCCCACCAGTTCATCGGACTCCGCCCGTTTATCGGATTCTGCCCGTTTATCGGATCCCGCCAGTTCATCCCAAACCGCACACATCCGTTTGTAGTCAAGCTCTTCCTGATCCCTTTCTTCCGGGCTCAGACACTTGGAGAGAATGTATTCCGAAACCCGGTCATCGGCTGTGTTGCTGCAAAAAAGATCTGCAAGGAGCTTGTCTGGAACAGCTGTTTTATGCTCCATCCCCAGGAAACAGTCGCCTGTGAAGAGCAGCACCCGCTTGGTAAGCTGTTCGGTGCCGGTTTCGTCCTGAGGAAAAATGGAGTCATCCCCAGCTGTGACAAAGCGGAAGTCATCGGTGACCCGTGCATAGAGCTCTTCCAACGTTACATCGATCAAAAGAGTAGACTTCCTCACGACATCGCAATGACAAAGAAAGATCTTTTTGTCATACTGCTGAAGGATATCCGTGGAAGCTTTTTCGGGATAAATCATCGAAAGGCATTTTCGGATTTGTGAGACTTGAGTACGGAGATTCTGCGGCTGCACGTCCTTCGTCCAGCAGAGTTTAAAAATTTCTGCGGTCGAGATATCGCTGGTCAGGGTTCCGTCAGAAGCGGTTATGGTATGTTCTGCAATGCACCGTAAGACTTCCAAAGGTTTTTCTGACAGTTTGGTCGCCTGTTGGCCAGCGCAATCGTAAGCATTGCGGCTTTGCATATCAATGTAGGCACCGTTTTTAAAGGTGATGCGGATGATCTCAGCCGCCATGACGGACTCCCTCCTTTCATTACTGTTTCACCGCTGATTGTTAAATTTCAACTAATTTTCTCATAAAAATAAAATTATTTTTTTGCGTCACTGAAATTAACGTCGAATTAACGATGGTTTTAATCGCTTTTTGCCAGAAATAGAGAATATTCTATAGCCATGGTCGAACACACATTGAGTGCTAAGGAGGAACACCATGGCTACATATCATAACGAAAAAACTTTGTCCGAGATCGCCCTCGTCAACTGTTTTAACAAGATCACAGCAAACGGTATCCGCACGGCGGAACAGCTGCGCCAGACGGAATACTATCAGGAGGCCATCGAAGCGATCTATAATTTTGTGCGCGATGCTGCGCTCAAAACGAAGAAGTCCAAAGACATGCTCAAGGCGTCCGGTTTGGAGGCTGACGATGTGGCGGTGGGCTTCGTCCTTGAGTACATGGAGAAGGATGGCAAGATCGATGCCCTTTTGAAATGCCGTGACGCGGGGCATTCCAAATGGCTGTGGCGCTGCCTGGCAAACTACCTCGTTGATCTGACTAGGCATGGAACGCGCAAAACGAAAGACGCTGATGCAGAAAAGATCGTGACGGCAATTGACGATCAGACGCTGGAGCTGGTTTCTGCCGAAATGGAAGCGGGCCCTGTCGGCTGCGAGATGATCGAATTTGTGCTGCAGAACGTGAATTTTAGCCCGGCAGAAAAGCTTTGCGGACTGTTGTTTTTGGACAACAGCTTTGGTGAATTGATGGCTGTGCACAACAGTGCACAGAGTGTGGAAGCTTTTGTAGAGGAGCTTGTTTGCGAGGCGAAGGCGATTTATGGAATTAACGTGAGTGATGCAGAGGAGCGCGGCGTGGTCCGTATGCTGAAAAACGCGGCGGATCCTGGGAAGGCAATCCTCTTGGCACGTCACAGGGCACGGAAGAAGGTCTTGAGCGCTTTCGAGAAACGCTGCCGCAGCCTGAAACTGAAAAAAGTGTCCTGACTTATATAGTAAAACAGGCGCGCCATTTTTTCAAGCGCGTTTGATGAATTGTTCTATCCATAGCTGCTTTTTGCCAATAAGGAACAAACCCACATGCCCGCCCACCGTGGTTTTCCACAGGTAGGCGGGCATTCTTTTGTGCCTTTTTGGCATAAAAATACCCCCGGAGGATGCAGCGTTTTTTACGCTGTCTACTCTGGGGGCAGTATATCGGGCGCTGCGCGGCAGCTCCCGGAAACGGACACTGTATTGCTGAAAAAAGCGCTTACTTAGTGCCGCTCCTCCGGCGGGCAACAGCTCTCCCGGGGGATGAGCTTATGCGGCACGATGATCTTTGTGGCCAGAAGGTTCTGGTTCTCGATGTGGTTGATGGTCTGGCTGGCGGACTGCGCCGCCTTGCCCACAATGACATGGAGCAGCCCCTCATTGCGCAGATACGCCGCCACCGGGCAGTCCTTTTTGGAGTAGAGCAGGATAAACCCATCTGCCTGCGCGTTGGCCACCATGCTCTGGATGGCGTCCAGCACCTCGGCATCGTCCTGCCCGGTGATGACCGTGTTCACATACCGCCGCTGGTTGCAGAACTGCCCGATGCCGCGGATGATCTCCAGATGAAAGGCGTTTTCGTAGACATCCCGCTGGGAGGAGGGCAGAATGATGCCGATGGTCTTGGAAAAAGCCTCCACCGGCTCGGCCTCAAAATTCGGCTCGTAGCCCAGCTGTGCCATGATGCGGCGCACCCGCTCCTTGGTCTCCCGGCTGATGGAAGGGCTGTCCTTGCAGGTGCGGGACACCGTGGAGGGTGAGACCCCCGCTGCCGGTCTTATGATCAGTCTGGGCAAGCTGGTGCAGATGGGCGGCGCCGACATTGCGGCGGTCATGACCATCGGCACCACCATGGAGAACATCGGCTGGGCGGTCATCAATAACCTGCACATCCTGTTCGCCGTTGCCATCGGCGGCAGCTGGGCAAAGGAGCGTGCAGGCGGTGCCTTTGCCGCCGTGCTGGCGTTCGCCCTCATCAACGTCATCACCGGCAACATCTTCGGCGTCACCAGTGCCATGCTGGCAGACCCCAACGCCGTGACCCACACCCTGTTCGGGCAGGAGATCGCCGTCAACGGCTACTTCACCTCTGTGCTGGGCGCACCGGCGCTGAACATGGGTGTGTTCGTGGGTATCATTGCCGGTTTTGTGGGCGGCGTGGCTTACAATAAGTACTACAACTTCCGCAAGCTGCCGGATGCGCTGGCCTTCTTCAACGGCAAGCGCTTCGTGCCCATGGTGGTCATTGCCTACTCGGTGGTCATTTCCATCGTGCTGTCGCTGTTCTGGCCTGTGGTGCAGACCGGCATCAATAACTTCGGCATCTGGATCGCCAACTCTTCCGAGACTTCTCCCATTCTGGCTCCGTTCATCTATGGTACGCTGGAGCGTCTGCTGCTGCCCTTCGGTCTGCATCACATGCTGACCATCCCCATGAACTACACCTCCTTCGGCGGCACCTACACCATTGCTACCGGCGTCAACGCAGGCAGTCAGGTATTTGGTCAGGACCCGCTGTGGCTGGCATGGGCAAACGACCTCATCAACTTCAAAAAGGCCGGCGACATGGCCGCTTACAACAATCTGCTGGCTACCGTCACCCCCGCCCGCTTCAAGGTGGGTCAGATGATCGGCGCAACCGGTCTGCTGCTGGGCATTGCACTGGCTATGTTCCGTCGGGTGGATGCCGACAAGCGTGCAAACTATAAGTCCATGTTCATCTCCACCGCGCTGGCAGTGTTCCTGACCGGCGTCACCGAACCGCTGGAATTCATGTTCATGTTCTGCGCCATGCCGCTGTACATCGTGTACGCACTGCTGCAGGGCTGCGCTTTCGCCATGGCGGGCATCATTCATCTGCGTCTGCACTCCTTCGGCAATCTGGAGTTCATCACCCGCATCCCCATGTCCCTGCAGGCGGGTCTGGGCGGCGATATCATCAACTTTGTGATCTGTGTCGTGGCGTTCTTTGTCATCGGCTACTTCGTGGCCTACTTCATGATCGGCAAGCTTCAGCTGGCAACGCCGGGTCGTCTGGGCAACTACACCGATGACAACGCAGACGATTCTGCCGCCGCCGCAAAGACCGAGAAGAAGGCCGACAAAAAGGCTGATAACGGTCAGGCCGAGCGCATCATCGCCCTGCTGGGCGGCCGGGAGAACATCGTGCTGGTGGACGCCTGCATGACCCGTCTGCGCGTTACCGTGAAGGACCCTGCCAAGGTTGCCGACCTTGCCGCATGGAAGGCCGAGGGCGCACTGAGCCTGCTGGTGAAGGGCGACGGCATTCAGGCCGTGTACGGCCCCAAGGCGGACGTTCTGAAATCTGACATCAACGATATTCTGTAAAAAACTATGAAACTGCTGACATTGAATACCCACAGCCTTATCATCCCGGAGCATGAGGCGAAGCGGGAGATATTTGTAGACTTCATCGCAAAGGAGCAGCCGGAGGTGTTCGCCCTGCAGGAGGTGAACCAGACCGCCGCTGCGCCGCTGCTGGCAGAGGCTCCGGCGGGGTACTACCCCTGTCCCGGCAATATGGTGCTGCTGAAAGCGGACAACCACGCCGCAGCCGTGGCAAAAATGCTGGAAGCGCGGGGCGTGCACTACTATTGGAGCTGGCTCCCGGCAAAGGTGGGCTACGACATTTACGATGAGGGCGCGGCGGTGTTCAGCCGTGCACCCATCACCGCCGCCGAAAACCTGCTGCTGAGCCAGATCAATGATTACAACAACTGGAAGACCCGCCGCACGCTGGGCGTCTGTGCAGGAGATGTCTGGTACTATACGGTGCATCTGGGCTGGTGGAAGGACGAGGTAGAGCCTTTCGCTCCCCAGTGGGAAAAGCTTTCAAAGGCGGCGGGCGCAAAGCAGACCGCCTTTCTGCTGGGCGACTTCAACAGTGAAGCGGACGTGCGGGGCGAGGGCTACGACCTTGTGCTGGGCAGCGGCTGGCAGGATACCTACCGCTTGGCGCAGCAGCGGGACGCGGGCTACACGGTGGTGGAAGCCATTGACGGCTGGCGGGATGCCCCGGATGCAGCGGCCAAAAAGCGCATCGACCAGATCTGGTGTTCCAAGGCGGTGGCTGTCAAGAGCAGCCGGGTGGTGTTTGGCGGCCTGCAGGAGCCGCAGGTGTCTGACCATGCCGGTGTTATGATCGAGTTATAAAGGAAGGTAAATCGACCACTTCCGCGGCTTTGATGAGTATTTCTCCATCCCCTACGGCAGCGAGACCGCCGTGGATGGCCACTGGGAAAAAGGCCCTGGCATCGAGCTGTTCCGCGCGGTGGAGCAGGCGCTGGGCAAGCGGGAGATCATCGCCGAGGATCTTGGCTACATGAGCGACACCGTGCGGCAGCTGGTGCGGGACAGCGGCTTCCCCGGCATGAAGGTGCTGGAATTTGCCTTTGACTCCCGCGACACCGGCAGTGCCAGCGACTATCTGCCCCACAACTACCCGGTGAACAGCGTGGCCTATACCAGCACCCACGACAACGAGACGCTGGTATCGTGGTATCAGACTGTCACCGATGCCGAGCGCGCCATGGTGCGGGACTATCTGTACGACTACGCCACCCCGGAGGAGCGGCTCTATAAAAGCATGATCGCACTGATCCTGCGCAGCGCAGCGGCGACCTGCATCGTTCCCATGCAGGACTGGCTGGGGCTGGACAACTCTGCCCGCATCAACAAACCCTCCACCGTGGGCCAGAACTGGCGCTGGCGGCTGAAAAAGACTCAGCTGACAAAGAAGCTTCAAAAAGAGATCTGCCAGCTGACCACCCGCTACGGCCGGATGAACTGGGCGTGACAGTATCGTGTTCTGGACTTGATTTTGGAAAGTTTATTGCAGAATAGTGGCAGAAATAATACTTATTCAAAAATAAAAATGACAAAGAACAAATAAAAAAGTACAGAATATGGATCGGGACGCGTGACTTTTAATTTTGACAAAAATCAAGAAAGGACTTTGTATAACTTTACAAAACAAGAAAATACGGAGGCAAAAGTTGTTGCAATTTTCGGATTGAAAGAAATAACAGAAAACGCGATACTTTAAGCATCAAAAGGCAAAGACGCTTCGCGAGAGATCGCAAAGCGTCTTTTTTTGTTACCCTGCAAGGCAAGGCGGCTTTGAGGGAGAGATGAAACAGGAAAAGGGGAATGGTCATATCCGGCCGTGCACCCCACTTGGCCGGTGATGGCCACCAGCGGCGCACCGTTCGGATAGGAGTGTGCGAGGCGCACCACAAAAAAGCACGAAGCAGCAATGCTTGGTGCTTTTTCTTTTTGACATGTGCCGCGGGATGCTTTATAATAAGAATGATTTCAGATGTCTGCGGGGCGGTGCGCCCTGCGGTAAAATTACGGCAAGCAAAAAAGGGAACTGCTATGAGAGAAGAAAAGGCCAGCGCATTGCCGCTGCTGCTGGACGTGCGCAGAATGGACGAAAATAACCGGGCTTACGCCTACCGTATGCTGCGCAAAAATATTATGACCTTGCAGCTGCAGCCGGGCTGTCAGCTGAGCGAGGCCGAACTGTGCGAACAGCTGGCCATGAGCCGCACACCGGTACACGAAGCGCTGATGATGCTGAAAAGCGAATGGCTTGTGGATGTTCTGCCGCAGCGCGGCAGCATTGTGTCCAAGATCAGCGTTCCATACCTGAACGAAGGCTTTGCCATGCGCCGCATTCTGGAACCGGCGCTGCTGCGCGGGCTGGCCGGAAAGCTGACAAGGGAACAGCTGAACGAATTTCAGGAACTGCTGAACCGGCAGAACGAAGACCTTTATCTGGATCAGGATGCAGCAGATGACTTCTTCATCTCGCTGGATAACGACTTCCACAGGCTTTTGTACCACGATTCCGGCTACGACCGCATCTGGGAGGCCATGCACAACGTTACTTCCCATATGGACCGTGTGCGGTATCTGGACTCGGCCCTTTGCCGGGGAAATATTGCCTCGGTGCAGAAAGAGCACGAGCAGATCTTTGGCTATCTGCGGGACGGCCTGCCGCTGGACGTGGACGTAGAAGCCCTGTTTGAGCATCACCTTGGCATGTACCGCGAGAATTTCCAGAAGATATTGGAACGGTTCCCGGATTTCTTTGTACGGACATAAACCAAAAAGAGCACCCGCTGCTGACCCTTACAAGGCCATGGCAGGGGGTGCTTTTTTGGTTCAATACGGATACGGCTTTACGCCGGGCTGCGGATATCAATTTACGACGGCAGTGTTTCTGATGGATTTTGCACCAGAAATGCTGCTTTTTCTGTTCAAAACCCGGAAAAACAGCAGTTTGTGCTCTTGAATTGCCCGAAAAGCTTGCAGGAATGCAGGTTTTTGTGGTAATATTTAAGATATGTTCCCGTTGAGGGGAAGAAAGAGAGGGGTAATCAAATGATCAATATCTGCATCATTGCCACCATTGTGATCTATCTGGTGGGAATGCTGCTGGTTGGCTTTGTCTACAGCAAATCCAACGAGGACAGCAGCGATTTCTACCTCGGCGGCCGCACGATGGGCCCGCTGGTCACGGCTATGAGCGCCGAAGCCAGCGATATGTCCAGCTGGCTGCTGATGGGTATGCCGGGCCTTGCATATCTCACCGGCATCGCGTCGCCGGGCTGGACGGCCATCGGCCTTGCTGTGGGCACATGGCTCAACTGGCTCATCGTGGCCCGCCGCCTGCGCCGCTACTCGGCCAATCTGGATGCCATCACGGTGCCGCAGTTCCTTTCCCTGCGGTTCCATGACCAGCGCAACCTGCTCAACGCGCTGGGCGCGGTCATTATCATCGTGTTCTTCATCCCGTACACCGCTTCCGGCTTTGCCGCCTGCGGCAAGCTGTTCAACAGCCTGTTTGGCGTGGATTACATGGCGGCCATGATTCTGTCCGCTGAAAATTCAAAAAAGATCTACCTTAATAAAGAAATTGAAGAATCATGGACAGAAGAGGATATTGAACTTTTCAATAAACTTTCTTTTGAGGAAAGAGTGTTTTATGCTGATTATCTGTCTACAGAGTTTGAAATCACCAAATTTCTTGTGGACTTTGCAAAAACAAATAAAGCAGTACTTGCGGGATTAGAGTATAGAGTAAAATCACCGAAGTCCTTATATAATAAGCTTTATCAGAGAGTAGAGAAGTCTTTTTTTGATTCAATAGCGGATGTTATTCGTTATACAGTGATACTGGAACCGAAAGAATATGTTGAACAGATACGATCTGTGACAGATGCCCTGTATGAGAAAAACTGGAAGATATATTCATTGAAAAATTATTGGGTCAATGACAGTTTTCCATATAATGGCGTAAATGCCAAGTTTAAAAATTCACGTAACTATCGTATTGAAATCCAGTTCCATACTCAGGAAAGCTTTGATGTGAAAATGAGTGAGGAAGATCATAAACTCTATGAACAAAGAAGAGTGTTAGAACCCGGATGCGATGAGTATAACAGAATATTACAGTTACAGCTGAAATTATATTCTGATATGGAATATCCTGAAAATATTGCGGATTTAGAAAAAATCTGACGCACATCAAGGATATCTGACGCAGGATTTCACGCTCTGATGAGCAGTAACCTGACTGGATTAATATGCATTATTTATATCATACACCTGCTTTACGATAAACAGATTTCATGTTATGATTATTTCAGCTGAATTTGAGATATTCTATTAATGAAAAGGGCAACTATTCAACAGTTTCTGACTGTGAAAGTATCGAACAGTTACGAAGAAAAATAAAAGGAGGATCAATGTTATGCTTACAACATGGACTCCGGCACATATGCCGGAAAAAGAGGAAATCAAAACCCGTCTGCAGACAGCAAGAAGTCAGCTCTATGATTTTCAGATGAAAATCAAGGAACATAAGATCCCGGTAATCGTACTCTTTGAAGGCTGGGGATCTTCCGGCAAGGGAAGTACGATCGGAAAAGTCATTAAAAATATTGATCCGCGTTTCTTTAAGGTTGCCACTATGTCAGCTCCCACAGCAGAAGAACTGAGATATCCATTTCTGTATCGCTATTTTAAACAGATTCCGGAAGCCGGAAAATTTACATTTCTGGATTCCGGCTGGATGGAGCAGACTTGTAAAGACTGTCTGTCGGGCGAGATTGAAGGCGAAGGTTATACACAGCGGATTGACAGCATCCGCCGTTTTGAGCGGCAGCTTACAGATAATGGTTATCTGGTGCTGAAATTCTTTATGCAGATTGACAGGGATGAACAGAAGCGGCGTGAAAAATTACTTCTGGATCATAAAGACACCAGAAGGCGTGTGTCAGACTTTGATAAATGGCAGAATGAACATTACAAAAAATGTGCAAAAATATTTTCTCAGTATCTGTCTGACACGAATGCTTCCTCTGCACCATGGTACATCATAGATGCCAGTGACAGAAAATGGGCGGAACTTCAGGTGCTGGAGACTATGGTAAGCAATATTGAAGTTGCCATGCAGAATCAGGCACATTCCGTTCCGATTTTGCAGAATGTATTTCCTCTGGAGCAGATTCCCCGTCT